>Ga0247781_1000740_pt1 | contig 10362 bp, 9 predicted proteins | sample UWRJL184509B5_FD_179922 | JGI IMG/M metagenome (GOLD analysis project Ga0247781, IMG submission 179922) | Plant litter microbial communities from Arlington Agricultural Research Station in Wisconsin, United States - UWRJ-L184-509B-5 | ecosystem: Environmental > Terrestrial > Plant litter >...
AGACGACCACGGCGTAACAGACGTCAACGGCGCCGACATCCGCTGCTTCCAGATGCGATCCGGCACAGGAACCGCCAAGGTCACCGCAGGCGAGGAGCTGGGTTTCGTCGCCGATCAGGGCGTCACCCACCCCGGCCCGGTTCAATTCTACATGGCGAAAGTGCCCGATGGCAAGGACATCAACACCTGGGAGGCGACGGGGAATGTGTGGTTCAAGGTCGCGGTGATTAACGGGGTTAATCCGGGGGGGAATACGCAGGGGTTTAGTTGGCCTACTTATAGTGAGTTTCTTCTATCAAGAATATACCTTGATTGTTCGGGGGGTGGTATTAATGTGGCAATGATGAAGACAAGAAAACCGTATCGTTCACCATCCCCAAGGCGGTCCCCAGCGGGAAATACCTCGTCCGGGTGGAGAGCATCGCGCTGCATCAGGCAGAGTCCGCGGGTGGTGCGCAATTTTATCTGGCTTGCGCACAGGTGGAGGTGTCGGGTGGTGGGAATGGTACCCCGGGACCACTGGTTGCCATTCCGGGTGTTTATAAATCTGGTGGGCCGGGGCTGATCTTTAGTTGGAGGACGACAAGTTATTCGCCGCCGGGGCCGGATGTTTGGCAGGGGTAGGGGGTGTGAGATTTGAATCACTTGGGTAAGTATCTCTGGAGGATATGGGGGGATATTTCTAGGTGATATATTAAGGTCATTGCTGTGTTGCCCTATTCCGTACCTCTCGGTTTAATGCTTCGATATTTTGGTTGGTAGAGATACTGGAGCGAGCTGTCATGTTATACTTATAGAAACTATGGCAACCAAGATAACGTGAACAACAACTAACCATCCCGATGGCATTCAAGCGGTGACACATTCTGTCCAGTCTCATCCTCATCCTGCCCCGCCCGTCGCCTCTCCAAACCAGCCAAGAATCCACCAAATCTACTTGTCCCCAGTCCCATCCTCACTCCCCCCCTCAACCCCAGACACCTCCCCCTCGCCATCCCCCATCCCCATCTCCTTAGCTAGCACATCAGCTCGTTTAGCCGCAACCCTAAAAACCTTGCTCGACTCTTCAATCAAGACTGAAACAGGCCTGCCCTCCCAGAGATACACTGAATCAAACTCCTTGAGTATCTCGTCATACCCAACAAGACACTCCCTCACCGCCCAAAAGGCCTTCTCGGCGTTGGCCAGGTTGGTCTCCTCAACATCCAATGAAAGGTAGCCGAATAATGCCCCGAAGTGCCCAGCCAGCTTTTGGAAGGTTTCCACGTCGATTTTGTCCTGGTTTGTCTTGTTAGTTATTAGTCCTCGCCGGATGGATGTAGAGGGATGAGTTCGGTGAAGGTAGATAACCTTGCAAGTCATCTCGAGGGAGAGAAAGGTCAAAGACGTAATTACCTTGGAAGCAGTCACTGGGTTGTTCTTGGGGTCGATGAGGCCCGTAAAGTCCACGCCGTCAAAGACGGCAGCTGCGAATTCTTTGGTGTTCCATTTCGCTGATGCGTCAGTGTTGGACTGCTCGTCCTTTGCGGCTGAGGAAGAGAAATTGGGTTGGGGGTTGTTGATGTTAGCGGTGGGGTCGCTCATGGTCGTTTGTGTTGATGGGGTTGAGTTGATGTTTTCTTTTGGTTACTATTATGGGTGGTAGGAGACAAGGTAATTAATGTAGCGACAAGTGTTGTCCAGGTTTTCTTATAACGCCGAAGTCTTAACGTGCCCCGCACAAGGCCTCTGCAGCAGAGGATCCCACACCTTGCAGCTAGACCGATAGAATTGGAGCTGTCTGGTGACACTTTCGGTACCGTACGGGGGGTGTGGTTGGAACAGGTGCCTGCTTGACATATGATAGGTGCTTGATGGTGTAACGTTCAACACCTCCCCCCCAAGCCTCTCTAGGCAGCAAGATGTGCGGCAGACGGAGCTTTGATGTTCAAGTTGATTCGCTGAAGGGGTGACTGCATTTGGATGTGGTTGCGCGATTCACAGTGCAAAGTGCAATAAGTCCTTGTGACCATTTTCATTCCGTAGCACGGCTATGGGAGTTCTTATTCGTGATAACATGTAGAAAAGCTTGTCTTTTGGCAATCACTGGATACAAGATGAGTCCTAGCAAAAACAAGTTGAAAGAATGCCCTCCCTCCATCCCACTAATTATTTCATAGTATCGATCTCTTTCTCTCCAATGCAGCTAATTACACATGGCCGGCGAGACAAAAGTCAAGCAGTGCACCGGAGCTTACCGTTGTCGTTGTGGATGTTGTCCCCTGATGTCATTCAAACAACTTATGTCAGCAACAGAAGGACAGAGGATGGGTCAGTCATGTACGTACTTATGTGCGTGGAGGTTCTGACGAAACTGCTGGCAATGGTCCTGCAATTGGCGGAGAGAATGTGCAGCCCTCTCCACTCGTAGTTGGCGGAATTACAGGTGGCGACGAATCCTCCACTACATGGCAAACCTGCGTGTTAGAATACCAGGCAGGCATGGTGGTTATCCTGATCATCACTTACTTGACCGCCCACCGAAGTTTCCCATTATCGTTGGCGATGCAGTTGTTCAGATCGAGACTCGAGCTAACGAACTGGTCGTTGACGGTTGTGCACCAACACGACAAAATCGCCGGATTTGAAAGCGAACAGTAAAGGCATGTGTTTAGGAAGCTCCGCTTGACGATGAATCTGGCCTCGGCAGGAGTTGTTTGGTTGGGAAGTATGCCAGCAATAGGGGTAGCAACGACTACTAGAGTCGACCCCAGCAGGGAGAGAAGGCCACAAAGATGGGGAAAATGCATATTTGATGGGTGTTGGAACTTGCTGGCTTGAGATTTTAAACACGCAATGTCATTAAAATTGAATGGGGAGTGTTTGAGAGCAGAACCCTGGAAAAGACCAGGGACTGCTCGCCTTATATAGAAGTTGCTCCTGGCCCGCACATCTGTGCTTTCACTTGGTGATAGCGGGCTAGTCTTGTTCCGGCGTCTTATTCCGTGGATGACTACCTGCTTTTGTCATCATCCAATATTCCCTACTATCGGCCCAAGCGCTGAGTCTGGGAACAAGATATAACGGTGTGGTGGGCTGGGTCTATTGTCAGCAAGGTCTTGCTTGGCAAGTACAATATTGGGCTGGGCATGTGGCAGCCGTATGGGGGAATCTTGGCCTTATATCAGGAGGAAAAGACAAGAAGTAAACGACTATTTGTAATAAATGAGAACTTTAACAGGTAAACTGTAGGAAATCCATACCTACCTAGATTAAGTATCAAAATGCGTCGTCATCTTAAACACTGAGCTACCTAATCCCCTGCCGTATCCCCCACTGCATCCTCCACCGCATCCTCCACCGTAGCCGAGTATCTGAACAAGCCAGCGTCCGTCCCCAATAGGTAAATAAATGGACTTTTAACAAAGTAGAACATGGTTGATCCTTGACATGCCAACCTTCCGCGGTACACCTCCTCCGACCAGGGGGATATGATCAGCTTGTTTGCGTCTGACGACTCGTCCGTAAGTGGTTCGAATATCATGGCGTAGTCTCGAAACAACCTTGCCCTCCGTTGGTTTTTGAACTCTAGAACTCGTGCAAGGGTAGAACCACCATGTGCCACCATTTTGACAAGCCCAAAGACCGGAACGATGACTTTGGGCCTCTTTTGGGGATCTGGACATAGAGGGCCTAGCCGGTACGCCTGGGGCGGCATCCACTTCCGGTTGAGCTCGATGCAGTACTCGTTTGCCACGCGATCGGACCCAGACGGAAAGGTTAACTCTAGCCATCTGAGGTTTAGGAATCCGTCCTTCACGATGGCTAGGCTTATGGTATGATCGTCCCTCTCGCTGGCATCTTGCTCGACATCATACGTGTCCATTTCATCTCTGGCTCGATCCTCTTCCAGTGGCTCGCTTGACGCATGTCCCGTTTCCTCAAAGGCCCGTTCTGTTGTGCTAGGGACAGTTTCCTCCACCACTGGCTCGGCTGCTGCTGTTGCACCAAGACTTGCATTCTCGGCCTTTCTTTTGCGTCTAAACGTCCACCAACGGCGCCTTTTCTCCGTTGCCATACCAGCTACCTCGACCGGTGAGTCCCGTTCTGCCGGTCCAACCGGGGGACTTTCCGATTCGTCAGCTTCCTCGTTGTTCTCCAGTGCTCTAGCAATGGGCGCTCTTTCCGTCAGAATCTCACTGTCCTCTGGTCTTGGTCCGGCAGAGCTGGGTCCTGCTTCCTGGCATCCCCCACCAGCTCTGCCGTTGCTTTTCTTCTGTGCGTTCGTGTCTTTCTCTGCCACAGACTCCGAATGTTTAGGTGGTCCCATCTCTGTTCGATCGGTTGGGGTCTTGGCTCGATCATGAACCTCTTCGTCTGGAAGGGAATGAATGGTTTGCGCTCTGGTATCCACGCCGTGATGCGTTTGTTTCACGGCGGTCCTATTCTCAACCTGTGTTTTGTCGTCAACATCTGTATCGGGGTCGGTCTCTGTGGTGGTTTCTTCAATCCGCTTTTTCGGTTGCCCTTGGCCACCCCTTGAGAGTCCATTGGTGAGATCCGGAGCCTTTGGGGCAGGTCGCGAGTCAAGGTGGTAACAGTTCTCTGCTTCTTCCATAGTGTTGTGTTCGGGATGTTTGATCTTTGTGGGCTGGCAGCGCCGTCTTGGTTCTTCTCAACGACAGAAAGCAATTTATTTACTGAGAGTCGGAGACCAGAAAGCAGGGCGTGGGAAAAAGGAAATCTGGGCAGTAAAACTCCATTGCCCGACCCCGTGCCCCTTGAAATACGCCACCATGTATGGTTCCGAATTGTCGACCACCACTCGAATCTCAGCTGAAAGATGGCAGCGGTTATGTGGCGGCAAGCGAAACACCTCCACCCACCCTCATTCTCCCACTCGCTAGATTTTGATCGTAATCTTCGTGGTGTTATGAAGATCAAACCCATTCATTTCTGACATTTCTAGTCGTTCTTTCAACACCACCATCCCCTCGTCCATTAAGCTGCTAACATGGCCAACAACAACGGCAAAGGCCGACATGTATACAAATCAAGCGAGTCCGACGACTGGCTCGTCAACCATCACCGGGCAAATCTCGTGCGGCTTGTTGCAAACGCACCGCCTTCGATAGCCCTGCGACGGATCAATCTCGGCGAGGCGGCCGGAAGTTTCAGGAAAATTGGTGGCCCAACAGGGTTCCGTGTCGACTTTGCCGAGCTTCAGAGAATGAAAATGAGAAAGCTTCAAATCAAACTGATCCATCACGCCGCTACAATGGCCAAAACCGGGAAAGAGCCCGCAAAGTCAAAAAAGAGGCGTCAGAAGGGAAAAGAACCTGCAAAGCCGGTCACGAGCCATGAGAGCGACGGGGAGTCGACTCACGACGGCTCGGATGAAGGAAGCTCGACAACCTGGGAGGATGATCTCGAGGCCTACGGTAAGAGATGTCTCTCTTGCCGGGTGTCAAAAGCAGTACTAATTCATACAATGTTGCTGCTAATATAGTCAAAGCTGTGCGAGACTACGATTACATGATTGGGTTCGCCGGGGAAACCCACGACCCCTTCGTTGCGTCATCAGAGCACCGAGTCGACCACAAGATCCTGGAAGACGAGATGCACAACACAGGTATCGACTTTGGCTTCCTTACGGATAATGTCGACTTCCAAATCAATGGTGTCCGCCAAATGTTCATCCTGCCAACCGGCCCTTGGGATGCCGAGGACTCGCCGATATGGGGCGGACGGTATCTCAAACGCGTTCAAAAGTGGAATATACGATTGGGTACTCTCGCTATTGCTTACACGTATACTATCATGCCTGGGGCTTTGATTGTTGCTGCATCTCTGGCTCCCGGGTCGGACGGGACGCTGCTACCTTTCGTTGTTCTCGCCGGTTTTGTCGCAATCTGGGCCGGTTTTATGGTCTTTGTGGCGGCTGAGGCCAAGGACGTCGTGACGATGACTGCTGGATATACTGCTGTGCTTGGTATCATCCTCAATGGCGCGGCAGCTTTGCGTAAGTCGAGAGAGGACGCGGGTGTGATCCTTGAGTGAGGTGTGGATGTTTGGTGGTGGGTGTTTGCGCGGCAAGGAACTTCACTTATCTTATACAAATTCATCTTTGTTGGACTTTTAACAGCATGGCATACTCAAGTATTCGCCATATTCACCTCTGAACTAGTGGAACACAGAAAATAATGCGTTATCTCCCATTGCGCCTAAATTTAGGGGAGGTGCTTAGGCGAGCGTGTCCAATGCAGACGGCTCACCATCCATTCTTATTACGCCGCTATATAACCATAGCTCAGGCAGTTGGCGGCGTAAATACGCTGAAATGACACACGGCCCTTCCCAAACACCTCTTCTACCGCAGATGTCGACCCTTCATCTTCATTGGTATCCACTATCACCCGTGTTCCATCTTTGAGGCTCTTGACCAGGTACGGGAGTGTAGTCTTCAACTTCAGCTCCCACATTATTTGATCCACTTGCGCTATCTCGCCAATTCTCTCTGCCCGTTTGGCTTTCGATCTGGGCAGACCAGACTTGTCTGGGACCGGTGGGGTGATAATGGCGAGCATGGTAAGATTGCTAAGGATGTCATCCAAAACGTCGCCGTCGTCCTTGAAATCGTCCCATGATGGTGGCCACCAGGGATATAGTGAAAATGAGGAAGACGATTCGGACTTTAAGTCTCCACGCGGAACAACCATCATGAGCTTTCGAATCTTTCGCCTCGTCTCGTCTCTTAGGGCAGCCTTGAAGTTTAACAGTCCGCCTTCCCAGTCCATCATGACGACGAAGGTGTTCATGCCGTATAGAATGGATTCTACTTCGTCTCGAATCCGGTGGCAGGTGAGGAGCAGGTTGGTCGGTCCTGTGGTAGCGTGCCGGAAGTCCAAGTCGGGCTCTCGTTTGATACGAGTGCAGTTTCTAGTAGCTCCGCTCCCTCTTCTTCTCGCATAGTTGCGTCTCCACACGGATGATATTCGTAGTAGTTTGTCTAGCGATAGATCTATGGCCAGGATATTCCTTGATTTTCTTAATCTATTTGGGGATCCAGCGGTCGGTAGGCCCCACCAGTCGCCAGCCTGGAAACTGATTTGCCAGAGGTCCGTTGTTGGAGCATCATCGCTATCTTCGTATCCGAAGCGTAGGCATAGGACTAGATGGCCTCGGGGAGCACCGCAGAGGTGATAAATCCTTTGCCGAATTTCCAACGGCAGGGATTGAAGAAAGTAATTGGGTTGTCGAGGCATCGTGAAATCATGGTAGGCGGATTGTCACGGCTGGAAGTAATGCTGGTGAGAGAGAAGGAAGCATGATTGTGGTTGCGAGAGGTGAGTTTATATTGGTGAGAGTGGAAGCGGTGTTATTCGGTCTAACAATGTTAGATTGTCTTCAGTCGCTTGGAATGTCATTGGAGCCTGTAAGATATGACCTGAAGGTGCCATTTTAGCCAGCATTTTCGAGGCCGATGTTTGTATCCCCCTGGATGAAAAAGGAATCTACAAAGAAGATGGGCAATAGTCTAAGTAGGTCGATCAACATCCAAATCTCTGGGAAGTTACATTTCAGTCGATTCCAGTAACTTCGACGTCTTCAATCTCGGTTTTCTTTGCAAGCAAACGGATCTGCTTTCCATCCCAATCAATACTAAACGTATCTACGAGCTAAAACCCGGACAAATAGTAAATCCCCTTTTCAAAACCAATAATCAAGACTTCCCAGCTGTAATATCCAAACCGCCGCTTGATTCCCCAACCTTCCCCCTCATAATATCACGAATACCCAACCGCTTCTCGATCTCATCCCACAATATCCGCTCATCCTCAGATACCAACCCACGTCTCTCAGCAACAGCCGACATTGCCTTCCGCGACGAGGCTAAACGAACACCCTCCGGATCAGCTCCATTCTCCAAAAGATTCAAGGATATTCTCGCCCAGTTACGACAGATCGCATAATCCAGCACAGATATGCCCTCTTCCATCATGACGTTGGGGTCGGCGCCAGCGGATATCAACGCCATGGCCGGGTCGACCAACTCGTTCTTTAAATCGCGAAATCCCCCGAGGGACTCGTCCTTTTTGCGACGAAAGACATGTCGCGAGATGTCAGATGGTGGGCCGTCGGTTACATGTCGGAGGAAGGAAACAAGGATCGGCTCGGACGCCCGCCAGTTGGGATCCACGCCTGCACGGAGGAGGATGCTGACCATTGTTGCGTTGCTGGTTTTCTTGCGGATGCCTCGAAGTGCGTGGAGGAGTGGCGAGACGGTTGTGTCGCGGGAGAGACATGTGGCTACTTGGCAGATGGGATTGTCGAGAAGGAGGTGGACGGACTCGATGGAGCCGTGTTGGATTCCGACGTCTAGCGGGGTGAGGCCGCTTGGGTCTTTCCGAGAGACGAGGACGCCCTGTTGGAGCAGGAGTTTGACTGACGAGGTGACGTTTCTCTCTACCGCGATGTGCAGGAGGGTGGAGCCAGAGCTGGTGGTGATTTTGGGGTCGCCCCCGTGTGTGACCAGTAACTCGAGCACGTCGCTTTGGTTGCAAGTAGCTGCGATCTCGATGGGGGTGATTCCTTGATTGTTTGCCAGGTTTGGTTCTGCTCCAGCGTGAAGCAACGGTCTCAATGTGTTTTCGATTGTTTTGGATCGTTCCGTGGCTGATAAGGAGGGTATAGCGACCCTTTTGGCTGCGCAGTGAAGTGGTGTATCGTCATCCGTGTTGAGCAGGTTCACATTGATTGCTGGGCCTTCAAGGAGCGGTTGAATGTCCAAAGAACTGATATGTGCTGCATAGTGGAGCAGTCCGTTGCCTGTCTCGTCCAATTTATTCATGTTCTCCGCCGACAGCTGTTCCCGGTCGGAGCGAAAGAGGTCGATGATAGCGGTCCGTTCGATCCATGACTTAGGGCGGCCCTCGGCAGTGAAAAGTTGGAGAGCCGCGTGGAGAGCCGTCATATTCCCATGGATGGCAGTGAACGTCTTAGACGCGCCGTAAGCAAGCAGCTGCTGCACAATTTTCAAGTTTTCGCGTTTGATGGCGAGAAAAAGAGGTGCGTACTCGGTTTGTGCGTGGCTGGCTGGCGGCGAGGCAAGGTTAGGATCTGCCCCCAAACTCAGGATATGGGAAACCATGCTGGGGCGAATTCTGGAAACAGCCACACAGAGCATCGTTGCTTCATGTGCTGTCCTTGTGTCGACCGCGGCTGGCTCGTTCTTTACCAGCATATCTAAAACATGCATGTTTTCAGATTCGAAGGCTATCGTGACTGCAGGCTTTCCGCGGTAATATGACGTGGTTGGACGTGCTCCCCTGTTCAGCAGCGGTGGGATAAGATTGTCAAGGCCCATGGCCACCGCGGCACCTAGTGGAGAGTCCTCTGTTGTTTGTGGAGTGATGCTACTGGGTGAACTCGAGCCAATAAGGTCCAGGGCAATACCCTCGTGCCCCTTTGTAATGGCGGTGGTGATCAGGTCACTCAGATTTGACCGGCTCGCCCACCCTGTGACCTCCTCGCTGGAAATTATACAGCGGCCGACGGCCTTTCGTCGTCTGGCCGATATCCAGGGTTTTGTCAGGAGGATCTGGAGCGGCGACATGCCGGTTCGGTGATGAGTCCTCATGGGGCTTGCGCCAGCGTGTAGAAAGAACTGTATGATTTCCAGATCCCACACTTTGTCAAATTCCATGAATTGCGCCAGAATGTCGTCCAGCCAACGCCCTCCGATTCCCAAGCGATGGGGGTCATTGGTGGTGTGTTGTGTGATGGTTTTGTACATGTCATCGAGCGATACAAGGCACCCATGGAGGACGTACTGAAAAAGCGCTCCATGGCTGTGCTGCAAAGCCCACCTGAGGATTGTTTCACCATCGTTCTCTGGATTCCAAGGCGCCTTGACATGGGGCATCTCTCCTTCAACGAGCAATGTCCAACAGCCCCAAATTCGCGAGTCCATAGCAACGTCGAACTGCTTGGTGTGTTCCAGCCAGAAGGTACGGGCATATGGTAGAAAACAGCTAGGAACATCCTGCTGCTGCTGTTTGAGTTTCAGCGTGAGAAGCTCTTGTGCAATCCGCCCAATGTCAAGGCTGGTCGATCCTCTGTTGGGTCGATGGGCGACATGTTGGGCGATCTTGGCGAGAACGGGGCTGGATGAGGCCGTCGCTTTCAGTATGGTGTCTCCAAGTTGGGAGGTGTCGATTTTTCTTTGTATTCCTAACCTGCTGTCGAATACCCCGTAGCACAGATAGGCTAGACAGATGCAGCCCATCTCGACGTGGGCATCGTCCAAAGAAAAGTGATACAGCGCAGTTTCCGGACTCGTTGGTGACTGGACGAGATGCAGCAACACACTGTGGTGTATAA
>Ga0247781_1000741_pt1 | contig 10360 bp, 5 predicted proteins | sample UWRJL184509B5_FD_179922 | JGI IMG/M metagenome (GOLD analysis project Ga0247781, IMG submission 179922) | Plant litter microbial communities from Arlington Agricultural Research Station in Wisconsin, United States - UWRJ-L184-509B-5 | ecosystem: Environmental > Terrestrial > Plant litter >...
CATGGATGAAGGTGCCGAGAAGCGCGTGGCGGCGGGTGAGGGCTGGGACTTTGGTGAAGGCAGCTTCCCCGACTCTGCTGCGGTGAACCAGCAGCCGGCACCTCAGCTTTCGTCTAATCGCCCCGATGTCGACGTATTCCCCACTGCTGATATCCTCCCAAAATCACCCAATCGCGCGCCTGTCTCGCACCGGAGGAAGAGCTCGAGCTCAATGGCCCGTAGGAGGAGTGCAGAGCACGAGCTGTCGCTCAATGCGCTGGGCCAGAAAGCCGAGAGCGCCAACTTTAAGCTCAAATTTGGGCTGCGCGGTCATCTGGATGCAGTGCGAACTGTGATTTTCTCCGGGGGCGGCAGTCCAGGGGAGCCCGAGATTTGCACGGCCGGAGACGACGGCATGATCAAAAGGTTTCACATCCCCGACCGGCACCCAAACGCTGCTAACAGCTCGGATCTCGACGTCACGGCCGATTTCACCCACCGCGGACACAACGGCGCAGTACTATCTCTGACCTCGTGGTCGCCGTCTCCAAACTTCTCTACCGGCGGTCGGGCCCAGGGTGATGGCTGGATCTTTTCGGGTGGTCAAGATGCCACCATCCGTGTGTGGGAGCGGGGTAGGGTTGATCCCAAGGCCACCTTGGATGGCCATACTGATGCTGTCTGGGCTCTATGTGTCCTTCCCACCAACCTCGGCGCCATCTTTGGTCAGAGCACCGCCTTTGGGTCCCCCGATCGCATTCTGCTCGTTTCGGGCGCCGCGGACGGCGCTGTCAAGATATGGGCCGTCAGCGCACCCCCCCAGCTCACCTCGCCACAACCAAGCACAGGGCGTCGCGGACCAGGGGGTCGGGTCAGGGGCAACTCGATGAGCTCTGGCTCCGCATTCCCTAGCTCCCCGCAGCCGACAACAGCGTCTAATTCTCCCTTTAACCACACTCTTGTACATACTATCTCCCGGACAAACTCAAACGCCAGCCCAACATGCATCACTCCCCTCAGCCCGAACGGAGACACCTTCGTGGTGAGCTATTCGGATGCCGCTATTATCGTCTACGATACCCGCTCGGGCGAAGAGATCGGAAACATGGCGAGCCTCGAGACCTATGACGGTACCATCGCGACTGCCGTCAACGCCGTTGTTGCCACGACCGTCGGACTCGACCAGCATGCTGGTCTCAATGAGGAAGATGGTGGGGGTGGAGGCGGCCCAACAGGCGGTGGACGGGCCATGGCGGGCTCCGGTGTCGAAGGTGTCATCATTTCCGGCCATGAAGACCGCTTTATCAGGTTCTTTGATGCCAACAGCGGTAAGCATACTCACAAACCTCTCTTGGGCTCACGTTGGTACAGTCCAGCTAATTATCCTTTAGGTCAATGCACATACAACATGCTCGCCCACCCGGCATCCATCTCGAGCCTCTCGCTCAGCCCCGACGGCCGTGAGCTGGTTAGTGCAGGTCATGATGCCTCACTTCGATTCTGGTCTTTGGAGAAGCGATCCTGCACGCAGGAGATCACGTCTCACCGCATCATGCGTGGAGAGGGCGTGTGCACCGTTGTTTGGAGCCAGGACGGGCGCTGGGTGGTCAGTGGTGGTGGTGATGGCGTCGCCAAGGTGTTTGCACGATAGGGCGTGCGACGCCGGCTCACAGCACGCAAGAAGGCGACATCGACATCACGAGATGTGCCCTCGTCACTACAGGGAATCTTTGGCAAGCCCAATGACATGACGTATAGCAGCTGGAAACAGCCGCTTAACGAGAGGTATGACAGCAACTAATGCTTTGGGAAGGTTGTTTTATAATTCAGCGGGATGGGAACTTGAAGATATCGGGTTGAGGTTGGAGTTTGAGTGTAGAAGTATTAGTCGAAGATGCATGAAATCACAGCGTGGGGATAGGAAGTGTAAGACCATTTCAAGCGTCGATATCCGAGACCAGCCGGCATACAAGCTAGTATTCATGCCTTTTCATAAGCAATGAGATGCCGCTATTGTGTTATTAGTGACGAAATGAGTTGGTCTATCAATGGAATGGTGGTACGGAATATATGGATTTCGGTTTATGGTTACTGGCGATTGGCCGTTGAGCTCGTGTAATTAATCCTAGAGTAAGGGGTTTTGCTCTTTTGCTAAACTTTAACTTTAGTTTTCCTTTATCTGTACAAATCCAAACGTGTGATACAATCTGTCTTCTGGCTTTATATGGATATTCCACTCGTCCCTCGCTTTACAGCGGATATCTCGTCTTGGTTTTAGCTCGGGGAGAGATTGTAGCATGTAGCACGAGCCCTTTGGATGTGACGCTTTTATGATTAAAATCTGACAACAAGGAGCGGATGACTAACATAATCTCAAATATATAGCTAGGGTAGATATCTACAAGATGAGCCCGAGTGAGGTTGACTGCCGATAGTCGTCACAATGATCTCACTGGAGCGCCAGATATCGTGAGCTCTTGTGCCGGCCGGGTGCTACCTCGGTTTCTGTTTCGCCATCTCCATGGTCATGATGTTTCTCTGAAAGGGGGTCTCGAGGGTGGTTTTAATTTATTCAGAATCTGGCCGGCAAATCGCTGGGCGACGCCTTTCGTGTCCCCTTCACGTGGACTGTTCAAGACTTGGTATGGGGCTCGATCGTGGTTTGAATTTGCTTGGCTTGCTCGGTCCTACGTCCGTGTTTGGTATTCTTCACCTTTCCCCTCATGATCGCCTTCACCTTGTCTTTTTGAAACAAACAACATTGCGAGTGATGGCCGTTTGCTGCGGGGAGCGTGTAGATCGGCTACTCCAAGCTATGCTGAAGAAGGGTGTGGTCCGGGAGGGACACGGGTGATTCGTCCTTGCCTCTCGGTGCCTTATCAGCAACATATAAGCACGACAGCAGAGTGCAATTTGGACCCGCATTGGTTGCACCACGACCTTTGTTTGAGCCTATCTAGAAAGATGGGCTCTATCATATATGCCCCCAGGGCTATCGCGGGGTCCAGATCCGAGGTGTGGGACAATTGCCGCAGTGTTTCCCTTGTCCCCATCGGAATATATTAAAGATTAACCGAATCGTTATGCCTGCCAGATATCTCGCGGCCTATTACCTTGATCGACCGCCCGATCGTAGCCCGCACATTGCCCGTTTGGGAATGGAGAGAAGGGCATGCTCTTTCCGAAAACTGGAAAACCTTGGGGTTCTTCTCCTTGGAAGTGGTCAGTCGAGTTTTGAGTCTGGTGGCAAAACAGTGCCCGTGCAAGCATCGGCAGGTACCCTGGGATGTTCCTGCGGGTTGTAACTGCCGATGCCACGCTTCCGTAACTGTATCTGCTGCATTGGCAATTTAAGCCTCTGTGGTGTCCTGGAAGGGTGTCGGTAGCTGATTGGTCCGCCGGCCATTGCTTGTGCCATTTGCCTATTTGCACTTGCCATGACGATTCCCCATCACGAAATCGTCAATCTCCAAAACACAAGTACCATTCCAAGAGATCAGCTCCATAATCAACACCACAACGGCGTTGATGACAATTTGACTCTTGCTTCCATATGGTGGAAAATGGGAAACTCGGACGGCAGCAGATTCTGGCCACCTCGTTGGTCTAATTACCTCGATAGGACTCGGTCTAGATCATGTCGCCATTTGATTACGAGAGCTCGTGGCACATGTCCCTGCCTAGGTATTCCATGCCCATGCCTATAGCATTCATCAACCGCCGGCAGCAGACCGACGATTGAGAGCTTGCATAAACGACGGACCCCAGAAATGTCGAGCTTCTGGCCTCCCCTCCACCGTGTAACCGCTATCCCCGGGCTTAGCATTTCTCGGGCTGGCCTGGGCACCGGGCTTCCAATTCTCGTCGTGCATGCGGTTGGCCACGTCCTTGTCACGCGCGAGCCGTTGTGCTCCAGGGGTTGAATGAATTGGGTTGGAGTTGGACATGGGCCGAATGGGAATTGACCATCTACGGTATCCTATCTAATTACCTGTTTGTATCTCTATCTCTCCGAGGACCATGGCATGGGGCACGGTCACGACCGTCCACCCTTGGCCCGGCCCCCCTCGTTCGACTTCCGCCGCCATTAGCCTCGGGGCGGGTACATACAAGACTGAGAAACATCCGTGGGATGCCCCCCTCGACCTTCCCGTCAGGGGGGCTGTTTGTTGTTCTTATCCGCCCGTCCTTGTTCTGCTCGACTAGAAATACTCGTCTGGCCCCGGTCTTGCCTGAGTCTTTCCCGGGCTTACACGCTCCCCAGTCTTGGCTTGCAGCTCCAGCGGCATCTAATACCTGATTTCCCACCGGCAACATGGTCATCCTACACAATCTCCTGTTATCCGCCGGTCTTGCCGCCGTTGGACTGGGCTCGGCTCTGCCTCCCAAGATTGGCACTGCTGTCGTCGATGATGGGCGCACGAACCTCAAGGGAAGAGCCTCCATCGGCCAGGTCCGCAACCCCCACTACCAGTTCAATGGCGCCCTCTCCGTCTACAAGACGTATCTGAAATACGGCGCCCCGGTACCCGATCACCTTCTCAAGGCCGTGGCCAACGTCAAGAAGCTCCACGAGGAGTCGAAGCGCGCGACAGGCACCGCCCCCGCCATCCCCATCGACGAGTACGATGTCGCCTATGTGACGCCCGTGACCATTGGCACGCCTCCCCAGACTCTTAATCTGGACTTCGACACGGGCTCCTCCGACCTGTGGGTCTTCTCCAGCCACATGCCCGTCGCGCAGATCCGCGGACAGGAGATCTACTCGCCCAACAAGTCCAGCAGTTCCAAGCTTCTGAACGGCCACAGCTGGAGCATCACGTACGGCGATGGTTCCGCCTCCAGGGGAAATGTGTACACGGACAACTTCACGGTCGGAGGCCTGACTGCGGTCAACCAGGCCGTCGAATGCGCCCAGCAGGTTTCGACGAGCTTCACCAGGGAGGCCCATATCGACGGGCTCGTCGGGCTTGGTTTCGCCGCGCTGAATACCGTCAGCCCCAAGGCTCAGACGACGTTTTTCGACAACATTAAGCCGAGTCTCGATGCCCCCGTGTTCACCTCTGACTTGAAGTTCAAAGCGAGTAAGTGTATTCCGTTCTTGTGGGCCGTGGGGAGTTGGATTGCAGGCAAGAGGGACAGACAGCTGACAAATAATTAGCCGGCTCCTACGACTTTGGCTACATTGACAAGGCCAAATACACAGGCAACATCACCTACACGGCCGTCAACACCAACCCCGGATACTGGACATGGACCTCGCCCGGGTACGCCGTCGGGTCTGGCGAGTGGCAGGCGTCGCCCATCACCAACATTGCCGACACGGGCACCACCCTGCTGTACCTGCCCAACTCCATCGTGACCAAGTTCTATTCGCAGATCCCCGGTGCGACCAACAACCGCAACTACGGCGGATACGTGTTCCCCTGCGCCGCAACCGTCCCGTCCTTTACCTTTGGTGTCGGGGCCGCCAAATTCACCATTCCTCCGGCCTATATCAACTACGGAAAGGTGTCTTCGGGAAGCACAACCTGCTTTGGCGGAATCCAAAGCAGTAGCGGGGTTGGTATCAATATCTTTGGCGATGTTGCTCTCAAGGCCGCCTTTGTCGTGTTTGATGCCGGTCCGACGCCGCAGATCGGTTGGGCGACCAAGGAGTTGAAGCTTTGAAATATTGGCCTGTTGTGGTGGAGTGGAATTCTGTCTCTGGTGATGGTTGATATATTTTCAGTTTTCAGACGACCTCATGACATGATAATTTTGGATTTCAATGCCACCAGGTCATAATTATTCGCTTCCCTTTCCTTGCTTTCATTTGCACAGCATCCGGCAAGAACTGGAGAATTAGCGGCACTGGGCTCCCTTGTGTATATACGGAACAGCTCGTTACATACCTAGGCATATGAAGAACTTGACATAATTAGGAGTAGATCCTAGATCCCAAAATGACCTGAACGTATGCTAAGTATATCTACCTAATTATGAGTACAACTGTTATCCGATTGATGCCCCGGATTGCTGATATTACTCTAGATCTGCTCCCCAGCCTCCAAACGGGATGCAACCGTAAATAGCGTGCATCTCTGGAGTCTTTCAAGTTCAGGCGCAATAATTACTGCAAGGAGGACCAGGGTATTCAAGCTACTTTGACGATTCCTGGTCAGGGAACCTTGTCTGTTTTTGATAAAGTTTTTTCTTCTTCGAACGTAAGTCTAGGGTGGAATACCACCGTCATGGGGCAGAGTATACCGGTATGAGAATGCTATGTACCGATATCTGGAATTTCTTTGTAAAATACAGAAATGATTTGTAATCACACGGCATTTCCCAGTTCGGTGTCCCCGGTCACAACTTCGGCACAAACCGTTGGTTGGATGGTTGGATCAGCTCAGGTTTGAGGCCGAAGGCGTGGTGGGCCTTCCGGTGAAGATCCCTCGGACGTCGTTGTGAAAAGGGAAGGTGAACAACGTGGGGAGTGGATCCATCGGGCAGGTGGAGCCCGCAGTGGAGGAGCGAGTTGCCCCTGGCTTTCCTTGAAAGCTTCTGCACTCGATGGGAATTTGCCACAGAACCCTTTCTGCAGCATGACTTGAATAAGAATAAAATCAAAATAATTAAATTAGTAAAATAACATCAAAGTAACCTCATACTCCACGTTTCATTCATTCGCATGCGGCATCTTATCTTTGTTATCGTTTGGTGTATTGCAGCACATGGCACACCCGAGATGCACAAGCCTCCCCCCTGACAGGCCCAGCCAGTTCATCCCAAGATCTGAGTGAAAGTCAATGAACCCCCAAAATGCTTCCCAATTTCCAGGCCAAGCTCCAGCCAAGTCTGGCCAAGAGAGAATCTCGCGAGACAGCGTCGTCGGTGGCGCATCTAAGCTTTTTTGACAGAAGGTGTTGTGCATTGCTTCCCGTCACCAAAAAGCTTAGCGAAACTTTATGTTTCTCGGAGACTTTTTGGTTTGAGGTGATTCCAAAGTCCAAGACTTTCCAAGTGCCGCTTTCGACTACATACGCCAAGGCTTGACATCCCCAGCTTTTCAACGGGCTGGCATGTCAATTTTTATCATGAATCATAAACCATGAACACCTTCGAGCGCGAAGGAACTTGCAGTTCCACAGGTGCAGCTCGAGCATGCGAAACCTAGGCATATGGTTTTAAGAACTCCACTCCGGGAAATAATCCTGCTGTTTCGACCAGGGCGGATCCTTTCTGGAAGGAACAAGTTTTGCTTGGATGCTTCTAGTTCAGCTCACGCCAACCACCGAATATCCAGGTGCAACTTTTTTTGTTGGTCATCTGCACGAGAAGAGTAAAATAGATGTTCCGCATACATACTATCTTATTAATTACTCAAACCCAGACGGGAAGGCGAGTTCAACCTTGCATTCATCAATCGCCCTGTCACGGCTTCCCCAGTTTTCGCCCTTTACACCAATCAACAGACACAGAGATGTCGTTGACCCGAGGTGTGGTGTGTGCACGGGGTATCCGCACCAAGATCGAGTCTCATCGAGGATCAGTTTGCTCCAATGTTTGCCGCTGCATGTGCGACACCGACCAAAATTATACCGGTATTCGTTCCAATTCCAAAGCATCGTTGAGCGGAATACTCGAGTGGTGCTCAGTAATCCGAGTGGCAAAACACATGTAAAGGGATTTTCGTTATCTGGTCGTGACCACTGGACCGGATTTGGTTGCAAACCAACAAGTTACTCGGGGAAAACGTAGAGATCCGAAAAATATGTGTGATATGAAAGGACCGATTTGGCTCTGGTGATGCAGGGAATGACCCATAACACAAAACAAGATGGATTGGGAAGATAGTTGCGTTAGTCAGGCAGGTGGTGCGAATAATAAATGGCCGGGGATTTGCTGCAAATTCCGGCCATTTATTATTCGCACCACCTGTCAGGGCAATTGGTCCCGTCCTATCTCCAACGAAACCAGCTTCGGTATTGTGTTGGGTCAATCATGTGTCAGTGATCTATGCAAGGAGGAAGAAGGGATATCAATTGTTGCATCCGCACTTATTGCATCAGCGGCGCCAACCAGGAACCTGTTCGTTGGCACCTTCCTCTTTGTGCTACAGGCACCGCGATCCGCCAATCGTATAACACCAATTACCAGCAGGTGCAGTCCCCCAAAGTTCCAAAACCCCAACTGCAAAGGAGTTACCTAACGACCAGCACGGTGGTAAATCGCGACCGTTTCAGTCACAAAAACGACGGATTCCAGAAGGACGGCTAGGGCGAGATCGACTACACTCCAGTACCGTATTTCCCATTCATCTGGAATATCAGTCCACAATTGTTGCGTATTGTCGTGTGGCCACCTGCCTCAATCAGCTCGCTCTGTCGTCGTCGTCGTCGTCGTAAAAAAAAGCTGTTAGCTCGGGGAAGGCAAAACCCGCCTTTTGCCCCCTTGCCTATGGAGAACCCGAACCCAATCTAGGAAGGAAGATAAGGTAGTGGACCTCCTCGAGCCCCACAAAAGTACATGCCGGGCGAGAAGCTTAAATCTTACTCGCCATGTTAGTAAGAGCAGAGGAGGAACATGTATTATTTCCATTTTGATCCCCTTCGATATGAGCCCATTATTCCGGCACAATCAAGCCGATTTGCCCACCACGTCCCTCGGCACCCTTTCCACCTTCCTGTCGCGATATTTCTGACACACTAGATTGGGCCGAATCACGCTGCAGACCTGCAGTATGACCTCTGTAAAAGGGACAGTTCGCACCGGGAGGAGACGCAGCGATCAACGGTTGCCCGTTCGATGCGCCATGTACCACTACCATGCGGGACCAGGAAGGGAAGAGGAACCGGCCGCGGCCGCTCGAAATGTCACGGTCGATGCATGATGTAACATTTGGTAGCTCGAGCCGCTGCCCTGGAGAACCTTGGCGCGTGCATTTCGTTGGGTGGACTTGTGGAGAGCAGAACGGCTTGTCGAGCTTGAGTCTTGACCGCACTCTGATTCCGCGAACCGCAAACCTTGTCTTGCATTGACAAGGCCAGTTACCTGGTTCCCTGTCGCAAGGCAAGTCTACGCGCAAAGTCAAACCCCGGAAGTAACCAACCATGACCTGAAGCATATGGAGAGGACCCGTACCTCCCTATCCATGGGTGTTGGCTTCCTATGCTCTCGTCCCAATTCGCACCTTCCCCCCCCCGCCTCCTCGTTCCCCTGTTTGCCCCATTTTCATGGATCAACCGTGTCTCGTGTTGGAGCAGCTCTAGAGCTCACGTTGCATTCGTCCATTTATAAAAGTCGTCTTAACCGCCTTCCTCCCGCAGACCTGTTTCCTTCCCCTCTTTCATCCGGCATCCGTCTCCTTCCCCAGAGGCAATCTTTGCAGATCATCCTTCGACCGTCTCGCCTTTCTTGTTTGGCCAGACGATACGGGAAAGGCTCTTGCACAAGATGGGTATGTCATCGCTCACACCCGACTGACTCTGACTCAGTCAGCTGCTGCCGACTCATAACTGACTCTCTTGTCTGCCCGGTTAGCTACCTTAGTCGAGAAGCCGCCTCTCCAGGGCGCCGACACTTTTAACACGGCCGTCACGGGCAACAGCGGCAGTGACATGGAGAAGATGTCGCACACCCCGCCTGGGGATGCTCATCCCGCCTACCTCGACCCGGCCCTGATGGACGACTGGTACGAGGGCAAGCCCACCGAGGAGGAAATGAACACGCTCCGTCGTGTGCCCGGCAACGTCCCCATCATCGCCTACCTCATCTGCATCGTCGAGTTCTGCGAACGTGCCTCGTACTATGGCGTCCAGCCCCTCATCAGCAACTTTGTCAACCGGCCCATGCCCGTGGGTGGCAATGGCTGGGGTGCTCCCCCCAACACACCGGGAGACCAGCAGACCGGAGGTGCCCTGGGAATGGGCACCGTTGTGTCCAACGCTGTCTCTCAGTCGTTCAGCATGTTGGCGTACTCCCTCCCTCTCTTCTTTGGTTGGCTCGCCGATGCCAAATGGGGCCGCTTCAAGGTCATCTGCTATGGTGTTGGTGTGTTCGGTATCGCCCACGTGCTCATGATCGCTGCCGGTTCCAAGGACCTCTTGGCCAACGGAACGGCCAAGGCACCCTACTTCCTCTCGGTCTACATCTTGTCCATCGGCGCTGCCATGTTCAAGCCCAATATTTCTCCTCTGCTGCTCGACCAGGTCACCAACACGGTCCCCACCGTCATCACCACGGCGACCGGAGAGCGGGTCATTCAGGACCCCGAGTCTACCACGGAGCGTGTCATGCTCTGGTTCTACCTGCTGATCAACATCGGCGGCTTCATGGGCGTTGCCACCGCCTACTCGGAGAAATACGTTGGATGGTGGCTCGCCTTCCTCATCCCTCTGAT
>Ga0247781_1000742_pt1 | contig 10342 bp, 6 predicted proteins | sample UWRJL184509B5_FD_179922 | JGI IMG/M metagenome (GOLD analysis project Ga0247781, IMG submission 179922) | Plant litter microbial communities from Arlington Agricultural Research Station in Wisconsin, United States - UWRJ-L184-509B-5 | ecosystem: Environmental > Terrestrial > Plant litter >...
AAGAAAAAAAATCCTTTAAAAAAACGGAAAACGACCTAATAAACTAGCTAATTTCTATTAGGTGTAAATGCCAACTTCTTTAGAAAAAAAAAAAAAAACTATTTTAGCAAAGTCTTTTTTCGCCTACAAAGTAGAACCCTTTTCCTATACGTATTTCTCCAACAATATATCCTAGTATTACATTTCCTAATATAGTACTTTCTTTAAGCAATTTTGCATTCGAAAAGTAGTTTTTTAACTTATTCTTAAACAATCTAAATTCCTTTAGTAAAACTTCGCTAATTCTTCGGAACAGTTTTTTTCTAAATACTTAAATAATTTTTATATATTATTTTTATATTTATAATTTTCCCATTTAACAAAATACTCCAATTATCTTTTCATTATATATAAATCCAAAATAATTTCAACTTCAAATTTTCCTTTATTTAATTCAACTTCGACTATTATATTTAACTTAATATTTACTAATACTAGTTCGAAAAATAAAATATAAAATACTAACAATTTTAATTTTATTATTTTAAATAATTATAATTCGTAATTCGAAAAAGCAACTTTTTTTAAAACTTTAAATAGCCCAAATTTCTTAAAATCGAATTTATTATTTAGTTATTTTATTTTAAAATTTTTACAAATAAAATAAACTTTATTTTTTTCCTAAAAATCTAATTCTACAAATTTTTTATTATTATAATAATAACTTATTTATAACTTAATAAACTCTAGTTTTTTCTATAGTATATTATAAAATAAGTACAACTACTCTATTTTAACTACTACTTTAAAAACCACATTTTTTATTTTTTACCGAAATTCTATTTTATATTTGTAATTTGCAAAAAATAGAAAAACTTTTATTATTTTTAATTTTAAACTATTGTACAAAATCTACGCTAATAGTAATAATTCGATTCAATTATTTTACTCAAAATTAATATAAAACTTTAAATATATTTTAATAATTTAATTTATTTTTTCAATTTGTCTATTTATTTATAAGTAGTAGGCTATTAACAATTTGTATTTTATACCCAACTTTTTTATAAATATTTACTAAAATTTAAAAACGAATTTGATATTTTTATTTATAATAACTTTATTTAGCCAAAAATATTTTATAATAATTTCTTTAATAAATACTTGTACTAGTTTTTTTACTAAAGTAATTTTATTATAAAAAATAAAATACAACTATTTTATTAATTTATTAATTATAATAAAAATCACATTATACTTTTTCCCTATTATTAGGTTTGCTAATTTTAATAACTTTATAATAAAATCTATAGTAATTATTTTTTATATTTTTAATAATATAAGCAAAAGTTTTAAAAGTTTATAAAACTTATATTTTAATATTTTCGTTTTATTGCAAATATTATACAAATTAATTATTTTAAAAATTACTTTTTTTATTTTTAAAAACCTATAGTATAATTTTACTTATTTTAATATCTAAATAATACCTATATAATTTCCTAATTTTAACTTATAAATATTTGTAACTACTTTATTTTACAATATTAGAAATATTTATACTTTATTTTTGTACATTTATACTTGTAAATTTAATTTATTTATATTTTTTTTTTCCTCTATTTAAACTTTACAAAAGCTATACCACTTTTTATAGCTTAAATACTTTATGCACTCTTTTTCGCAAAATTTTGCATATTTTATAAAGTTAAATAAAAAATACTTATAACCAATATACAAAATCCTCTACCATTTTTCTTATACTTTGAAAACTTATTATTTTAAATCTTTTTGGGTTTTTTTTTAATATATAAAACTAATATCGAATGTAATATTTAATATATTCTATTTTCTTATATACAAATAATAAAAAATAAATTTATCGTCCTCTTTTTTTATTATTATTATAAATTCTAACTCGTTTTTAAATTTAAAATCTTCCTTCCAATTAAGTACATTTACTTTACTATTTTCAGACTTCTTTTAATAGTAAATTTTATAGTTAAATAATATAAAAAACTCCTATTATTGTATTTATTGCCTATTAAGTTTTTTTGTTATTATAAAATATATAAAATTCTTATAATTTATATAAACCTATATTTAGAAGTTAGCTCCTATAAATTATAATTTCTATTTTTTAAATGTAAAAATAATTGCTATTAATTTTTTATTGTATATTAAGTAATTTAATTCAAAATTTTTAAAAACTTTTAAAAAAAATATACAAAAGTACAATTGCCTTTTTTTATTTCGCTATTTTAATTATTTTCCAATTGCTTATTTTAAAATATCAATTTCTATTTTAAATAGCTTTTTTAAGTTAAGGATTTTCAAAACTAAATTTAAGAAAATTGCTTTTTTTATATATTTAAATATATATAAATACTTTTTTGAAAAAAAAAACTCGCTTTTTTTCTTTAATAGAATATTTAAAAATTATATTATATTTGTATAATTTTTTAAAAACTTATAATAATAGTTAATAAATTTTAAATATATTCTAATTTTTATAATAATAGTTAAAACTAGCCAATTTTATATTACTTTAATTTTTTTAAAATCTATTTATATTTTTCTCAAAAAAATACAATATTTTAGAAAATCTATTTTTTAAATATTCTATTTGCACTTTTTTAAATTAATTAATAATTTAGCATTTTTTAAAATTTTAAAAATTTAATGTACTTTTTTATTGTAATATTTGGAAATTTCAAAATATATAAATATATTATTAATATAAATTATAATAAATTTCCCAATAAACTTTTATAATACTTTATTAATTTATATTTAAAATAAAACTAATATATTAATAAGTTTTTAAAATATTACTAAATATTTGTAATATTTTAAAAAAATTTAGAATATTATTTTCTATTTTTCCTTTTTTTTAATCCAAATTAAAAAAAACCCTAATTTAAAATCAAATTTCGTAAACTACTTAATTTTACTAAATTAATTTTTTAAAATTATAATTAATAATAATAAGTACTAATTTTTAATTATATTATTATTAAGTTGTTAATAATTTATAATTAATTGTAATTCCCCGTTTTTTTTAAATACAAATAGAATTAGTATTTCTACTAATAATTATAATTTTCTAATATATTTATTTTTTAATTTTTTATTAATATAATTTTAAAAAACTATTCGTTATTTTTAATTAAAAAAGTAAATTAGCAAAAACTTCGATTTTACACTTTTTTTTAACAATATTTTATAATTTTATAGTCTATATTTTAATAATAGTATTTTACTTAATTTTTTAAAAATACTAATATATTAAAACTATTTTAATATTTTATTTAATAGTTTAATTAATTCTATATTATTTTATATTTACTAAATGATATATATAATATATTGACAATTTTTTTTTATTTATTAATATTTTTTTCTTCAAAATTATTTTACATATTTTTATTATAATTCCTAAATATCCCCAATTACTTTATATTATTTTGCTTATTATAGTTTATTAAAAAGGGTATTTTTTTCCTACTACTTTTATACTAAATCTTTTTATTATTAAATTTCAAATAAATACTTTTATTATATATAATTGCTAATTTAATCAATTTTTAAATTAAATTCTATTAACTATAATAATTTTAAAATAGCTTTATATTGTCCAATTTTAATTATATCGAAAATAACCTTTTATTTAGTTTTTTAAATATATATTAAAAATACTTCTATTTTTTGTATTACTTTTCTATTGTTGTAATTTAATAATAATTTTTCAAAAATCATTATTAAATACGGATTTTCCTTTTCTTTTCAAAAAATCTCCTATAAATTTACTAATTTATATAATATTAAATTAACCTAATTTTTACAATCGACTACTACCCATTTAAAATATTTTTTTTAAATTAATATTATTTTTAATAACTATATACTATTTTTAATAATTGAAAAAACTTCGTATTTATTTTTTAAATGGAATTTTCGTTTATTAGAATTTTTTCGTTTTTTATTTCCAAAATTTTCCCTTTTTTAAAAAGGCTTTTTTTAAATATTTTTTTTAAATTTAATTAACTTAATTCTATTTTACTAATTAGTCCTTCGTTATTTAATATAGCGTTAATTTTTTTTATTATATTTTCCAACTTTTTTAACTAATTTTCAAAATCTACTTACTTCTTTAGGACTTATAAATGTAGTCTCCTTTTCCTGGAAATTTCTCTTTAAATCTATTGATTTTACTACTTTAGTTATTTAATTTTTAATAATAGAAAATAAAATACTATTTTTTTTTTTCGAAAAATTTATCGAATTAATTAGTTTTATACTACAAATCGACTTTCTTATTTTTATACAAAATACAACTTTTAATAAAATAATTTTTAATAAATTTATTATTTATATACTTTTATAATTTTGCTTTTGCAAAAATAAAATAATAGTCTAATACTTTTTCCTTTTTTATAAAATTACTATATTTATATTCCTAATAATCTTTTTTTATATAGTAGTAAAATTGATTTTTAAATTCGTTTTTAATAAAAAAGTAATTGTATTTTATTTTTTTTTCCAAATATATTTTACAATTATAATTAGTATATTCAAATTATACAATTGCTTAATATATTTAGTATTTGGCTAATTTTTATAATATACTATTTTTTTTTTTATTATTAATTTATTTAAATAATTTTTCTTTAAATTAAATGCCTTTAATAACTAGGCATTTATTTATATTATTCTAATTTTTTCGTATTACTTTTTATTCCAAAATAATCCAAAACCCTCTAATATATTTATTTAATAAGTTTAAATTTTACTATAAATCCAAAAAATTATTATTATTTATTATTAACTTTTTTTTAACTTCGAATATATTTTTTACAATAATTTACAATAAATTGTCCAAAATCTTCTATTCTAGTTTTAAAGTATTTCCTCTACTTCCTATAACTAAAAACAAAGTACTTTTTTCTTTTATTAAATTTACTATTAGCTATTTTCCTACTAATAAAAACCTCTTTTTATTAGAATTTTTAATTCATAATTTTTTTAACTACTAATTACTTCTTTTTTTATTAAAATAATAAATAATATACTTATTATTATAATATACTATCCAAAAAAGCAGGTTATAAAAGTCTTTTGCAATTTCTACTATCCCTACTTTTTTTAATTCTAAAACCAATTTCCAACTAATTTTAAATTTCTCTTTATAATTTCGAACAAAATATTTTTTTTTTTTATACCAAAAATACTTTAATAATTTATAAATTTTTATAAAGCCCTTTTTCTATACTAAATTAACTTTTATAGAATTTGCATATATTGTTTTACTAATATATATTTTATACTTATAGTAGCGCTTTTTACTTAAATTTAGCTTAATATTTCGTTAAAATTATTATCCTTTTTTATATTATTTTTTATATAAATAGTCGTTAATATATACTATTCAAATAATATAGTCGTTTAAATTTTCTCTTCTATTTTTTTTAAACAATTTGTTTTTAATTTTATTTTTAAATTTTTAGTAAAATATATTAATAAAAATGTCGTTATTTTACCCAACTTTAAAAAAATCCTAACAAAATACTAAAGTGTAAGCGGCTATAAACCCCTTTTATTTTAGCTATACAAAATAGTCCGTTATTTTATATATTTTATTTTATTTTCCAAAAATCTTTATTAAAACTACTTTATACAAATCAAAAAACGTAAAAATATTATTAGTTTTTTTAAAATAGTCTTTTAATTCTTTCAAAAAGTAGTTGCTTTTATAAAACTCAAACTACTTTAATACATTTTTATCCAAATAAAAGCTTATAAAAAAATTTTTTATTTCCTTATTTATAAAATTATCTTTATAATATTCGAACTAGATTCAAACTTATATAAAATGCCTTTATAATTTACTTTATTTACTTCTAAATATTAGTAGTTAGATTATTTTATATTATTATATTCTAATTTTTTCAAATTCCTTAGACTTTTCAACATTTTCGTAGCTTTTCTTTGTAGTAGCTAGTTCTACCTTAAACTCTTCGGTCTACTTTACTTATTTAGTATAAAGTTACTTTGTATTTCCGAATTTTATTTCTACTACTACAATTCGAATATTTAAAGTCTAAACAATTTTGGCTAATTCTACAATTAACAATACTAGCTAAAAAAACGTTAACCCTTTTTTGGCTATAATTACAAAGTGCAATTATCCTTATCTAAATAAATACTCAAAATTTGAACAATTAATATATTATAGCCTATATATTCTATTAATAAAGTCACAAAACTATAAAAAGGGTATTACAACTAACAAAATAAAGTAGGTATTTAAATAAGTATAATAAATGTATAATAACTATATAAATGTCCCTAAAACCGCACTTTATACAATAGCAAATATAGCCAAAAAACATATATTAATTGCTACCGCAATAAACTATCAAACTAAAGCCAAAGCCTGTAACTATATAGAAAACACTTCGTTTAGTAAAATCCTTTTCAAAGTCCCAACGCCCAGAACTTCGGAACTCCTCCCAAGTCCCGAAAACTCGGGACACAGGATCCTTCTAATTGGGCTATCAAACCCACTTTTCTGGCTATCTCGCCCCACTAATCCTGACCAATGCCAGGACCGTGACACAGCATGTGTCGACCCACATGTAGTCGAAGCCATCGGCGGCGGCGACCCTGGCAAACTCGCAGATCTTTCGATAGCCAGGCTTTTGCTTGATTGCCCGGCCGTGGTGTCCATCGTCCTGGGTAGCGATCAGCATCTCCTGGTAGGAAATCTCGCCATCTTCCCAGGTGTGCGACAGGATTGCATAGCGTCCAGAGTAGTCACCCGGGTACTCCTCGAGAACGAGATTATCGGTATTTATGAGCCGCATCGGGAAGTCGCTGGATTGATTGATTTCGGGTCCTGGCTTGAGGTTAGATGGGATGTTGTTGGGGAGATCAGGAGTTGAGATATTTGCCCCACGGCTGACGTGGGACCAAGTCGACGGGATTGGAGAAGCGAGGATGCCGCTGACCAATCACGTCTCCGAGCTAAGAGACTGTGAAGCTGCTGATCGGATGATATTTTCACGATCAGTGATCACGTCTTTGGTAGACTTGTTGACAGTGCGGTGTCGTGTGGTGTTTCCAACAATCATATTCTAGATTTCCCATTTCAAGTACACCGGTAACTCCTCCTCGAAAGGAAATCCTCTAGTGATTATTTGCTACGGTACCCGCAGAAGAAGTCCCTCAGTCACCAAGCTCATGGGGCCCGTTTGAGTGCGCCAGTTTGGTCTTCTCTTCGGGTTGGTTCACTGCTATTTCTGCCTTTGATGTATCGTGACATGAGATTTCTGAACACCGTTTGAATGCGATGGGTATCTGGCGGTGCTATCAACGGACACCCAGGACCAGGCATGGGCATGGCAAGGTGGTCAGGAAGGCGAGGCTAGTTTGAGTATGGATGCGACCCCCAGGATATCGCGAAGTCCCTCAATTGAAAACTTGAAAACAAGAAACGGGATATAAAAAAATAGGTTATTGGCGCTATATGTCAATGTAATAAAGGCTGACCTGCAAGAAAAATCAAGAAAGCAAAAAGAACAAAAAAAAACAACCCACACTCGTCGGTTCCCAACCCGACTCGAACTCGAGTCGCTAGAATCTTTCGAGGCCCGATTATCCTCGCCCGCCCGTTCTAGTGGCCGTCACCCCACCTGCGCTATGTTGAATAACATCAGTTGGTTTTTGGTTATTGGGATGTTTGCTGGACTAGACTATAGAGTGCCTGCAAGGGTGGTGGGTTGGTAGTTGGTGGCAGGGCCAGGCAAACATGGCTGGCAGCTGGCAGCTGGCGTTCGCTCCTTCCGTTTGTTGCTGTCGTCGGCGAGGCCACAACCTGAGGCAGCGGTGGAGACGTCAAGGTTCCAGGTGAATCTGATCGGCCCCGAACAGACGTTGCCAGGTGTCTTGTCTAATTCATTGAAGTCTGAGGAACAGTCATTGGACGACTGGAAGGTTTTTGCGCAGCGATGGTTGTGGTTACTTGTATGGTCTGTGGATTGGGATATATGGTGTGCATCGGAGCCGACTTTCGCCCCCAACCTTCGTCGCCGTCTTGACCAATCCAGAGCGCGTCGACCCAAAGGTACAGAAGAGTATGGCAGTTGAAGAGAAATTCACTGGCGATTGTCCTCCAAGTTGTACCTTCTTGCTGTGCAACAGCTTCTTGGTCCTTATCCCAAAAGACCAGTCCAAGGCAGCGTAGAGGACCGACATGGGAAGAAGACCGTGTGGGGATTCGCTCTCGGGGAGACGAGCGATGGACATTTATCCCCAAAGTCCAGACCGCGAGGAGGCCTTTGTCAGTTGTCTCGAATTTCTCGTAGCTATTAAGTCTAGTGTCATGTTGCTCATCGCACAAGTTGGTCCACGGCGATATTTGCAGCACTTCTGGTATTCGAAACAAGATCGGGAGGCCTGAGAAGAATAGCTCAGATAGGGAGTCATAGAATTTTGGACTTCGTTCATTTCAGCGGGAAACGTGCAAACTTGGCGGCTCTGAAGGCGACAAAGCACGGGATGGCTTGGACGAATCAGAGTAAATTGCCTCAGATTGATAATATCTGTGTGTGTGAATTGGTAGAAGTGATCGGCCAAGTCTGTCTCCCTTTCTTGAATCCTGAGAGACAAGCGCAGGCGATGGAGTCTCTGGCCGGAATCATCTGATCACGTTACGGCCCGTGTGAGCCGGCCGCAAAGTAGAGGCCCTTTCTTGACCTCACGAATAAACAAGAGATGGAGGGCGCTCTGCTGCCGGAATCAAGCTCTGGCCGGACGGCCCCGGGGAGAAAGAATAAAACGACGGACTGGTGCTAATCCAAGTTGTGCTGGTGGATGAACTGCTGGTAGATCAATGTAATGATTTCCTGACTGCTTTAGAATCTGCTACTCTTTGGCCATGAGTAGTACTATCAGTACCTGAGCACATCGAAGTGGGATCACTATGACCCAATGGCTCAGAACTTGAAATATGTATGTGCTTGCTACAAGTATTCACCACCTATGGAGAACCTTTGGGGCGGGGTGAGAAACACCTCGTAAGTACCGGAACCACGGTTCACAGCCGCCCGGTACGTACCATATAAGTTGTCTTTGTATCGGACACTGTTACTGAGGGATGGGGTGAAAGCCTTCGGAGGCCACCTCGGGAAAAAGCATCTCACAGGCCTCTCAGACTACAACGCGAGAATTGCACCATTTTGCCTCGTGCTTTATTTTCCACATCTTTTTAAGTTCGAATTATTTCCAGTTTTGTAAATACGCATGTGCCAGGTCTTTGTGGACGGGTTGTGAGCAATTCCAGAATTCCACCTGCGATTCGAGCGCATGAAGTTGGATCTTCCGGTCCTTCCAACATCCCTCCGCTTTTGAGATTGACCTGGTCATGCTCTTTCTAGGACTTCTTGGCAGCCTGCGAGAAAGATGCCTTGTTGACTTTCCTTTCAAACCGCGATATCTACTTTGGAGCGACCCACGGCTTGTGAACGCTGGTCCACATACCTAGCTCGACGCCTATCGCTCATTCTGCCCCCAGTCATCCATCGAAATGCGGGATTATTGACCATTCTTATTCTCGAGACCTTTCGCATTGGTCAACCACCTACAAGCAGAGAGACTACACAGGACGATCAAGGAGACATTATAGTGCCAAGCCACTTGTCGACGTGGTCGTTCTCACACCCAAGCGTGGCATTCTGCGCCTCTGCCTCTCATTTTATACTTCAATTTGCATGCCGGCTTTGACGGCGCGTGCTCCAGGTCTTGCCGAGGCACTCACCAGTTGGAGTCGACGCAATCTCTTGATTAACTGTTGGAACGATAGCAGGCCAAGATTTTACTTGGTATTTCCTGGAAGGCCAAATGATCTGTCCCGGCCAACGACCTTCTCTTACACAGCTTGCCAGTGATTGGTGGATAATTCTTTGGTGCAAAGGGGCGTGAAATAAACATTCCAATTTGAGAAACATTCTGTATTCCCACTCTGAGGCAATGAATCGCTGACAACGGCAAATGGTGCGGCCTGACGACAGCCAGCTAATACTGGTGGAATACAACAGCCGCGCCCAATCGGGCGATTGGAAAAGATTAAAACCGCCGGAAGGCTCAAGCTTCCAGCGGAGCCAAGACCACCTCGCTTATTTATCCTTTTTGTTTCTTCTCGGCTCCGAGAAACGCAGAGGGGCCTGGCAGATCTAGAGACACATGGTTGGACCTGTCATCCCCTTCATCAATACACAATAAGCGCCCCATTCGCCGACCTAACACGACATAGTCCCAAGCAACTTAGGTAGCGATGCACCCCGCGTTCGGTAGATGGCAGCGC
>Ga0247781_1000743_pt1 | contig 10341 bp, 9 predicted proteins | sample UWRJL184509B5_FD_179922 | JGI IMG/M metagenome (GOLD analysis project Ga0247781, IMG submission 179922) | Plant litter microbial communities from Arlington Agricultural Research Station in Wisconsin, United States - UWRJ-L184-509B-5 | ecosystem: Environmental > Terrestrial > Plant litter >...
CGGGGTGCCGGTGAGGTGCGGCAGTAACGGATGGTGATTGTTGCGGGGCGGGGTGGGTGTGATGGTGGTGTCTCACCGACTCGCCGGATGTGACTGTGGGTGATGGCTGCGGGGGGGTGGGCGGCCAGGCACGACCTGCCCTACCAGGTGGTCGGCTCGGACGCCGCCGGCGTGGTGGTACGCCTCGGCAGCGGGGTGCGCCACTGGAAGGTCGGCGACCACGTGGTGGTGAGCCCGTCCTACGTCGACGACCAGGAGGCGGCCACCCACCAGGACGGCATGCTCGGTGCGCGGCAGCTGGTCTGGGGCTTCGAGACCAACTTCGGCGGGCTCGCCCACTACAGCGTGGCCCGGGCCAGCCAGCTCGCGCCCAAGCCGGCCCTGCAGACCTGGGAGGAGGCCGCCTGCAACTCGCTGTGCGCCGGCACGGCGTACCGGATGCTCGTGGGGGAGCACGGCGCCCGGATGCGGCAGGGCGACATCGTGCTGATCTGGGGCGCGGCCGGCGGGCTGGGCACCTACGCCGCCCAGTTCGTCCGCAACGGCGGCGGCGTGGCGGTGGGCATGGTCGGCTCGGACGCCAAGGCCGAGGCGGCGCGCCGGCTCGGCTGTGAGGTGGTGATTGACCGGCGCGAGATCGGCCTGGACGACACGGTCGCCGACGACCCGGATCGGGTGATCGAGATCGGCAAGCGGCTCGGGCGGATCATCCGCCGGGAGACCGGCGAGGATCCGCACGTCGTCTTCGAGCACGTCGGCCGTTCCACCTTCGGCGTTTCGCTGTTCGTGGTCCGCCGCGGCGGTGTGGTCGTTACCTGCGGGTCGAGCACCGGCTACCGCCACGAGTACGACAATCGCTACCTATGGATGAAGCTCAAGCGGGTGATCGGCAGCCACGCGGCCAACCTGCACGAGCTGTGGGAGACCAACCGGCTGATCGGCCAGGGCCGGATCGCCTCGGCGATGACTGAGGTGTACCCGCTCGACGACGTGGCAGAGGCGACCCGGACGGTGCAGTTGAACCGGCACATGGGCAAGATCGGCGTACTCTGCCTGGCGCCGCGCGCCGGCCTAGGGGTCACCGATCCCGCCCTGCGGGCGCGGCTGGGCGATGGCGCCACCGCCCCGCTGGCCGGCCTGGTGGCGCCGAAAGCTCGCCTCAGTTGCTGACGCTCACCGCGGTCAGGACGAGACCGCCGCCGATCAGGAACCGCCCACCGACCTCGGTCAGTGGCCGGCCCGCGTCACGGCGGGCACCGTCGACGAGAATCCGGGCCCGGAACGCGCCGGCCCGTGGTTCGAAGGTCAGCTCGGCGTCCTCGAATCCCAGCCACCGCCCGGTCAACGGATACCACGCTTTGTAGACCGACTCCTTCGCGCTGAACAGCAACCGATCCCAGCTGACCGCCGGATCGAGGTCGGTCAGCTGCCGCAGGTGCACCCGCTCCGAGGGCACAGTCACCGACTCCTCGACACCGTCCGGTAGCCGGTCGTGCGGTTCCGCGTCGATGCCGAGCCCAGCGAGATCGACGTGCCGGGCAACCGCGGCCGCCCGGTACCCGGCACAGTGGGTGATGCTACCGGCCACTCCGGCCGGCCAGATCGGTTCGCGGCGGGCACCGGCCCGGATCGGCGTGGCTGGATGGCCCAGAGCGGCCAGCGCCTGGCGGGCACAGCGGCGCGCGGTCACAAATTCTCGGCGGCGAACCTCGACCGCGTTGACGACCAGGTCTTCCTCGCCGGGGAACGGTGGCTCCCCGGGAACGTCGGTGAACGCCTCGACGGCCACCACACCGTTAGGGAGTAGCGCCTCGATCACGCGGCCGCCAGGATGCGCTGGACCGGGTCGGGCTCTGCGCCGCGACGGCGCCACTCGCGCGGGTAGCCGAGGGACACCTCTTCGAACCGTACGCCGTCGTAGTACGTGGTCCGTGGAATGTGCAGGTGGCCGTAGACCGCTGCCACCGCCCGGAACCGCCGATGCCAGTCCGCGGTCCGCGACGTGCCGCACCACTGAGCGAACTCCGGGTACCAGAGCACGTCGGTCGGCTCGCGTACCAGTGGCCAATGGCTGACCAGCACGGTCGGCGCATCGAGGGCGGCGAGCCGCCGTTCGGTCCGGGTGACGCGGTCCCAGCACCACTGCTCGCGGGTCGGGTAGGGATCCGGGTGCAGCAAGGCCTCGTCGGTGCAGACCACCCCGGCCTGGTAGGCCAGCCGCAGTGACTCCTCTTTGGTCTGTGCCGCCGGGACGCGGAAGGAGTAGTCGTAGAGCTGGAAGATCGGGGCTACGACGACCGGCCCGCCTGCGCCCTCCCAGGTCGGATACTCGTCTTCCGGGGTGAGCACGCCATGGTCCCGGCAGGCGCTGACCAGCGCGGCGTACCGGTCGGCTCCCCGCAGCGTCACCGGGTCGCTCGGGTGGGTCCACAACTCATGGTTACCCGGCACCCAGACGACCTGGCGAAACCGCGATCGCAGCGTGCTGAGAGTGTCGACGATGTCGGCGAAGATCTCTCCGACGTCCCCGGCCACGATGAGCCAGTCGTCATCGGCCGCTGGGCGGAGCCGGTCCACGATCGGACGGTTCTCGGTGTACGAAACATGTAAATCGCTGACCGCGAGCAGAGAGCCGACCATATTGATCACATTAGCTGTTACCTGCTCGTCGTAGACCGGGGACACGACCATCGACACGGCCTTGATGCGGGGGGATGTCGTCCCCGGTTTGTTTCAGGCTGCGGCGTCACCGGCGGTCACCGGCAGCCCCCGCGGGAGCAGACGGAACTTGGACAGTCGCGTCGCATCCGCCGTTGATGGCTTGGCCGGACAGCACGACGGCCCTCCTCGCGAGAAGAGCCGCATCGTGTGCTCGGCCGGGCCCCGGGTCATCGCCACACGGACCCGGACGGCTTCCTGTTCAGAGTGGTGCCCAACACGATGAGCGGTTCGGATCAGGCTGCCCGGCGTGGCTCGTCGGCATCGTTGCTGTGCGACGCCCAACCCCGCGGGCGCTGCTGGGGTGGCGATTCTTGCGTGCGGCGGTCCTCACGGTGGTGATTCGCACCGGCGGTGGATCGATCGTCGCTCTCCAACCAGGACATCAGCGCAGCCGTAGGCCCGTCCCCGAGGGGGACGATGACCGGGATGACACCGTCGTTGAGCAGTTCGTCGACGAAGGTCCGCTCGACCGGCGGCCACTCATCGGCGACGAGCACGGCAACCAGCCGGCGTGGCGCCAATGCCCGACGCAAGACCGCGAATCGGCCGCCGACCATCAAATGGTGCGCGCTGATCAACACGAGTTCGTGAAGCGCCGCCGCTTCGCTCAATACTGCGAGACGGGTCCCGGGATGGAACATTTCCACCTGGAGGTGCACGATTTTCGGCATCGCCGTTGACTCCCGGAAGGTGCACACCATGGTGGTGGCGCCACGTCGGGGCATGATGCCAGCGCAACGACGGCTGACAAGGCAGAGAAGCTGTCAACCGACTATCACCATACCGGGTTCCTCGCTGCCGCATGGTCACCCGCGTGGGTGACCATGCGGCGCGCGGCCCGAGCCATCATCGACAGCACTGAATGGGAGCAAAGGGGTGGCCCGGTGACCCCGTTCGGCGCTGAGGTAAGGCTGGAGACACGACCAATCCGTATTGCAGCCTTAGCGATGCTCGTCTGGTATAGGCTGATTCTCGAGAGTCGCGTCGCCGCGTCACCGGCGCCGTCAGCGGTCGATGCGCGCAACCCGCATCACTCCTGCAGCGCGCGGCTGGGCAGTGACAGCTACGCCCTGTCGCTGACAACGCCCCAGCGCGGAATTGCGTCCCTGGGTGTCGCCGGGCAGGTGGGTCGTCGCTGATCCCCTACTCGGGCAAGGCAATCGCGCACCGCATTGTCGTCACGTATCGGAGAACTCGACCATGAACCGCGCAGTCCAGGACCTGGCCGCTGAGGCACTGTTCGTCTCCGACATCCAGCCGTCGGAACGCCCCACCCGTCACGCCATCACGCAGACGATCACCGCCATGCTGCTGTGCTACGGCAATGACGGCTGCGCCGCCGAGTTCGCCGCGCAGTTCGGCGATCACCCGGACACCGCGGCCCGACGGATGTCCTGGGCCCGTGGCGAACTCAACCGGCGCCACCCCCGCCGTCACTCGGGGCCGTGACCACCTCGCGTCAGCTCTACCTGTCCGAGCTGCGTGAACGCCGGGTAGTCCCCTGCGGGTGACGGTGCGCGCGTGGTCCAGGCAGGTCCGCCAAGCAACTTGAAGCAGTGCGGGGGTCTTCCCGGGCCAAACGTCGAGGCGGCAAATCGTTAGGTTCGCGGGGAACGTGCCGATAGTCCACGCGGTGGGTAATTTGTTCCGCGTGATGACGGGGCGTCGGTTGAGATGAAGCTACGTATGGGTGAAGACCCGCGGCCGGTCAATCGGGGACTGCTGTGGTGTCTGCCATATCTGGCCCTTCTCCTGCCGCTGCTCTGGTCGGTGGTCGACGCTACTCAGCGTAGTCAGAGCGGTGCCGCGGCCAACGCGTCGTTCGCGATCAGTCAGATCTGCGGGCTGATCTTCTGCATTCGTGCGGCGCGGGACAAATCGATCGCCCGGCGGTCGCGGCGGCCCTGGACCATCCTCTCGGCGTAGCCGTCCTTTGGTGCGTCGAAGAGGGCGAGGAGGTCGCACCACCACGCGCCTCGCCGGTTCGGCCCTGAGGCCGGTAGGCGCCCAGGCGGACATCGGCCAGATCGTCCCGGTCCCACCGCCCCCGGCGACCTCACCCAGGAGTCCGCTCATTCGTGAACGCGTCCTCAATCAGGTCCAGGTTGACGGTGTTCCCGCCCCCCGCGGGCGTGACTGCGAAGTGCGGCGCGTGCACGTCGTCCCACCACCCGGGGTTCCCGCCCGCCCACCATGCGAACCCGATGCAGGTCGCGGCGTTCTCGGTCAGGTAGTCCAGGAAGTCGGTCCAGGCCGCCGAAGCACCCGGTTCGCCGGCGTAGAGCCCGATCTCGCCGACGAACACCTGGTAGCCCCGCGCGGACGCCTCGTTCACGGCGATCGAGAGACGGTCCCGCGCGGCGGTCGGGCCGGCAAGCGCGTCCGATTCGCCGCTCGCCTCCTCGTCCAGATACAGGTGCACCTCGGCGACGCACTTACCGAGGGGATCGAACAGGGGTGCGCCCTCGCCATTAGCGTTCAGCCAGCCGTACGCGTTCGATCGCGTCGGGATCGCGGTGTCGTACCAGTCGTCCGTCCACGAGCCGGCGCCGGTCCAGCCGTTGCCCGGGACGTGGATCGCCGAGGTGGCGCCGGCCGCCCGGATGGCATCGACGCACTTCTGGGCGGTCTCCCACCACACCATTGTGGACATCGAGTTGGGCTCGTTCGCCAGTCCGTACTCCACCAGGGTCTGATCCTTGAAGATGGCCGCCAGCTTGCCCCACAGGTCGGCGAACGCGTAGATGTCCAGCCCGCCCGGGCCGACCGGCGTGCCACGCCACATCGCGCCGCCCACGCCGTTCTTCGAGTTGGCCTGCCACGGCTCGATGATCACCGCCATGCCGAGGCTGGTGGCGTGGTCGACGACCCGTTTGTAGTGGCCGAAGTAGGTCACGTACCGGGCACCCGCCGCCGGAACCGGACCCCACAGTTCGGATTGCACGCACTCCCAGGAGAAGGGTAACCGCAGGACGCCGGCGTTTTTCGACCGGTAGAAGTCGATGAGTGATTCCGGGAAGACCGGGTAGTCAGTGTCGGCGCGCGGTCCCAGCGTCCGCGCCCACTGCCCGGGTTCGACGGGCACGACCTCCACGTCGACCTCGACGCCGTAGCCGCCTTCCATCCCGGCGAGATTGAGTCCCCGCACCGCACACCCCCATCGTGGTCGAGCCGTCGGCAGAAGCTATCAGCGAAAGGGCTTCCACCTGCCCAACGAGCCGAACCCGGCGGCGGCGTTCACTGGTTCGGACGACAGCGCCCGGCACAAAGTGGAGTCGACACCACCGGCCTGACCGGTCTCGAGGGCAGATGCTCGACGTCCCCCTCGATCGGCTGGCGAGCACTATCCAGCACGTCGGCAACACTTCGGCGGCCTCGGTGCTGGTGCCGAAACACCATGAGTTGACCGGCTGCTCGCACCACCCGAGCGAGGTGAAGGACCGCGCATCGCGGACCGCATGGTCAGCGAAGGCGCGGAGAGAGTCCTTCGTTCAGGGCACCGCGCCCGGCGGCCACGTCGCGCCGGGGGAGCAGACCACCGCCTTCCTCAAGGTCCCACCGGGGCATCCGGCCGGGTTGCGCGAGATCTTCGACGGCTCGGCGTGGCGGCGCACCTATAGTCTGACGACTGTCGATTGTCTTTCCTGGACTGTGGGGGACGAATGTGGGATGCGCTGGTCGCTGCCATCGTGACTGCGGTGATGACACGGGCCGGCGATGACCTCGGGAAAGCCGCGCAGTCGACGTGGACCATGATGTTCGGCAAGCTTCAGGGCCGGCTCGGGTCGAGGGCGGCGTTGATCGACGCGGGCGATCGGGATGCGCTCGAACAGGCGCTGCGGGAGGTCCTGGATGAGGATCCGGAGTTCGCCGCCCGGATGCAGGCGCTGCTGCAGCAGGAGCAGATGCAGATCGAGGCGGTGCCGCCGGTCGAGTTGACGGTCCCCAGCCCGGCGCTGCCCGTGCGCTCGGCCGTCCGGTTGCTCCCGGCGGGACCGGCCGACTTCGTGAACCAGGCCGGCCCGCTGGCGATGCTCGACGAGATCCGTGGTGACGGTGCGGCCGGAGCGACACCGGTCGTGGTCATCCGCGGCGCCCCGGGTTCCGGCAAGACGGCGCTCGCCCTTCGTTGGGGCCACAAACGGCAGGACTGGTTCAGCGGCGGCCAGTTGTACGCAGACGTCCGCGAGTTGCCGGCCCCGACTCTTGGCGGGCCCGAGTCCTCCGACACCATCGTCACGGCGTTCCTGCTGGCCTTGGGAATCCCGAGTGGTCTTCTGCCGGACACCGCCGCGGCCCGGCTGTCGCTGTACCGGACGATCACCGCCGAGCGGCCCGTTCTCGTCCTGCTCCGGGGCGCCGCCCTGCCCGCGCAGATCAGCCCGCTGATCCCCACCGCGCCCGGCAGCGTGATGCTGGTGAGCACACAACACGATGTCAGGGGACTGGCGATGGACGGCGCCCACTTCATCGATATCGAGCCGCTCGACGACGAGGCCTCCCGCGAGCTACTCGCTGCAGCCTGCGGCAGGGACCGGATCGGCGCCGATCCAGCCGGGACCGCACGCCTGATCGACCTGTGCGGGCACCTGCCACTCGCGCTGCGTGTCGTCGGCGGCCGGCTACGGCTGGACACCACCCTGACCGTCACCGAACTTGCCGAGGAACTGGCCTCCGAGCCCTATTTGCTCGACGCCCTGGCGCTTCCCGGCGACGACAGCAACGCCGTCGAGCCACTGTTCAACAACATCTACCGGCACCTCTCCGAGGACGGTCAGCTGCTCTACCGCGACCTCGGCGCCGCACCGGTGGCGGGAATCTCCGACGCGCTGCTGGAACGCATCGGCTGGTCCGACCGGGGGGCCCGCCGGGCGGCGGTCGAGCAGTTGCTGGGGCTGAAGCTGCTGGAGCGCGTCGGCCGTGACCGCTACAGCCTGCATCCACTCATCCGGGCGCACGGGGCCCGGCTCGCCGAGGAGACCGGGCAGGTCAGGGCCGAGCGGGTCGTCTCCGGCACCCTCGAATACTTCTGCGAGTTCGCCGAGTCGGCCGACCGGGCAATCATGGGAGAGCGGCGCCGGTTGATCGGCGGCCCGGTGCGGCCGGACGGCCCGTTCGCCGGCCCGAACCAACGGGCCAGGGCGTTGCAGGCGTTGGAAGGCAGCCGGGAGGATCTGCTCCGGGTAGCCCGCGTCGGGCTGGCGCTCGGGGCCGACGAGCAGGTCGTACGTCTCGCCACGGCCGCCCAGGCGCTGTACTTCAACCATCCGCACCTCGCCGACTGGGTCGCCATGTCCGACCTGGCGATCACCGCGGCACGGCGGCTCGGACGGCACGACATCGAGATTCAGATCCACTGCACCCTCGCCGGAGCTCACGCCGGGAGCGGCGATCTGGATCGGGCCCGCGCCGAGGTCCAGACGGCGTTCGGGCTGTTGCCGGCCGCGAACGACCGCAAGCTCGCCGGAACGGTGTGGGAGTTCAACGCCCGCATCCTCGACCAGGTGGCGCGTGTCGCGCCGGAGGCGGAGCAGGCCGCCGCACGGGCGGCGGCGGAGGCAGCCTTCGTTACGACGATCGACACCTTTCTCGCCGTGGGACTGGATCGTGGGGTCGCGCTCGGCCGCCTCTACTATGGGATCTTCCTCGACGCGACTGGCCGGGCCGACGATGCGCTGAATCAGCTCGAACAGGCCCGCGACGGGCTGAACGCGGTGGGCGACGATCGAAACGCGACCCGTGCCGACGCGGCCATCGGCGCGGTACACCTGCGGCTCGGTCACTTCCGCCGGGGGTACGACGAACTCGCCGCCTCCGCCGCCTACTTCGCGGTAGCCGAGCTGTGGCGTTACGAGCTGGACGTACGAGAGAGTCTGATCTTCGCCGCGGCCGCGCTCGGCGACCAGGCCGCAGTAACTGAGCACACCGAACGGGCGGCAGAGATTCGCCGCTTCTCACAGCCTCGGCAGTAGTCGCACCTTCACCCGGGCTTCGCCGCGTGCGGTCCGCACCTGCCACTCGCCGTCGGTGAGGCGCTGGTTGCGGGCCAAGGCGTAGAGGCAGGCGGCGAGTGCGGCGACGTCGAGGTCGCCAGACTCGGTTTTGACTCGGACTTGGCGGCCGTCGCGGAGCGTGGCGACGCATCCGGCTGCTGTGCTCGCGCAGGCCACGGCGCTTCCGGGAAACTGCCGCAGTGTGGTCAGCGCCCATTGCCATGCCTCGGCCGGGGTGGTGGCTGCGGCGCGGCTCAGCACCTCGGCGCTCTGCAGCATCCGCAGGTCCCCTTCGTCGTCGCTGGCGGAAAGGTGACCGGTCCAGCCGTCCGTCGGCTTGGCCACATGGCCGCGGACCGCCGCAGGAAATCGGGACACCTCCACCGTCCGCCCGTCCCGAACCCGGGTGTGCATCACAAAAGAACACACCCCGACCCTTTCCGGTACGGGCGGCGGCCACGCGACGAGCGGAGTAGGCTCGCTGGGTTCCGGCAGACCGAGTACCTCGTACAGAAGCTCGCGAAGCGGGCGTGCCGCCGGCGGGCCGGCGAAGGTGGCGTCCACCGCTTCGGCATACAGGCCGGGAACGTACCCCGAAATGGTGTCGGCGACTTGCTCAGCGAGTGGCCGCCGAACGTCCAACCGGCGGGCCGAGCGACTCAGCGTCGTCATCGGCGTGCCGGGCACCACCTCGTCGGCCAGTGGCGCCAGCAGCAGCGGAACACCGGTGCCGGCAGCGAGAAGACTCATCGACGAGTGATCTCCGACGACGCAGTCCGCGGCTGCGAGCATCGCTTGCCAGCCCCCTTCCGGCGGCACTATGAGTAAACCGGCGTCCCGGGCGGCCGCCAGCCACAGGCGCAGCTGGAGTCCGCCGTGGCCGGACGTGATATTGGGGTGAAGAACGGTAGCGACCCGGTAGGCATCGGCGTCGAGTCCGGCGAGCAAACGCGCCGGCAGGTCCGGCCAGCGCCCGATCAGAGACTGCTGTCCCCAGGTCGAGCTCACCACAACCAACTGGCGATCCTCGATGCCCAGCGCCGCCTGATAGCGGTGCCGGAGAAGGCGGCTGGCCCTCATCCGCTCGAGCATGGGGTCCACGATGAGTACGGTGTTCTCCGCCGCCTCCGGTTCCACCCGGGCCAGCTGGGCTGTCTGCTGTGGATGCGTCACCGCGATCAGCACACGCCGCCCGCGCAGGTCAGCCGCACGAACCGTGCCCGACAGGCGGCGTCCGCCACCTCGCGAGTTCGGAAGATCCTTGTGAAAGCCCACGCCGTGCTGCAACACCAGGATCGGGGCGTCGATCGCCTGGAGCTCCGTGTTCTCACTCGCGGTCAGCACGGCGTCAAACCGGAGCTCCGGTAGCTGAGCCCACGGGACCACCCGGGCCCCGGCACGCCGCAACATCGCGGATACTCCGTCGCTGAACGGCGAGGTGTCGTTGAAGCTGAACACCACCTGCACCCGCGGATCGTCACGGAGCAGCTGAACCGCGTCGAGAACCCGCCCGGTCGACGTGACCGTCCGCGCGACGGCAAGCAGGGTCCGCTCCGTGGAAACCGTCACCCATCGGTCCGCGCCCATGCCAACCGGGACAAAAAGGCTCACCGGCTCCCGGCTCCCG
>Ga0247781_1000744_pt1 | contig 10331 bp, 8 predicted proteins | sample UWRJL184509B5_FD_179922 | JGI IMG/M metagenome (GOLD analysis project Ga0247781, IMG submission 179922) | Plant litter microbial communities from Arlington Agricultural Research Station in Wisconsin, United States - UWRJ-L184-509B-5 | ecosystem: Environmental > Terrestrial > Plant litter >...
CCCCCCGGGATCCCCCCAAAGCCTCAATTTGGAGCGGATGGCAAGCAGATCCGCCCACACTTCCCCGTGACGCAGAAGCCGCGCGACCATGACCCAGTCAAGCAGCAACAATACGAAGCTTACTTGGAATGGCGAAAGGCGAACGAGCCCGGCTATCACATTCGATGCAAGATGAGGCAGGCCAACCGTATTGTGAGGCAGCATCAGATGAAGCAAGCCGAGCAAAAGGTGCCGACAAACAACGGCGAGCAGGCAGATAATCCTGCCTGGAAGTCGATTGTGGAAAAGGCCAAGGCCGTTGTTGCGACTGCAGCTGCGGCTGCGGCTGCTGAGAAGCGTGCTCGGGGGGAGTCTGTGAGGGAGGAGTTGAGGGCGAAGATCAAGGAGAGCTGTTCATCGGACCACCATGCTGAGAAGCCAGCGGAGAGCCATGCTGAGAAGCCAGAAGAAGGTGTGATTAACAAGGAGGAAAAGTGACGACATGACGGACGAACACGACGGCAGCGAGAGAACAGACAAGAGTAGAATATCATTTACGATGGTCGATTAGGTTTTTTGTCAGAACATGGTGCCATCGAGACCATATCGATATGTTGAGGCGGACTCTATCATTTGTTCTCTCCTTTTAGAGCGAGAAGGATGGCAGTTACCTACCTGGTGATGAGTGGATGTAGAGATATTCCACATGGTTTGACTTTTTTGGACGGTTGTGATAGCATGTATGGTTATGGGGTCGGGCCGAAGGGCAGAGAGCAGCACTGGTGTTGGAGTGGTTATTCGGCACGAGTTATCAGTTGTATGGGTTATGGTGTGTTATTCAGCAAAGCAAGCAGGATGCGAGACGGATGCAGCTTGCAGTGGGCGTGTGTTTTTGTTTTGTTTTATTATGAAGGTGAGCATGTATGGCTAGATTATTAGTTGCCCAGTGTGAGATGCTACTTTAAGTTTCTTACGCATTGTTGTGCTTGTTGAATGTGTGTGATGTGTTTGACTGGAGGTGTGTTTGACTGGAGGTGTGCTTGACTGAGTTCATGTGATTGGCGAGTTGAGGTTTTGAGTATTGTAAGGAAGGAAGTACTTTGTGGACGGGGCTGGACAAACCTCGGTCGGGGTTCTTGCTATTCTCGTGCTGGTTCGAGCTGTTTTACTTGCCGTGAAGGATGAATGGGAAGTGCAGGTAGGTACCTCCTACCTTGGTAGCTTCTTGGCCTGACGGTTCTATTCCATTTTGGTGTCGGTCTTGTAGGTTCTGTTGTTCTGTTCTTGATCAACGTATTCACGATGTTTCTCAGCTTGGGATCGCTGCTGTTGTTGTATTTGTTCAAGTATTTAATTCGTTCTTCGAAGGGGTGCTCGACATCAAGTAGATACTGCTTCGATACTGCGGGTTGCGTCCCTTGGGTAGATGCCTACCTAGATACCATCTACTCACAAATATACGTTAGTAAGGTAGGTATTTATTAGAAGATAAGGAAGCTGGTTTTCTGGAAGTGTTTGCTTTTGGGTTCAGTACTCACTGTATTATGCTGTGTTATTCCCCTTTCTTCTTAATACTCTCCCTTGAGCTTTGAGTTTGTTTGCCAGATAATGAGACGCAGGTTATTTCGTGAGGGATTTGTGCGGGAGGGGTTAAAGGGGGTGAGTGGGCTGACTTTTCGTACTATTTTGGGTTGTCATTTTCGAGTCTCTTTTCCTTTTTCTTTTCAGTCCTTTTCTTCGGGTACTGATATTGGCAAAACCCAAAGCGCCGTGTTTCCAGGTAGCTTGCAGGTTGCCTTGACGACGTGTGAATGCCTCTATAGGTACGTATGTATTGAGCAGTATTTCAAGGGGAAGATGAAGTGTGCTCAGTTTATACTTTGGACCACCGATCATCAGGTAGATAGGTAAGTATGTATCTTGTGGTACTTCCGGTAATATACAGCAATCCACAACGTTATATATGTACGGAATAGTACACCCGTATTCTTACGTAGGTGGGTAGGTAGGCATTCGTAGGGTAATAGGTATCATCTTGCTCCTCTTCTTCTGCATACGTTTCTCCCTCCACCGCGTACTCGTGTTCAAGGAACTAGAGCTTTGAAGCTCTGGAAATGATGCTGTATGTTTGGGTCTATTGGTACCCGGTTACGCAATAGCACAGAGTGAACAACATTCTCTATCCCAACCGGGGAAATAGCCGGTGTACATCACCCATTACAACGGGACTGCTGGACATGTCTTATGAAAGTTTCGTTGCGAAAAGAGACTACCTGACTTCTACATCTCAACTTGGGAATCTATTCAAATTCTCTGTTGCCTTGTTCCTTCCAGCCCCCAAGCCAAGCTGATATCTCGACGATATTGCAGAAGGTCTCAGCGAATATGACACCGGTTCAGTAGCTCAATGGACGTGATAGCAGCAGGAGCCTGCTCCTGAATTAGATCCGGAGCAAAGACCCTCCGTCGAGTCACAGTTGACAACCCTGTCTTGACCCAATTCGTGTTCCGTCAATAGAGAAACCGTTGCTAACTGTCAACCACAATCGTGTACTTCTGCCACATACAGTATTCTCACAAAATCGACTCCCTCCACCACTCAGTCGAGAAGAGGCCACCCGATGGGAGTGTGGCTGGGCGTGTGGCACAACTTCACACCATGCTTCTTGGCCAACCCTTTGGCCTCGTCCCACTCAACCCCCCGCAGTTGATCCTGGTGAACGACCTCGATGCCCGGATGGCAGATCAGCTTCATGATGAATCGCGCTACGTCAGGAAGTCGCCACGGGTACACAGTCACTGTCTTGACGTTTGGGAAGAGCTTTAGCCAGTCAAGAAACGGTTGGCCGTTGAAGGATGTACCTGATTCAGACCAGTTGAAATTGTACATGCCGAGGGTGTGGACATGGTCCGAAGCAGCATAAAGGTACTCGTCGGCTGGGGTTGCGATTGGATCATTAAGATCGCCGCCGCCAAGCTCGAGAACCTTTAGAGAGCCACTTTGCACAGCTGGTTCGATGACGCGCCGCAGTAAGTGAGCAGAGACCTGAGACCGGCATCGAAATACCTCGAGATGGTGGGGCTGGAACTCTTCGGCCGAGTAGCCAAGAGCAGGGTCTAAGAGACCGCCATGCTCAGAGCTAGGGTTAATCCCACGGAGAATAGTCTCAGCCACAGAGGAACGGTTGGAAAATAGCTCCAAAACCTTTAATGTGCTCGGTAGGAATGGCGGCGCGAAGACTGTTCTCAGGGGTAGAGCGCAACCGGACCCGATGGTCAACGAACGTAGAGATTGCCAATAACGCAACTTGTCAGGGTGGGTTTCAAACCCATCATCGTTTCCGAATTCAATTTCAAGTCCGTCCAGGTAGAGATGCTCGAGGTTTGGAGTGTTCCTAGCCAGCTCAGCCTAGCACTTGGTTAATATTGATGGACTCTTCGTATATTGATCAAGCATGCAACTAACCATGGACAATTTGGGGACTGCGTAGCGCGACATCAACGGCTTGGCCCAACGGAGCCAGTCCAAGCGAAGTTTCTTGAGTTTCGGAAATGAAAGGAAGGGCGCTGTGGTGGGGTCCCCCGCCAGCAAATTGGGACGGGGACCAGGAACGAGATCCAGGACTTCCAAGTCCGTAGACATGCAATTCATGAGGTTCTCCCAAGTGTCGAAACCATCCGACCCGTCGAGTACGAGTGAAAGCCTCTTCAATATCGCTGTACGCTTCTCTCCTGGATCGCGGAGCTTGAATAGATCGCCGAGGTTGTGATCGGGTTGAAATGAGGGCACATTTGGATTGCCAATGTAAAGATGCTGCAGTTTTTGCAAGAGAACTATTGCTCTCAAATGAGCGGCCGAAAGGCCAAGACGAGAGACGTCCTCAAGGACCAGGCTTCGCACATCTCGATGCCTTTGTAGAAATTTGGTAAAGTATCGTGAGCTTCTTGGCCTCTTGAGTCTTATGCTGGACCACATCGCCTTGTCAGGTTCGATGACCTGCCGCCATAATTTGCTCACACGGCAACACCGTATCAGTGTGGTGGTGTCGACATATGAGAAGATCATGCCCACGATTTCTCTTGGCAGTTTAGTCAAAGGATCCTTGCGGGCCTCCGGCAAGTTCAGTTTGTGGGCGATTTGGCGGAGAATGGCGTGGTACTTGTCGTTCGGACTGTGGCGATACTTTTCTGTGTTGTGAAGGCCACATTTGGCAAAGAGGCCAACCATATTGCCTAATGGTTTGACAGAAGGCAGCTTGGCATCGCGGAGGAGTGCGGATAGCGACCGGGCGTCGTGTTTGTCTGATCCTTGGTGATGTTTGACCAGGTAACGAATGATTCTGATAACTCGACAGTAACCCTGGGAATACAGTCAATCACCTGGCTCCAAGTACAGCAGACGGCATCACGTACAATGGCTGAGGCAGGATCCAAGCGGATAAGGCCCAGAGCGGTGGAGAAAGCGGGCGCGTAGTGCCCAGTCTTCTCCAGACACTCAGCCAACGTGTCAACGGCCTGGAGGTGGAGAGGACGAGTGCAAGAAGGCCATACAAACCCGCAAGAGCAGGGGCCAGTGGCAACACGGGAGAGGGCGTCGGGGTCGGTGTCCTGAATTGCAAGGATGCATTGCGAGATGTTGCAAGATTTGTCTTTCCCGTGCGACGCTGGGTTGCAGGCGCACATGTTGAGAGCCTGAAATGGGTCAGTAATTGTGTAATGGACGCAATATCACGACGGACCGCACTCACCTTCATAATAGGTCCCAACGCATTCGAATACACTCCCTCATTCATCAAGGTCTTGCCTTCCTTCAATTTCGACTCCATCTTGCACTCCCAGGACTCGCGGGAGTCTATTGATTTGGTGGCGTTTGTCTCCATTCCGTGCTTCTTTCGGGTTATACTGTCAGGGAATTGTCCATTTCCACGATGGCCGCCCAGGTGTGTTGTTCCTGCGGAGGCTCTGTCAAATTGTTGGAGGCTGAGACAGGTAGATGGGGGTGCCTCCTCTTGTTCGTTGTTTGAGATTTGAGTGTCGTACTCGAGCTTCGATCAAAAGGTAAGGAAAATGGCTTGCAAGCAGAGCGCATTGGCAAGAACTGGACCCGTAAGGTATGAGTGTGCTCAAGTCGACTGCCAAGTCATGTGGATGAACCACAAATCAATCTAACAAGTCGCGTCTCCAAGCGCGTCGCGGGGTGAACTCCACTCTGAAACGGAGTGGATACCCCGCCAATCCAAACGCTAAACTCAAATCGTTTGCTAGACCCATCTCAGCTTTCAGCCCTGTAGCCACAGCTGGGATGACGTAACACCTTGTCGAGACTCCAGGCTGTTGCACGGTTCCATCATGGAGAAGTCAAGAAGCCCGCGGAAGCTTCGGACACCAAGAAACAAATCAACGAACAAACACCGGAAACCCCGACTCCGAATGACCCGCGCCAGGCAGCATCGTGTAGTACGAGGTCTACGGTAGTCTCCAGCTGTTGTTTCTGGGGAACAGAAATACCTCTATCACAGGTACCTTGAGGCTTGGACCATCGTCCATCTGTTCCTTATGGCGCAAAAAGAGCAGCAAGAAAGTCTGGTAGGGACGGAAACGGGAAAAGAATCGCCAACATGCCCCGAATTGCGCGGTCGTTTACAATGCTACCCCGATTCCAAATACAATCACCATCCGGACCACCAATTCCCCTCCAGATCTCCGTATTCCCTAATTCCGCTCCGTTTTGCCCCCTTTACCTCCATCAGGGTCCCGAGCCGATGTCTTCCAGGCCTGCAAGTGACTCGTCCAGCGCGCGGGATCCAAGAAAGATGCGAGATGCCTAATGTACGTGTGATGCGCATATGGTGGTACAGCAGGTCCGGCCCTATCTTGCAGGTCCGGATCCTGGTGGGTTCGTGATTCCGCGTTGACAGGGGCCAAGCCAGAGGCATTCCGAAAACTCCGAATGTTCAGCGGTCCTCCGGCCCTGGACAGATTTCACATGGTTTTGTATACTAAATGACATCGTGTTATGAGATACACCACCGACAACCAACTGCCTGCGCAATGACCAATTCGGCACCATGAGCCAGTATCCCCGGCTTGAAGATATGCCGGCGGGTGGCGGTTGGTCGGCCAACTGCGTACGCATTGGCTACTGGCTGCGCATGGCAGACTGCACACCGGCACCACCACCCATCCAGTCGGCAAGGACAGATTGTCTGATTATACGTATTCGACAGAGCCCAACGGACCCTGAAAGCCGAGCAAAATCCCATCCTTATCTTTCTCTTCCCATTTCCTCCACCCGATCTTCCCAATTCGTCTCCCTGCGTTTTGTTTCAAAATGGGGCAGAGAGGATCCCTACGATGCTACCGTTACCGAGCTGACGGACCCCAAGACGACTGATGCGATTGACACCACCCGCACCGCACCAGCTACCGTCCCGGATCTTGGCTCCCCGGCATCAACAATTTAACCCAGTCCGCGCCTCACCAACCGTCCGGACCCCATGTCATGTGTTCCCCATCCACGTATTGCTGTACGTGGAAATATTCGCAAGCCTGTGACGAACGATGGGTGGAAGTTGGTATTGCTGAAATGATAAGGACCCTAGCACACCCACCAACCAATTACGCCTTCCACGGGGCATTTTTTCTTCGCACATCATCTCCCACACTGCCGCTCCGTATCGATGTTGGTTGAATCCATGTGCGATCGGACTCGTCATCCGGCCGGCACTGCTATCCGCGAGGCGCGACGTCGTATTTATAGATAGACGACAACTCTGTTGGTTGTGCTGGGATGGTGAGGATCGAGACTCAGGGGCTTAGGTAGATAGGTGAGTAAGTAACGTAACGTTTACTCTGGCTACTATCGCGAAAGCATGCCGGAAGGAGTCACCAAGGGGAACAAATGATGAACTTTGCTTTTTATTCCCAATACGCACCAACAGAAAGTCCAGGCCAACATTGCCGGAAATCCGCCTTGGCTGGTGTTGACAGGCTGCGGAATAGTTAGACCGGCGCGTACGTATTCACCACCCCGTACAGATATCAACCCCAACCCATTCACTCACAGCAAACACAATGAGATAATCACCTCCTGAAAATATTCATCACACCTCTCACGTAATTAATCTCCCACCAGGCTCAGCACTATATCCCCAACCTCGACTCCATTCCCGCTCCGGCCCAGGCTCAGTCTCAGTCAGGCTTACCTAACTTGCTTGTTGTTCCTTCCCGGGACGGGTGTCAGGTATCCGTGGGTTCATGTGCCTCCTATATCCATAATGGAGATGATATAATTCAACCCGTTCATCACCCGCGGGTTGGATGGGCGATGGATGTGTAGATATATTTACGTGTTTGGTTGTTTCATGTTTTCGGCGAGGAGCCTTGAGGAGCCTTAGAAACTGGCCAGCCTTGCCTTCTTCCGTTTTGAGCTTGTTACTTTATCCGTATTGTACATGGAACTGCTACACAAGGTATCCGGCTGAGTCTGGGTCTTCACGTCATGATTACCTACCTACAGTACCTCCGAATATTCAGCACAACCATAAAAGAAACGAAGCGCAAAAAAAGACAAATGAATGCAACAGAACCATTCTATTCGTGCTTCCATCCCGTTTCGAAATTCCTTCTGTTGCATTTTCTTCAGTCTCGTCTGTCTGTGACACCCCAATCTTTGTCAGACGGCAGCTGCAGTTTGCAGATCGAGAAAGAGACACAACTTAGGTTGATCATTCATCAATGTCAGGTACGGTTGTTCCGTACAACGTGAACGAACACCACCTCACTTCTTTCTTTCTAGTGTATGTCGCTTACTGGGTTGGGATGATTCAAAAACTGTACCTTGCCGCATCGTGGGTTTTTCGTGTATGCAGTATGTGTGTACCGCACCGCACCGCCCCTGGTTCCTTGCACCTTGCGTCTGTGGTTGTGTGGATATGTCTCTTGGTGGTGGTGTGTGTGAGTGCGTGTTCTGTCTGAGATGGGGAACACACACGTATACTGGATACAGATATAGAGTGACGGGAGAGTTTGAATGCCCATGTGTGCGTGGTGCGTGTGCATGTACGATAATAACCGGGATTTTGTTTCATGGGGCTAGATTGGTGTGCAGGTGCAGAAGAAAACGTGTTTGTGTGATGCAATGCGACGCGATGTACATGTAAATGCGATGTTGTCGCTTGATGGGATGGGATTGGGGATGGTTGTGTTGCTCTGGGGTGATGATGGCAGATTCAACTCCTGAACACAATGTGGCCTTACAAGTGGGTGTGTTGTGCGCATGTTGTTCTGTTTCTGATGTCTAAATGAAAAGGGGGGTGTTACGTTCGTCTGTATGTCTTGGGTCGTTGATACCGTCGCGAAGTCGTGGTGGTGTCAGTGATGCTTGTTGATGGGTGGGCTACCTATCTGGCAAGCGACCGGGAGATCAAAAGTGGGTGGGCTGTTCGCTCCCTGGAAAAAACGTGGCAGTTGGCACGGGCGGAGTTTGTGCGGAGCTCCGTTCCGCCATCTAAACGCCGCAGCCGCCGCACGACAACCACCACCACCACCTGTTCCACAAACCAACATCATGACACACATGACGACGCATGCAAATTGTTTGAAATTCTGACCACAATCAAGACGGGACACGCGGCGACACCCGAGGCGGCGTTCACGGCAACTGGGTCGGGTGAGCAAAACGGCCCCAGGCCTTTCATCCTTCCCGCTCCAGATCAACCAAAGTTTCTGTCCTTTTGTGAGTTTCCCTTTCCCTTTCCCCTCACTTGCATTGCCAGAGGTTTCCCGTGACGGTCTGTGCCGTATGGGTATGGGTATGAGTGAGCCTACCTACCCTCCTCGGGAATCCGTACAATGGCCGTAGCCTAAAGGGCTGAGCCTTTGCCTCTCTCAGATTCAGCGAAGAAGGGAAAGAACGCCTTTCTCGATATCAGATTATAGCACAGGTCTAGGCAGAAGGAAATATTGAAGGCGGACACATATCGAGTCGGCGTTTTGGGGTAAAACGGTGTACCACCAAATCGGATTGTATCTCACGGCACTAGGCCGCCAAAGTAGGCTGCGTACGATCCATGGGTATGCGATCAACCATGCCTTGCCCATTGTGCATGTGATCAACTTGAGAAATCTGGTGTATATTGACCACTAGTAAAACAAGGCAACCCGGCATACTTGCATTGTTATGCGAAACAGTTTCCCAAACAGGATGCAGTAAATGACCGCAGCCAGAATCAATAGACAAGCCGACTTAAATTTGTTTTAGGAAATCCCCAGCAAGAAAAGGCAAACCGAATTCGTTCCAAAATTCCCCTTTCGAGCCATGATATTTTTGGACCCCACCATCTCTTTCCAGACTCAACACTCAAAACAACACCCGTAAGCAACGCCAGGTCGAAAGCTTAAAAATGTTTCCTCCATGCATCTCCCCTTGCAGTCAGCGGCAAAATGCATCAGTAGCGTGAGCGAGACCACACACCACCATCTCGACAAGCGCGTTCACCGGAGGTGCGAATAAATACATGATTGGGTGAAAAACACCCAGGCGAAAGCGAAAAAGAATGGGTGTAGTGGGCTTCTGACTTTTTGCAGACAGACTTGCAGTCCCGGGAAAGCAACAACACCCTCTTGGGAACTCGGTTCCCACCTCGGATGGAACACCAAGACATGACATCTCACGCAAGCACTAAGAGAGACCTGGTAGAACAATCCAAGACAATGGGACTACGCTACCTAACCGAGCACATGGGGAACAATAACGTCAACGCTAGCACCCGTCAGTTGGGACGCTAACACTTTTTAGCGCGATCGGCTAACGAGACGCTTTCTATTTTTACCCCATGCCAGACATCCGGATCGATATCAGCCATTCCGAAATCGAGACAATTCCCGTCGCTTCACTTCTGCATTGAGAAGACTCGCATCCAAATCCAGAACGAGGAAATAGATCGCGACCCTAAAGGCCTAAAGGGAACTATTGAATTGGGGAGTTTTCATTGGACAAAAATATATCCCCCTCGCGCAGGCTATTACCATTTTCCATTCTCGCCACTCCAAATCAGACTGGCATGGAAGCCAGGCACTTTATACCCTGCTACCACCAGGTCATCAAATCCCCAAGAAAACAACAAAACAAAAATAAGCGCAAATGCATGGATAACCCTGCAATGAGGCGGATGTGTGGATGAGGCTGATGTTTTAACCGCGCCCAACAAAAACATGAAATTTGCAAAACCAAACCCTTGATTACAAGCGCCACAGCTGAGCGCGAGCGTAACCCGGCAAGGCTTCAGCCCCGTTATCAGCTCAAGGTTGATCCGTTACACCGTGTAACAGTCATGCCAATCAATCACTGG
>Ga0247781_1000745_pt1 | contig 10327 bp, 6 predicted proteins | sample UWRJL184509B5_FD_179922 | JGI IMG/M metagenome (GOLD analysis project Ga0247781, IMG submission 179922) | Plant litter microbial communities from Arlington Agricultural Research Station in Wisconsin, United States - UWRJ-L184-509B-5 | ecosystem: Environmental > Terrestrial > Plant litter >...
TATGATTGTTTCCGTCAAGTACACGATTGCCTTGGATGGGCTGATCAAATGCCCGCACGAATGGGATTGTCGTTCGCTTCGGGACAACTCAGCACAATGTCCCACCTGTCAAATCCTCTTCTCCATCGTTCGCCTCCACTTTGCCTGTCGGCTGGAGTGGAGTCTTCACAACCTCGCCAGGGTCGGCGATCATGTTCATCTGCTCTCCACCTCAGATATGTTCAGGGACATGTTGTTAGAGAGCGATATCTCGGACAATGACGAAGACGATCCCAAGACCGGCCACAGTCTGGAAGTGGCCATATGGTCGCTATGGTCGCCGTTTGAGCACCCGATAGTCGGCGACATTCTCAAGAGAGCCGCTGTCATGTTTCCCCTGCAGGTCAAGATCGAACGGTCACGGCGTTGTTATGGAACATGTGAGTGACCAAGAACACCTCCAGCTATAGTGCGCCCCGTTCTGACGATTCCATGCAGGGTACCGAGGAGGCACACTTCTGCTCAACCGCTGGCTGCAAAACAGTCTTGCCAAGCAACCGGGCGCCATGTACAGCCAGCTTCCCGATGCACAAATAGCCACAGTTCCCGAAACTGCACTGCCCACCCGGGTACTTGATTTGATGTCTGGTGGCTTCATCCAACAAATCGGTAGACAGCCCGACTCCCCCTGGTCGCCATTTGTCCGACTTGCTGTTCCCCAGCCGGGCACCAAAGGGCGGTACCTGACACTCAGCCATCGGTGGGGACAGAACTCAGCCCTACGTCTGCTAAAGGCCAACCTGGGCCAATTCAAGGAGGGGATTCTTCTCCAATGTCTCCCAAAGACATTCCGGGAGGCTGCCATGATTGCCTCGGAGCTCGGATATCGCTATCTCTGGATCGACGCTCTCTGTATCATTCAGGATGACCCACAGGATTGGCTGGAAGAGTCGACAAAGATGTGCACCGTCTACCGCAACTCGTGTTGCACCATTGCTGCACACATGTCACTAGGGGGAAATTCTGGCTTTATTGAACCGTCCACCGTCAGTCCCACGCTGCAGAGCAAGATGCAGAAGTTTTGGAGGGGATCATGCCCGCCGTCTTCGCCTCCCCCTTCTGAGGGATACAGCGTTCTCAACACCCGGGGCTGGGTTTTCCAAGAACGTATCTTATCTAAAAGAATATTGCACTTTGTTCACGGTGGAGCTGTCTTTTTCGAAGACGCCAGCGGAATGTTCACGGATGGCACCAAGGGCATTTACGATCCACAGCGAAGGTTTCTGCCAATAAGCTCCGCCAATCACCCCCTTATTCACGATACCAAACCCACCCTCGAAGACGTCGTTGAGAAGTCCACTCAGTGGTATCGTCTGGTCGAGAGATATACCCTCTGTGATTTGACATATGACAGTGACAGATTACCAGCAGTTGCTGGTCTGGCAAAGTACTACCAGGAACTCAACGAGAGCCGAAGTGGGACTTATCTTTTTGGATTGTGGATGAACTCGATACACCAGGGGTTGCTCTGGGTTGAAACCAGTCCTGAACAACCAACCAAGATCCAAGCCAGCGAAGCCGGTAACGTCCCACAGGCCCCAAGCTGGTCTTGGGGTCATTGGAAGAGCCCAATCCGGTACCCCTACCACCTTTCCGCGTGCACGCCAGCCGCCAACCACGATGATCGTCCCGATGACCCATCGAAGCAACTTGATCGACTAGCAGCCAAGTTTAAAGATATGGCCGCCGTACAAACGGGACCGCGACACACAATACCGCCTTGTCCCCGAGGAGGGAACCGAATCCTAACACTCGAACTGGCGTTAACCAACTGGCCACCAGGCCTCTCGGCTCGGCGAAAACCCCGCGGGATAACCGCCTGCCCATCATTCCCAAAAGCAGCTGTGGACAACCTCTACGACATCATCAGCTTACCATCGAGCAGCATCCGACCCAGCTGGGTGGCTTTCGACGGCCGACGTGAAAATTTACTGTGCTATGATTCTGAATTGACCGTGGCACTGGTGGCCTCCAATGTCAAGGTGGACTATTTCTTTTGGGTGGAAGATGAGGACAATGTTCAGCACAAGAGCGAGGAGTATCTATACTACTTTTTAGTGTTGGAGAGGGTTGGTGGGGAGAAAGACAGCGAGAGAAAGAGATATAGAAGGATTGGTGTTGGAGCTGTGAGGAGGACGAATTGGTGGAGGGAAGAAGATGGTGGAAGGGTTGAGATGGTTGATCTCGAATAAGCCTGTTACCTACCTTGGAATTTCTTCTTCATATACCCAGATGCACGACAACGTGCTTCATCTTCCAAAGTTTGGCCAATATGCATCCTTATTCCGATTCCACTGCATTGGGTCACTGCTTAAAACAGGGTCCAAGGACCGCCCCTTCGGGATAGGCAGGATCTCATCCCGCTGATGTAATCAACTGTCTGGCTGATTTCGAAGCGCAACGTGCGCACGCTGTCAACCAACAGACCTATCAGCAGGTTGGTTACTATTGCATGACTACCTACTGATGCGCGACAGGTCTCGGAGTCAACAATGTAAATGTTATTTCCAGAGTGGACGTTACACGAGTTAGAGCACCAATTTAAATATCTGCACACAGAGTTCCATCTGGCTGCAAGGGTCCATATCCAAGTCATATCCGGGTATAATGCCTATTGGCCATTCCACAACTGCCGGCAGACTGGAGTCGGGGTTTGTTTGTGTTGATGGCCCTCACCCCTTTTCCCCTATTACCCCGCACAGTTGTTCGGCCACGGATCCCTCCAATCGGAGCACCTAACGGAGAGTTGGAGTGGCACTTTCAGCATGTTGATAAGATCCCATCCATTGTGCTCTGGGGTACACTAATCTACCGTTGGAAGAAGAGCTACGGGAGTTACCCTGCAGAACAAGCTTCGTCTTGCATGGGTTGGCTCTCCCATCGATACTCCTATGCAAGGTTCTCATATAACCTACATCACCAACATCCCTTATGTCTATCGGCTATTAATCCGAGTTTGGGATAATAGTATTATTACCAGCCAACTGGCGGCCGCTGATATCACCCCCTGGTCGACGGAGCCAAATAAATGATCGACAGTGGTGTGCACCCATACCGTCCATCACTGCCACCCTCCATCGGAGTTGTTACATGTGCCGAGAGACAGATAGCCTTTAAGAGGTAGTTATCTTCCTTTCTGGGCGCACATTCCCCAGTATTTGTGCAAGTTTACTTGTCTTGGCAAACACCTCAAAGCTTGTGACACGCGTGTTGCCACGATATATCAACGAACACGTTGTGGAACTTCAACTCTAGGTCGAAGGAACAGATAGCACCAACTTGCCAAGAAACATGCCATTCGGAATTCTAGAGTGCAAGAAAATGGAGGTCGTGCCCGGCACGGCCTTCATGAGCGACCAGGACGACCTGCCACCCGAGTTCTCCAATATCCCACGCGAGAGACTGAAACATGGAACCGGGCGCTTCAAGGATGTTATTCTGGTCCCTCAGCCTTCGGACAGTCCCAACGATCCGTTAAACGTGAGTCATTCCCCACAAACAAAAACAGCACATGTGTTTGTCATTCATGTGTGGTTCTAATAAATGAAACTCAACATCCCAGTGGCCGCAATGGAGAAAAGAACTCATCCTCGTAATCGTCGGCCTCTCCGCAGCGGTAGTCGGCGCCTACGGCCCAATGCTCTCCCCAGGCTTTGTCGAAATCTCCCGAAACCTCAACATCACCGTCGAGATCCTCTCGCAGGCCACGGCCTGGCTGATCTTCACGTTGGCCATGGTGCTCTTCGTGACGAACCCGCTAGCAAAACTCCTTGGTCGTCGGCCGATCTTCATAATGGCCATCATCGTCATGTTCATCACCAGTGTTTGGGGCGCTGCAGTGAGGGAGTATGACTCCTTCCTGGCGAGCAGGATTGTCGCTGCGCTGGGGATGGCGCCGTATGAGGTGTTGGTGCAGTGCACGATTGGGGATTTGTATTTTGTGCATGAGCGGGCTACGAGGATTGCGGTTTGGAATTTGTTCCTGCTGACGGGAATTAGTGGAGGTGCGTTGATTGCTGGGTATATTATTGAGAGGGATGGGTACCAGTGGACGTTTGGGGTTTGTGCGATTATGTTTGGGCTGTTGATGCTTGCGGTGGTGTTTTTCGTGCCGGAGACGGCGTATAGGCGAGATTCGGTTGTTCTGGTGCCGGATAGTGAGAATGAGAAGGAGAGTGGCAATGGCGGTGCTGTGGAAGGGGCGAAGGCGGGTGATGGGCCGAGCGTAACGCATGTTACGCAGATGAAGCTTGGGCATGAGCATGATGGCCATCAGGGTGGTGAGAAGGGGATGCATACAAGTTATCCTGTTGGGGAGGGGCAGGGTGTGGAGAAGAAGCATACTTATTTGCAGTCGTTGAGGGTGTTTACGGGGAGGTACTCGTATGCGCCGATCTGGAAGTTGTTTGTGAGGCCGGTGGTCTTGTTGTTTTATCCTGCTGTGCTGTGGGGGTTTCTGATCTACGGTGGGGTCATCTCCTGTCCGTCCTCTCTGGCGACTTGAGGCTAACTCATTACTTCCTTCAGGTACCACGCTGACCTGGATCGTCGTCTTCTCGGTCGTCAACGCCGTCATCTTCACCAAACCTCCCTACAACTTTTCCATCAGCGAGACGGGCCTCATAAGTCTGTCGCCTTTCATCATGACAGCCATTGGCGAGATCATCTCAGGCCCACTCAACGACTGGATATGCATCTACCTAACCAAGAAGAACCGCGGAATCTACGAGCCCGAGTTTCGGCTACCACTCATGTTGGTGGCTGTGATACTTGGGGTCGTGGGGTTTTACGGCTTCGGCGCAGCTGTGCAATACGAAACGCACTGGGCTGGTCCTGTTCTCTGCTTTGGATTTGCAAACATGAGCCTGGTGTTTGCGTCGACATGCGTGTTCGGGTATGTGGTTGACAGCTACAGGAAGCTCAACGAGGAAGCCTTTGTCGCTATCAATGCTCGGAATCTGCTTACCTTTGGCCTGACGTATTTCGTCAACGATTGGCTGGCGGCACAGGGGGCATTGGTTGTGTTTTGCATCTTGGGGTCTTTATTCTTGGCTGTTTGCCTTTTGACGATCCCTTTGTGGTATGTTTGCTTTTCGTATGCCGAGAGGGCCAATACTAACGATCTTTGTGTAGGATCTTTGGGAAAAGGATTAGGAGCTTTACAGGCCGCAACGAGTGGCTTCAGAGGTTCATGAACGATGATGCTTGATGTGTTGCCTATAGTTGTGGGGAGATTTTGACACCTCTCCTTCGACGCATGTTGCCCTAACCATCCGACTCAAATAGCCTTCCTACAATCCTATGTTGATTGGTCTTTTGTCCTTTTAAATCCCAGTTCCCTTATTTTACCATCTCTTCAGACTTCAGCAAGTTTGTCATTGTAATCTTGCATAGACCAAATACCTACTCGTGAGGAGGTGGAGGCATGGTGAGGTTCGGCAATTCTGTAACCCCAATCTCCCGCCAATTAATATATCGCCGATCCGGTACGTCCTCAATATGGCTATTTAGAAGAACCACCCGGTCAAAGATAACAACTGGGCGAATCGGGTGGGGCCGCTGGAATATGCAACGAATACTACAACCCCCATTTCCTTCTTTTGACTAGTTCTGGCATAGCTTCTAGAACCTCCACTAGACTTGAATCATCTCCTCTTTATCATATCCCCAAAGCTTCATTATTCGTCCTACATATTACCTGTCTATACCTCACCCCAATTTACTTACATCTCAACATGCTAGTCCGAGCCATTTTGCTCATCACGTCGGCCGCGGTGTTGGTGTCCGCCCAAACCAGACCAAATCCCGGACCGATTCTCGGGTGCACCACAAACTCCTTCCAGATCCCTAGCTGGCTTGTTCAGGGCCTCAAATATTCCGAGGATACCCTGTCCTTCCATCTCCTTAATCGAGCAACCAACTTTTCGACAACTGCGACATGCAAGCGCCGAGACAAGCCTGCCGGGAATACGACATGTTCAATCCAAGACGAACGACCACTAGGCGAGGTCTTAGTAGTGTCATCGCACGTAGAGGGTGACGTGGCTGAGATCCTGGTCAGTGAGACTTGGAGCTGTAACGACCGCAAAGGGGTAGCGACCCCTAGTCTGCAGTTCGGCGCCCTTGGGTACTTGACAGCACATCTGACATGTGCCACCCCTGGAATCTGTGAATCCTCCAAATCGTCACTCCTGATAAAGGGGACGCTTTTTTCACCCATCACCGGCACGCCGCCTTATATAGACGGTCCAGAGGGACACAACACTGCTGGTTGCACCAAGACCCCCGGGTGGACATTGGCCGGTATCAGTTACCTCAATCAGACAGGGAATGGCGCCAGTACCGCCACATTTGAGAACTTCAACCTGGTGATCACGAATTTAGCAACTGGATATCAGGCCAGCTGCATGATTGGCTCCGGCAAGAACCTTCGATGTTCAGGTTCCGAGTTTGGACGCCTCAAGCCCGACCGGTATACCGTCGAGACGGCAGCCACCTTTGACTTTCGAACTTTTGAGTTCGCCATGAACCAGACCTGGTACTGTGATGAGTCGGACCCAGCCAAACCAGTCAGTATCACGGCTGGAGCTAGCACCATACTGCCACTCAAATGCGTGACCGAGAACATCGAAGGGACGATTTCCGATATCTGTCGTGTCACCAACGACGAACACGTCACCCTCAAAGGCCAACTCTTGAATCAGAAAGCTCTCCCGGCATACTCCATCATCGACCCCGTCCTTGGGCCTGACGGCTGCACAGCAGCCAGCATTCTTGGCCCATCATGGAGGTTCAACTACTTCCACATTGACCAGAGCAAGGATAACACTACCTCATCCGTGGGCTTCAACATCATCCTCTCAATACCTAAACCCTCTTTTGTATTCCCGCTCAGTATATCCCAGGATCTGAAGCCACTAGCCAACAATAGCGAATGGTATCCGTGCGTCATAGGGCCTTTTGATCCCTACGAGGAAAGACTCTATCCTAAAGAGTGCAGCCTTAAATACGACGCGGCGACGAAGGAGCTCACACTCAAGGCTGATTGGGAGTGCAGTGATTTGGATGAGAATTACCCGTGAGTGTCACCTTTTTTCCTCCTTGGACTAAGGACCTTATATGGTCAGACGTTGACCTTTTCAAAGTGTGCAATTCAGTGGGATATCAACATCCATTGTCAACACCTCTATGGTCTGCAATGCGGTGGAGGAGGGGATTCAGTGCGCGACGGCGGATCCTGATTACTCCTGGGTTGCCGCGATATCTAACGTAACATGGAGTCAAAATGCCTAGGTGATAGTGGTTTGGACTGTACGTAGGGGAGGCGGACCACAGGCAAACGTGCGGAGAAAAGGAAAGTTGCATGCAAACAGGAAGGCTTGATATCCCAAGGAGTCAGTGCCAAATATGTCGGTCTATCAGTCTCAAATCATACAATCCGAAATACCCTCCGCTCCACAGGTAACCCTTCCCACATCTTGACACTAGGGAGGTAGGGTATATGGCACGGCCCTAACAATCGGTATGATATTCCGTCACCTCCTCCTAGAGGCCTTACTACGAGAGGAGTGGCAAGTCCATCTGCCAAGACAACCTTGTCTCCCGATTCGACGCATCTCCACGCGATGCCAACGTAACCCCGCTGTGTACAAAAGAGCCTCTTTCTCAAAGTCTGCTCGTCGACCCATCTCTCCATGACTGCGAGTGCACGAGGGTACCCGATTGTAATGTCCGCATGGTCGCCTTCCGACCTGGAGTTAACGGCTTCACTCGAGATGAAGTGCTGGACCGCATCGAAAAAGTTATCTTCAAAGCCCGGGTTTCTGCCCGTCTCAACCGTCTCTAGCCATGCTTCGAATTGCAACAGCAGCCGGAATGGGATAGCGGTGGGAAAGGGTCCTAGCAAACCCGGCGAGGTATAAAAGGGTCCAATCACCCCTCCGACTCTGTAGTAGTTCGAAACTTGCGGATGAAGGAGCATCTTAAATAGTAGGAGAGCTTCGTCGTGATAGCTCAAGTTGAGGGGGTTGACTTGATGTCGAACAAACGAAATCCAAGACTTTATCTTGTCATAGAACGTGTCCACGCTGGTTGGTTGCCCCAACTGCTCCCCATCCGAACGGCCCGATGTGACACCCTTGATCTCGTCGATGAACCGCCCTCGAAGCTCAAGAGATTTAGAGTCCCTGTCGAAAGAAATGGTCCCAACAGGTGACGGCGGGTCTGGTATTAAAGCATCGAACAGGCTATCATCAAATCCAGGTGTCCAAGGTACCGGTGAGTGGCTCGGCAGCCAGCTCGGTAAATCCGGTTGTGAGGGCTCTCCATTCGTGTGGATCAGCATCTGCACCGAGTTGGAACGGATTGCCATGGTTTCAAAGACGCGCCTGTGAATTGTGCTGATAGTCGGCTCGGCAAGCGCGAACGGAGCTGCACCCGTGCCAAAGATGCGTAGCAGACCCAGGAGTCCGTAGAACCTGTCTTTCGGGTCGGATGACTCGTAGCGCGGATTAATCCCGGCCAGGATCAGGTTGATGATAAATGTTGGTGGAGGCCGGGTTGTTGATTTGATGAGACTGGAACGTGTCGAGTCACGAACCCATTCTCGGAGACAGTTGATCTGATGAATCCTCTCCACAAAAGCTGGTTGCCTCAAGGATGAACTTGGGTTATAGCCCCCGTCTTCCTTGATAGGGTGCGGTACCCTGTTTTGCCACCAGGTACTTTCGAACGTCAACATATTACTCAGACAACTCCAAGGCATAGTGGCATGTCCACACTGAACAGTTGCCCTTCGTGCCATGGATATCTCCTGGAGGGTCCAAATTCGTCGGAACCAACTATGATGCACCAGGTTGTGCAAGCCAAAAAGCGCGGATCCCTGCTTCTGGAGGGGTGTCGTGTCGGGGTTCTTGTGATCCAGGACATGCTGGAAGTCGGCTCGAAAGCGTAAAAGCGAGTTTTTGGCCTTGTATCGGCAGAGCGGGAGATTCAAGCCGAGTCGGTAAAGGGGTAGGGTCCACTTGAGCATGGAGAAGGCTCGATCTGTGTCAGTGGTACCCTCGCCCAGCCATATAATCACTCGTTTCGCATTCCGATACACCGCGTCCATTCGCGGTATCTGGGAGAGTTTCTCCACGTGGTTGTCCTGATCAATGCATACCGAATCAATCCATAACCGCCGGGTAAAGTGCCTGCGACGAAGGTGGCGCATTGCCGATTCGACGTTCGGCGTGACCAATACCGTGGAGCCATCGCATTGAATCGCCTGGGTCCGCTTTTGGTTATCCCATGTATAGCTAACAGCCTCGTATTTTCGCTGGGCAGGCTGCTGCAGAGTGACCAGGCGACACACGATGGGTGCATGGGGCGATTTGGCTGGGATGAGGACGAGGATGCGGATCAGATTGGACTCGATGCCGCCCAAGCTCCCATATGCGGACTTTGCCATGGCTTTCTGTCGGGTTCACTTATTATGGTATGTCGGTTAGAACTCAAAGGCTGGTCCACCCCATCTGTTTGGCGACGCACTTGTGGGTGTCATGTGCATCCGGGTCCCCGGGGGAGAATACGTGGAGGCACCCATTCATCTTCAATATTAGCTCAAAGTAGGGGAAATGAGGAGAGCGCCGCCACAAGAGGGCATAAAGTCATGTGACATTGGTTACGTCGGCGAGGACCGTAGGGGACGTTTTCTGGATTTAGCAACACTTAACCCCAACCCTAAGATTACTACATTACTACATGCATTCGGGGAACTGCTCAGACTTAGATGCATGAGGATGCAGGTATAACGCAGTTGTGATTGAGCACTTGACGGGCATAGGCAGCTTACTATACGCGAAACAAGTCCAAAAACTTACCCGGCACCCTCGACCAGCGCAAACGTATAAGGTACTTATCAAGCACACAAGTAATTAGTCTAAACGAGTCATAACCACAACAATCACCAAGCAGTGTTCATTAACGGAAGCCTCTATTTGTTTAACCAGACAAGTGATTCTGTTGACGAGACATATATTGGGATACTAGGACAAGTGGCTTTGACAGAGTTGACCCCGCAATCCATCCCAAATCGAGCAAACCGACAATCTCTGTGAGTTGCATACCTCTACATACATTTGATCCATTCTACAAGGTGGACTCTTCACCTAGAGAAGAATGGGCCTTGATCACACCACGCCGAGCTAATCCTATCGTTCCAGTCTTTGCCCACCCAATCCGACCTTCTCCTGGTACGCCATGACTCACCCCTGCAGCCGCCATGCCTATTAAACCATGGAAGATA
>Ga0247781_1000746_pt1 | contig 10327 bp, 11 predicted proteins | sample UWRJL184509B5_FD_179922 | JGI IMG/M metagenome (GOLD analysis project Ga0247781, IMG submission 179922) | Plant litter microbial communities from Arlington Agricultural Research Station in Wisconsin, United States - UWRJ-L184-509B-5 | ecosystem: Environmental > Terrestrial > Plant litter >...
ACCAAACAGCATCACCCCAACCGGACATCACCATCGCATTACCATGTCCCCCAAACCCACAATCGTCTTCGTCCCCGGCGGCTGGCACGGCCCCGAAACATGGGACAAGCTCGTCCCCCTCCTCCAAGCCCAAGATTTCCAAACCGTCTCGGTAGACCTCCCCACCACCCAGACAACCTCGGCAGGCTACTCTGAGGACGTCCAAGCCGTCCGTCAAGCCGTTGAGGCCGAAATCGCAAAGGGACAAGACGTCGTTCTCGTCGCCCATTCCTACGGCGGTGCGGTCGCTCCCAGCGCCATCAAGGGATTGGCTGTCCCCAAGGACTCCTCTCAACAATCATCATCTACCGGACACGTCATTGGCCTTGTGATGATTGCCACAGGATTCCTCCCAACCAAGGTTGGTTTCTTCGAAGGAGCCGGCGGTGGAGTCCCCCCATTCATGAAGGTAGACGAGGAGACTGGTCTGTCGCATCTGGCGGATGAGCTGGACCCTCTAGACTTGTTTTATCATGATTTGCCAAAAGAGGAGGGCGAATACCGGGTCTCGAAGTTGAGAAACCAGTCTACCAAGGCGTTTACCGACGGGACGGACTCGTATGCCGGGTGGTTGGACGTGCCGGTTTGGTACATTGCTACGGTGCAGGACAAGCCGTTGCCGGTGTTTGTTCAGAAGATGTTGGTGCAGATGGCCAAGGATGCGGGGGCGGATGTTAGGCAGGTGAGGGAGATTGAGACGGGGCATTCGGCCATGTTGGTTAAGCCTGTTGAGGTTGTCGGGGTTATTGTTGACGCGGTTGGGGATTTTCTGAAGGGCGGGGAGGTTGCGGTGTAAGGAGGAGGCAAAAATGAGATGACGGACTTGTAAGATCAGGGCATTTATGATGACAGTGTATGAGTACACGTGAGACGAAATTCAACTCTTTATTATTCCGTTGGGGTATCTTTTGCCTGCCGTTAATCCCGATAGACCAACATCAACTGAACCATGCCCATAAACACCTGGGCAGCAAACGCCATCCACATGCTAAACTGGATAGAAAGATATACATATGCCACCAAACTGCCCAGTGTAAATGACAATGCCAGAAAGGCCACGGCCCAGATCAAGGCTACTGTCCCTTCATCACCATTCTCTGCATCTCCCTGCCTCGGTCTTTGAAAGAAGAGACGCCAGATTCTGGGTGCAACGAGCTGAGTGGTGAGGTTCAGGACCTGAAGAATCACACTGCTCAGGAGTGATGAGAAGCCGGCATCAGCCCAAGAGCCTGGGCCGGTAGAAAGCTGAAGTAGCCCCCTCAACGCTGGGTAGCCTGCTATCATGCTGAAGACGAGAGTTGCGACGGTCAAACAGGCGAGAGTGGTCGGTGTTAGTTGATGGTGTCTCCGTGCAACAAGTCCGCGGTCGGGGGCGCTTTGAGATGAACACGTCAGTCTTCACACTTCCCAATGATATCACCAGCAAGATGTACACTCACAGCCAATCCTCATATTCCCTCCCCACCAACGGCCCGTGATTTCTCCCCCCCAAAAGCTCCCTCGCCTGGTCATAGTATTCATTCAACGAACTGATCCTCGCCCTCAACCCAGGAAGCAACCTCTGCTCCAGATACCCCTGCCGAAAAGCAGCAGTTGCCAAGTCCCTCAGCCTCCGCGCCTCCTTCAACACCCCGTCCAACCTGTCCCACTCCAGCTCCCGCTTGCGTCTAAGTAAAAGGACATAGTCACCCACACTCCTGGGCCTCTCCTCAATCAGGACACCAAGATTCACCTCAAAAGCATGCCTCAGATCCCTATCAGCCGAGCTGATGAGTTTATTCTTGTCGTCGAATTTCCGGATCCGGCCCTTGACCCCCCGCTCGCAGAAGAGACCGGCCTCCGATCGCTCAATCAAGTTGTCTACTTGTTCGAGGGATAGCGCAGCGACGAAGTCGTCGAAGCCGGGCAGGTGGGCGATGGCTGGGTCGTTGTACAGGTCTCTGTGGTCGATCCATTGGATTAAAAGATGGATGGGTGCTCGGATTCCCCAGACGGAGAAGATGTGATGCTCGATGTTTTCGAGCCGTTCTTCCTTGGCGAGGTGCTGCGAGATGGTGTGGCAGATCATCATGTCTACTCTCATGCAGCATTTTGCTACTTGAATGCGACTGGCTTCGTCTTCTGGGGGTTCGGGTGGGTTCTCTGTGGTGGCATGTTTCTTAGTGCATGGACGAGGAAAACGGAGGAAAAGAATTGTTTAGAATGAGAGGAAATCACTCACGGATATTCTCAGGATCGCGGGGCGGATCTTGCCCTTCCACGTCTCTTCGACGTAGCTCCATATCTGGACCAGCTACTCCTGGGACGAATGCGGTTGTGTGACCTATTTCTTCACCAACTGTATCGTCAGGAGTGGCCATAGAAGCGAATATATTTCCCATGGAGGCAGTTTCTCTAAACAAAGTTGAGTAGCTTCTCATCCAAATACAAACATATCACAAGTCACTGGAAGGGGGTTTTGTCAAAGGAAAACACGCAATTTATGGTCAAAAGGAAGCTCCTCCGAATTCGCCCTCAATCTGCAGAACCTGGTCATTCCCCCACGCATATGACTACGAAGATGCAATAGTTACACAGCCACCACACATGCACCTCTCGCGATGGTGTGAACGGAAATCCCCCCAACCAATCGACGGGATATGAAACTGCACAATTGACACTGCCTTGCCGCCCAAACCTCAAATTGGAAGACACACTCGATCAAGATGCCCTGTAGGCATCTTCGCTCCGTTCTCGGGCGTATCATTTGAGGCCATCACGGGAATGTTGGAGAGCCTTACCCAGTCCTTTTGGCATGCTGGCCACCTGATAGCAAGACGTTTACAAATTCAACCGCCGACATTGGTGGAATGGAACATGCCGTATGCATACTGAACTGACTGTCGGCTCTCGTCCGTCTTATTCCCACGCACTGACTGACGGAGCCCAAGAACTAGTTGGACCCCAACCCTGGATCATTGATGCAGTGCGGCACTGCAGTGACTTAGCACCCAACTTGCCTGGACGTAGAAAGTCTGACCCCCTCATCTGGTTCCCGGCATATGTTTCTCTGCGACAACATCTATTTTTAACACAATCGACCTCCGCAGCCTCCCCGCTGATGAGTTTGACAAGTTGCATACGGGTATGATTGAGAAAATGCATGCTGGGGCTTCCCATCGCTCGGCCGGCCTGTTGTCTTCGTCGGCTTCCGCCTTGGACGCAGAACAAACCACATCGCCATCGTCATCGACTCCCGTGCCCGAATACCTGCACACCACGCAATGGGGTTGTAAGGGCTGCCCATGGGGTTTTGTAGTTTTCCGCAGTGCTGGTTACGACATGAGCCAGGAAGCATGGGAAGAGACGCGCAAGCGTATCGAGGCAGCGATACTCGCCCCATTTGAACCTTACCGGCACGATTCCGTGGTCAAAGATGCCGCAGATCGCTTTTCTCTCGAGTGGGTATAAGGTAAGGACCTTGACGGAGCTGAAGTAGAAGATGTTGCAAGGTGAGCACTTGGGATAATTAGGTATCTATCACACCTGATCGTCACTCATTCATCAACCCTGTCCAGGCAGTACGGCGCAATCCTCGAAGAAGAAAGATTGCCCAAAGGCCTCGACCACCCCGGTTGCTGCCTCAATGTTACTCGGAAAGCTCTCGCCTCACTGGACGGCCCCAAACAACAACCATTTATACAAATCCTGGCTCCGATTAGCTCCGACGAAGAGTACCAACAATGGCCCAAGAGCTTGCCGAGGAGCAGGAGGAGACGTACCCAACACATTTCAATGTAGCACTGGAGTCGGTGCTCGATGAAAACGGCCTGTTTCATATCATAGGAACACAGATCATGAGCTTGGGTGAGCTTGGAGGACACTTGGGAGACGATGACGTGTGGCCGGGAATCCCAAGCTCTACTTGAGTGTGCTATGCGCAACGGACTAGGATCATGGCCGTGAACTAATTAACTCTTTCAACCTAAAGTAACTTGCTCCTGGTACTCCGCTCGTTTCGTCTCAGTAGTACCGGTGCTCCTCTGCCACGAGTTCTCTTACGAAAGATGGGGTGATTGGATGAGTGTATTGCGTCGCACCATGATCGCCCCGATTCTTCCAGTTCAAGTTGCACGGCTTGTTCACCGCCTGGTGTTCTGGGACATCTTCCACTCTATGAAACGCGGGGAACTGGAACATCGATGACGAGGACGGCAGGTCTTGATGTCATATAACCAACTGCCTTGTCAGGGGTCTGGTACCAGTAGAATGTATCACACCATCACACAAGGTTCAACCAAGACGCGTGTCTTGCGGCTGGGACCGCCCGAGAGAAGAGGCGAGGAAATACACGATACATTGCAGCTGAGCTTGTCTTGGATTTGCCGCCTTCTTCCAAACCTTGAGACAACACATAGAGAGTAAACTCTGTCGGCCAGCCAGTCCTTGGACTTATAAAAGGAGGGCCATTCCCCCAACCTCACCGCAATATGTTTACCCTTTATTCTCCAACAATCCCATCACTTACACTAAACTAAACTACCTACCCTCCAAGCTCCCACACCCATCACAACCCCCCAACACAACCACCATGGGCAACGGCCGCGCCTGCTTCGAAGAACCCTCCATCAACGAGGCCTACTTCTTCAGCGGAGACCAATACTGCCGCGTCAAATACACCCCCGACACCAACGTCGAAGAAATAACCTACGGCCCCACCGCCATCGCCAGAGAGTGGAAGACCCTCGTCGAAGCAGGCTTCACCACCGTCGACGCGGCCTTCGCCATCCGCGACCCCGACCACGAACACCAAGTCTACTTCTTCAGCGGCACCCAATACGTCCGCGTCAAGTTCCTCCCGGGCACCCCGACCGAGGAGATCCTCAACGGCCCGACCGACATCGTCAACGGCTGGGCCTCGCTCGATCGGGCGGGCTTTGACACCGTCGACGCGGTGCTCCCCATTAGTGATCCACAATACGAAGGGCAGGTCTATGTCTTTCGTGGGGATCAGTACGTCCGTGTTAAGGTCAACCCGGGGGTTCACAGGGGGGATGTGATTACCTACGGGCCGGCTAGCATCGCGGAGAATTGGCCTTCGCTTGTCGATGCTGGATTTGCAAACGGGGTGGATGCTATTCTCTCGACGGCTGCGCAGCCTGGGTTCGAGGATCAGGCGTACTTCTTCAATGGGGATAGGTATGCGCGGATCAAGGTTGTGCCGTCTACGTCGAAGGATGTCATTACTTCCGGTCCTGCCAGGATTGAAGAGGGCTGGACGAGTCTTGGCTGGGGTTGGTAAATACGGTCCTGGCTTGTTGTGAGCCTTTCTGGGAAAGAGCGGTGGGGAGATGCATGAACATGTACCTGATTATTGGGTTCGTAGATAGTTCTAGCTATTTTGAATGGAACCCGGATATCACTCGGCCAGCAAAGGGGCCCTCCGAGAATGTCCGATGGGGTTGATATCCAAGCCAACCTCTTGTCTGCACGGGACTTCGCGTCCTCTCCGCGTCGCTACATCCACCCAATCACCTGCCAGACGACCCCGCGAATGGAGTCATGCAGTGTGCAGGTTACAGCTGGACCCCCGCACCACTTTGGAACTTGGTGAAAGTAATCACGGCGAGTTGATTCGCCGAGCGCTGGAGAGATGCCGGGTTGAGCTTGCCAAGTACTGTGGTGAGGAGCGACGCAAGTTGGGAATTGTCCTTCAATTCAGGAATCACAACTATTACTTCCACTCACACGGTGAATATCTGAAGACCAACTCCCCTTCCCAAGCCTACGTATTCCACTTCCAACGTCAAAATGGTCATCGCACACACCGGCGTCAAGGTCCCCGCCGCCGACATTGCACAAGTCGTCGCCTGGTACGAGAAGACCCTCGCCCCACTCGGCTACAAGAAGACGCGCTCCTTCATGGAAGGCATGGTCAACGGCTTCAGCGATAGGCCCGACGGTGACCACCCTGACTTTTGGGTCTCTGCTGCCCAGGAGGGTATTTCTACGGCCGCCCATTTTGCCTTTGGGGCTAAGAGTTGGTGCCCGGTTTCCTTGGCTTGACCCTTTTTGTTTGTTTTGTTAAAGTAACTGACCATGTCATTTATTCAGGCCGGGCGGAAGTTGAGGCGTTTCACAAGGCAGGGATCGAAGCCGGCGGTAAAGATCATGGTGGGCCAGGGCCAAGGCCACAGTATTCGCCTGGCTATTACGCGGCCTTCGTGCTCGATCCACTGGGAAACAATATCGAAGTCGTGTATCTCGAGGATGTCTGAGTAAGTGCAGACAGATGGGAGGGGTTCGATGTTGTCTCGTGCGTGTGGTGCTTGGTTGCAAAGTTGGGGAATCGATATGTTGAGAAAGCTTGAACGACTGTGGAGTACAGACACTCCGTAAAAGAAAATAATAACTAGATGACAAGTATAAATAAGTAGCCGCTTCAATGACTTGGCCGCCATATCCTACAAAACGTCAGCTACACTCCAACGTAAATAGCACCCGGTTGGATTCCGGCCGCCATCCAACAAGTCAATCTAAACATTCGATAGCCTCCGCCTCTGTTAATCCTTCAGCTCAGGTACGCCTAGACTCTTCAAATCCTCGTCAATCTTGGCCCAGGCCCGGGGCAGCAAGATTCCTGTCACCCAGCAATTCCCCTGAAGATCCTTGCCTTGCACCACAAAATCATCCCGGACTTCGGGACCTTGGCGCATAGAGCTGGGGTGGTGGGAAATAATGGTCCCGGGCAGGTTGGTTCTCTTGGCAGCTGTGTCCCCGGGACGCACTACGGCATGGGCAAAGTTGGCCGTTTTGAAGATGTCGGCACGGGACCAGTTGGTAGCTGGCACGAGCACGGCGTCGGCGGCACCGCAGACCATGAAAGGGTCGCTCTGCGACTTGGGCAGCGATCGGAGCTCCCGGAGGCAAGCGGGGATGTGTGCTTTTGTGGATTGCTCGACACGACCCCTGTTCTCGAGGGCGATGGGTCCGAGGGTTGTTTTGCTAGCACTTTGGGCAAACTTTCCAAAATAGGCAAGTTTATACCCGTATACACTAAATATTAATCGGTAATCCTTCAGTACTAACAGGCGAAAACACCCCTTGCTTTATTAGGTTTAGTGCGGTAATTCTGGTAATTACCATTTTGGTGCCCATCATCACAGAATACGTCACGCCAGAGATTTACCGGAATTAGGGAGCCCTAGTAATTAGTAACTCGGCGTTAAGCCCAATTCTTACCACGCAGCGTCTGGGTAATGAACAACTCCGCCGTGGAGAGAAGGTGCGGCGTGTGGAGAGAAACGGCACAAAACCGGCCTTGGCCAAGAACACTGAAGAAAACCTCCAGTTGAAAGCCGCCTAACCCGTACAAGTTGGTATCCAGAACGTGCCCGTCAGAGCGGGAAGGAACGAAGCGAAACGTGGGGGACAGGCACACGCCAAGGCCAATATAATTTACCTCCCCAACCCCACGCCCTCATGGCGCTATTCTTTCTTTGATTTTCATCATTTTCCCACGACCATGCCCACTCAACCACTCAACGGGAAAGGGCACGTTCCATATCCACGGCGTCGGGATCGAGAACCCTGAATTTATTATCTAACACCTGCAAGGTTGCTCAAGCGGCTGGGGAGCTGAAATCCCTGTCGAAGTCGGGGGTTATGATCGTTGGCAACACTCACCAGGAAAGATCCCATGGTTCAGCGGCAAATATTGTTAGATACCTACCAAAGGTATAACCTTACCCACTGGCCATCCGAGGACTGGTTTCGAACAGTATTATAACAAAGTCGAAGGAGCCTTTTCATATCCACCAGCCTCCTTCAAAGCTGCCAGTTAGAGTCAATTCTTTTCCTTTTTCTCTTATCATCAAAGCAGGCCTTCTCAGGACTTTGCCCTGTCGATTCCTCAATACTTGGCGGCGGCACATTGCCAAGGTGCTGTGGTCGACCCCCACGCGCATGCACGCTCTTTGTCGCTGCAAAGGACGTATAAAAGTGCGCCATAACCAATCCCCCGGGAGCACGCAATTCACAACACCAAATTGTGCCATACGAAATGACGGTATATCACCAACCCGCTTCCATCAACCGGCTCCATCCAACCTGCCTTTACAATGGTTCGCTTCACATTTGTCTGGATATCGAGGCGCCTAGCGCTGACCAAGACGACAATGCCGCCGAGTTAATATCGACCGTCACCAAATGTCTCTGGGAACCGGGCTGCATCTCCACGCCCGAGGGGAGGTGGCCCTCACGGATGAACAACGCGACACCTTGGCAGCCGTGACGCGGGCTGCGTCGACACTTTCGGCAATTGGAGTGATAACCATCATCACCACCTTTTCCCTTTCCCGCCACTTCCGCAACCCTATGCACCGGTTGATCTTTATCAACGCCTTTTACAATGCTTTTGACGTCGTCTGCACCATGATTTCGGTCAGCGGCTACGCCGATGGGAACAAATCGGCCTTGTGCCAGTTTCAGGGCTTTTTGAACCAGATGTACGCGCTCCCCGTGAGGTTAACCACATGCAGTTGCAGTAGCAGGCTTCCCCAACAGGAACTAACAGCGTTGACCCTGCAGGTTTCCAGTCGCGGATGTCCTCTGGACCCTCGCCATGGCCATCGATGTTTACCTGATTGTCTTTCGTTGCTACGACGCGCGGGGGCTGAAGAAATTAGAGTGGAAGTTCATGATTGGAATTACCATATTCACTTTTATCCCCGCGGTGGTGATGCTCTTCATCGACACTCCTGATAAGGGGCCAATGTATGGGGGCGTAACTGTATGTCGTCTCATCATCAAATCCACCCACCATCAGACGACACAACACTAACAGGTCCAGCTCTGGTGCGCCATCGCCCCAAAATGGGTCCTCTTCCGCATCGTCATCTACTATGTTCCCATCTGGTCGTCAATCCTCATCACCATCGTCCTCTACAGCCTTGTCGGGATCGAGATCGTCAGACGGAGGCTAGCACTTCAGTCCGTCACCAACGACAGTGTCACCTTCGACGATACCGTCATTCCCTCCAACGGCGACTCATATCCCAATGATCTCAATGACCACCTACAATTCCATGTCCCGCTCCGAAACATGTCGACATCCCACTCGGTGGACGAGTCCTTCGCGACAGCCTCGAAACACTCGACCTCCCTATCCCAACTCAACCCTGCTAAGCGGTCGTCTCTCCTGTTCCGGCAGTACATCCTCATGCCGTTGTTCTTCTTTCTTGCCTTGCTATCCGTTTGGGTCGCCCCGTCGACCAACCGTGTCGCCACGTTCATTGACCCGACTTTTGGATCGTATCCCCTGCTGCTCGTCGTTGGAATTACCGGTTCGCTGAGGGGGTTCTGGAATGGGCTTGTGTTTGTTACCGTCGGCATCAAGTCTTGGAAGAGGAGGAAGGAGGAGGAGGCTGTGGCGCTGCGGCCGGTTACGGGGTACGGGTGAGATCGGGGGAGGGGAATGAGTGCAAATTACCTATTCAACTAAGCACCTACCTGGTGCGTAGAGGGGCTGCTGTCGGGTAACCGCAGCGGCAGTACCGCGCTACACCGCGCGAGGCACCATCCGAGCCCTGTTGAGCTCGTCCTGCTATCTAGGAGAGGACTTCCTGTTGCAGAGCTATGAGTGGATGAGAGGATATGGAGATAGAGCACGCTTGCGCATGGCCCTCGGCCATTGTCACATATATGAAGTTGGTAGACATCTGGTTCTACTACAGACATCCATGGATACACCAGCTCCTTCGCAAATTACTATTAATACTATTGACACTCCGTTTGCCATAAAGTGCGATGAAACCATACCTGAGACTACTACAATCTCAACAACCTAAACATTAACATGGCAAAACACCCCATTATGCCCACCAAGCGAATCATGAGCATGCAAAACAGGAAGCGTATCCGCCATAAGCCACTTCATATCCAGCACCCTCCCACCCCCCGCTCCACCATCACCGTGCTCATGCCCCTGCGTCATAGTAGGCTGTGGCTTCCCCCCCAAATTCACCTGCGCGTTCAACCGTTTATCGGGATCCTGCATCTGCCAGATCCACCACAGCCGGTCCAACATCGCATGATGGAAATAAAAATAAAAGATGGGATCCCCCGGCGAGGTGAAGGGGTCGCCACCCGGGTCACCTCCAGCAATATAGTGGCCGGCGGTGTGGATGCCCCAGTTGTAGGGCTCCTTGCTGCGGGGCGGGATGAGAAGGGTGTTGTAGAAGGTGTTGATGTCGGGGGACTTGGTGATAAGGTTGTAGGAGTGGTTGGCTGTGGCGCCGAGGGCGGCGTT
>Ga0247781_1000747_pt1 | contig 10327 bp, 2 predicted proteins | sample UWRJL184509B5_FD_179922 | JGI IMG/M metagenome (GOLD analysis project Ga0247781, IMG submission 179922) | Plant litter microbial communities from Arlington Agricultural Research Station in Wisconsin, United States - UWRJ-L184-509B-5 | ecosystem: Environmental > Terrestrial > Plant litter >...
CCAAGAAAAAGAAAGAAAATACTAATGGCTAAGACCACACGAGAAATGAAAAGACTCAAGTCCGTCTGCAGGGTGCGCGGAAGATAAAGAAAAGTAAAAGGAAAAAAACTGCAGACAAATAAGAGCCAGCAACAAAAAGAATGAAACAGTCCCGGCTGGATAAGGTCCCTAGCAATGGATGGCTCCGGGAATCAGATCACCAAAGCAAGCATCTTCCCCATTCCCCATCCCCAGAATCCAATCCAACCCATCATAAATGACGGCATCATCCCTCATTTATTTACTTTTTCCTCCCTCAGCCATTCCACCCCAGCCTCAAGCCCCCAGCACAAAAATCCTCCTCGAACTCCTCCTTCGCCCATGGTGATAATGACACCAATGTCCCGATCCGTTTCCGGTCCTGCATACGTGTCGAATGAGAAAAATGCGCGAAACCAAATAGGCCAACGGACAATTTCACTGGTGATAAAAAATAAAAAAAGAAGAAAAGAAGAAGAAGGTGGACCAGACAACAAAGCATCCAAGATGCCAAAACAAGAAAAGAAGCAAATCGCAAAAAGACCGTAACTCGCTCGCTCGCAATACAAGGTACTGCTTACGCGACTTGAGCCAACTTCTGCAGCGCCATAAGAACACCTAAGATTCATCAACGTCAGTCAGTAAATCATTCTCCTCGAAAGCAAAAAAAGAATCTGCAGCATACCGCTAACCCCCTGCGTCAACGTCGCCGTGGCCTCCGTGTTCCTATTCCCCAAGCTAACAGTCACCACCTCCTTGACCACCTTCGTCTCGCCCTCGCCAAGCGCATTAGCCCACTTAAAGACCTTTTCGTCGTCGCGACCGTCCCCAATCACCATGAGGAAGTCCACCGGCGAGGCGTGTTTCGCGTCGGGCCCGAGTCGAGCCTTGAGATCCCCAAAAATCCTCTGCGCGGCGGTGCTCTTGGTCCAGTCGATCGGCTCGACGAGGACGCACCCGTCGAGGGGGATGGCGTGGACGCGCTGCTGCTCGCACGCGTCGTTGATGTGGCTGGCGCAGTCGGTGGCCTGGCGCACGGCCGCTTCGTAGTCCTCGGCGGATTTGTAGTGGAAGATGAGCGAGCAGCGGCGGTTTTCGATCTCGGCGCCGGGCGTGCGCTCGAGGTAGTAGGTCAGGATGTTTTTGACGGATTCTTTCCACGAGCGGATCTGCTCCGAGTCGGCCATCTCGGTCCAGGTGTTGCTCCCGCAGTCTTTGAGGAAACACCCGTTCTCGGCGATCAGACCGAGGTTGGGCACTCTTCTAAAGAGTCGGTCGAGCTCCTCGGGACGACGGCCCGACATGACGTAGACTGTGTTTCGCTCGTCGAGGAGGAGGTCGTTGAGCACGTCCAGGGTGCGTTGCGGGCTGACAGGGATGATTTGGTTTACAGGTCCCCAGCTGACCAATGTGCCTTCAAAGTCCAGGATAAACAGCCTCCGCTCGGTATTCTTATACTGGCGGATGAGCGTGCTCATGGACAGGCGGGGGACTGCCGTCTGTTCGCGACGGTGCTGTTCCTCGTAGACACGGTCCAGTCGCAACATGAACTCTGTAAACCAGTGTGATCCGGTGTGGTGGTTGACCGCGTGGAATAGCTTCGTCCAGCGGCGCTCCTTCTCGTCGCAGTCCATCTCGAGTGCCGTCTTGATGGCGTTGGCGCACGAGTTGTAGTCCCAGGGGTTCACAGCCAGCTCGTTGCCTCCAAAGAGAGACGACGTGCCTGTGAATTCGGAGAGGATCAGGGAGCCGTGCTTCTTTTCGCTAATCTTGCCGTCTTGGCAAAACAGGTACTCGTGAGACGTCAGGTTCATGCCTTCGCGCTGGCTGGTGATCATGAGCGCATCGGCAATGCTGAGAAGCGCCAGATACTGTGCGTAGGGGATGTCTTGTTTCAGGTATACGACTGGCTGGTACGCCAAATTGGCCCAAGATGAGTTGACCCTAGTTACTATGTCGGAAACCGTCGCGTCCAGCTCGCTCTTCTCGCTGGTCGAGAGCGCAACCTGAATCAAGACGACGTTGTCTCGCCAGTCGGGGTTCTTGTTGAGGAAGAGCTCATAAGAGAGCAGCTTCTGCCGAACGCCACGGACATGGTCGAGCTTGTCCCGAGCCACGATAAGCTTCTTGCCGGCATACCGCTCACGCATGATGGCCATCCATTTCAGCACCTCGGCCTCCTCACGGTGTTGGCTCAGGCTGACAGGGTCAATGCCAATCGGCAGACTGACCACGTCGACAAATCGGTCTTCCAACTGGAGTCCGTCGGGCGTGGCTTCGGCGCTCATCAAGCGGCTGCAGGTTTGGAGGAAATGCCTAGTGTACTCGTGGATCTGGAAGCCGATCAGGTTGGCGCCGAGCATGCCCTCGAGAAGCTCTTTCCGCACGGCAAGGCATCGGAATACTTCGGACGAAGGGAAGGCGACATGCAAGAAGAAGCCAATCTTGGCATCGGGGATCTTCTTCCGGATCATGCTGGGCACGAGCAGGAGATGGTAGTCGTGCACCCAGATGACATCGCCGCGTTTCCAGTTCTTCACAATCTTGTCAGCAAAGGCCTGGTTGACGTTGACGTAGTATTTCCACGAATGGTCCTCGTATGCTTTGCTCTTGGGGTTGTCGGGGATCTGGTAGTGGAAGACGGGCCACAGGATCTGCTTGCAGAAGTGCGAGTAGTGGCCGTTGAAGTCCTTGTCGGAGCAAAAGACGGACAGCATGTCGTGTTCGGTTGCCATTCTATCCTCGATATCCTGCAGCTGCTGCGTGCCCTGGAGGGCATCGGTGGGCATGCCGAGGGTCCCGACCCAGGTATAGTCGCCCAGCTTGCCCTCGCGAGCGGCAGCCTCGGCGGCATTGCGCAAGCCACCATTGCCCTGGTCGGCGCTCACAATCTTGTAATTAGCATGGGCAAACACCCGGTCGTGGCTCTCGCTCCTGGAAAGATGCCGCGGCTGGGTTATACCCTGGCGACCCAGCTCTTTCGCCTTTTGCTGGAGATGTCTGTTGCTGTCGAGAAGAGAGAGGGGAGGCGGAGAGTTCGCGCGCGACATGGGTTGGTCGGGACGGCCTCCCCACGTAGGGGAACTTCGGTCTATTGGGGCGCGGAGGGCCGTGGTTGTGGATGTGGACGTGGTCGCGGGAGGCTCGAGGGGGGGAAGTCGTACTCCATCTTCGTTTCCGAACGGGTTGTTGGACTTGGTCTCCAGGGTTGGGGTCTGAGGAGGGGTTATGCTGGTCTGAGGGGGTTGGAACAAACTCGGAGGAGCGGCTGCTTCAACGGTAGCTTTCCTCTCGGGTGTCGGGCGTCTGGAGACAGAACCTCTCGGTGGAGTACCCGGGAGGGTAAAATGGACGGTTTTGGGGAGGAAACTGCATAGAGGGGGTGGATTGTTAGCTTTACGTCCTCTATACACGGCTGATAGAGCTTTCAACAGTGCATAGAAATGAGAAAGGGACTTGAACTTACAGTGAAGCAATAAAGACCGTCATGATGGGCGATTCTCGTTGTCGGGATCAAGAATAAATTTTGGAGGGTTGAAAATCTGCTCGCCAAGTATACCGGAACCACTCAACAGACCGAGGTCGTTGGAGACGGATAGGTATAATGCTACCTGTGTCGCGGTGTCGAGTTCATTAGAGTCGGAGTTCTGGGTGAGCTTTTTTTGAGGAATTGGAAGAATCGTGTTGTGTCTCTGAAAAGTGGCTTGGAATGTATTTCGAGGTCTGCCGGATGGAAAACTGCGCCTCTCGAGTGTCAATCTGAATCACGGTTTACTGATCGGGTCGGATGACAAGGGCGATCCGAAAAGGTAGTATAGGTAGGTTGAGACGAAAAGGTAATAAGTATGAGGCAGAGGTAATAAGTATGAGGCAGAGGTAAAAGACTGGTGTCGAGGTGGTTTCAAGGTCAAGAACGGCGCAACCCGGAACGTAGCGCGGAACGGCGTCGCGGACTTCTTTAGGGGGCTGCTTCTGCGAGTCGTTATAGGGCAGGCAATATCCGGGATAGAAGAGAGCCAGGCTAGAGTAAAACGCTAGCAGGGCGCAGGAGAAGTGGAAAACAAAACTTGAGGCTCGTTGAAGCTCGGAAGATGGCAGGAACGAGCGAGGTAAAGAGAGGATCAAGACTCTCTTGAGCTGTTGTCTAGGTGTCAATAAATTGCAGCTCTGATCCCAGACTTTTCATACAACAGGCTCGCCAAAGGGAAAAAAAATTGGACACAACCACACCCAACAAAGCGGCAGGGGGCCTTGCAATGACGGAAGTGGTCAAGTTAGCGCAATGCAGTCCCAAGCAAAGGCTGGGCAGCCTGGGCTTTGAGACTGACGTAACTGTCCCCAGCAAGCTCCCGATGCTGCTCGATCTTAGCGCGGCTTTTCCCAGAAACGCATGGCTCCCGAGCACCCAGAATCCACACTTGCACCAACTGGAAGCGCAGTGGCTTGCACCAACCCATGCCATGCACTAAACCGCGTGAAACGCACATGGAAGAGAGCGACCACCTGACCCATCTGAAGAATCGAAACAAGAGAAACAGAAACTCACTTTTGTTTACCAAAATAGGGGGAGGGATTTGGGCAAGGACAGCTTTGCTTCTCGGGCAAAGTCCGAGTGAGGTTATAATCGAATCGATGACGCCGTCCCTTCGAGATGAGAGGAGCTGTTGGTCTGGAGCATTTTCCCCGAAGAACGAGCTGTCAAAGAAGACGGGATGTGACAGGGGATATGACGATCAGTTTAGACTTGGTCCAGGAAGTCCCGGCAACAAAGACACCAGATTTCGACATCGACAAGTTGGGGAGGGGTCCCAATGATTTTTATTCCCTCCAGCTCCTCTCACACTCTTCATCGCCCACAAGCTCGCTTGACTCGGCCAAGGAAGTTCTCGGAGAATGCACAAGGGAGCAAACAAGGTAACAACGGGTGGGGCTTGGACTTTTTTCTTCTCTTTCCTTTCAGGGCCTTTTAAACCACCGTTTGCAACTTGGACCTGTAAACTGCAGTAATGCGCCCAAGAACATTTACATGCAAGTACAGGTACCAACATTGCTGTAGGTAGCAATGTCTATGTCCTGCATGTTCCTGCAAATCACAATGCTTCTTCCCATCATCAATTGAGTATTGAAACCTTTTTAGTGTCACGACGACACGACAGGACAGGGGAGCCGGGAGACAGCTCCAGCTTTCAGAGGCCCCGCTATCGAGCCGGATCGCCGTTGGTGCCAAAAACGACGCACACTCAATTCACGTCCATTCTCCAAACAAGTCGGCCTCCCTGCACTTCCTATTCGGCCACATCCCCAACTTCACACGCTCACCCTCCGAATCCAATGACACCTGCTCTCCCACGTGTTCACTGATATACCCGCAAATACTACTCATCCTGTTGTACATGGCGGTCTTTCACCTCCAAATCACGTAAGGCAAATCCATTTTTGGTAGGCACACGAGGAGATTGTTGCACCTGCTGATGGCCGAGATGTCAAGGAAACTCGGCCTCGGAGCAGGCTAGGTTGCGCAATGACTACGACGTTGCTGATGTGTGGACGACCAACTCCCGAGCCAAAGGTTGATAAGAAACGAGCACGTCACGGCTGGCTCTATGGGCTGCCTCCAGGAATCCATTTACCGACTCCCATGAAACCTCATCGGGATGGATGGATGGCTGGAGACTCGGCATCAACATCGAGAACCTCGTTGCAAATTATCAGAACCCAGCCTGTATGTGGAGAACACGGCAGAGACAGAAACCCTGGCCAGGTAATTGTCTTGCTGGTCACCACACGTCGCGTACAGTATACTGACCTGCATTGAAGGCCATAAAAATGTCCCAAAGCATGCTATGCATCATCTGCAGGCCTTGGCTTCAAGTTGGCTGTGAGAAGGAATATAGTACCACCCAAGTACCACACGCCAAGAAATATGACAATGGCGGCAGCACCAGGACTTTGGTATACATTGCGAATTGCCCGGTCGATCGTTGCCGGCTTACAAACATGTCCAGAAACTCGGGAGGATCTACGCTGCCATGTTTGCCGTGTACATACACACAACCTCGCTTCGAGTCCAACGAGTCTCTGTGAGTCCACATCTCCTAGCAGCTCCACGACGGAGCTGGCTCCCTTGCTCTCCGCAAGATAAGAGAGCATCCACCGAGCTACTCCGTCCTCGAACCACCTTAAGTTGCCATTGACTTTTTCCCCCCGGGCAGGTTTATTAAACGTGGGCTTGATAGTATAATATCCAGCGCTCTACAGCTTCTACAGGCGAGCAACGCCCCTAAGTGACCGGGCAATTCCCTTAATCCGGCCAAGAGGGTCCTGCGTGAACTCATGACGAAATGACATGCCCGAAGGTGATTGGCTGGTCCGGGCGAGGAGGAGGGGCAGATCCGGGAGGTCTAAATGGCCATCAAGCATTACACACGCACGCACACCAGGCAGCATATGCCATATGCTCTACTAAGCCATTTACCCCCTACACCTGTTCACCTTACTACACCTATTAGACGTGTGCATTCACAACGAGAGGTCAAGAGAACGAAGGAGGCAATTCTCGGCCATACATCATCAAGCCGCTCATGTGGCCTGTCGTCGTCCGACCCGAGCTCACTTACACTTGGGTGGCACACATGACAAACAACAAAGGACCGTGCTACCGATAACCTGACATGCTTGCCTTCAGCGCAATTGGCTTTCTTTGTTTTCTCTCCTGACGGGATGATGCATGAATCTAGCTACCGATAGACTTTCTAGCCGAATGGTCTAGCTCCATAGCTTCATGTTGAGAGTTTAAGCTGTTTTGTCTTTGAGCTAGGGTTAACCTTAACTGATGCCCAATCCCACCATTCAGACACAGGGATTCGACTGCTTACAACGGCCAGTCAGAGGTCAGATATCAAGAACGTGCTGGTCAGCAAGAGGGAGGCAGAGACAGTTATACAGTTACAATATATACCACTCAGAAACAAAACAGCGCACACGCAAGCCTTGCTCCTTCTGGCCGGCGATATGCCCCGTTGACGCGCTTAGACATGATGGAATTGGGCCGCTTGCTAGTCCAATGGATGGTACATTACAGTACGCTAAAAGAAGCATAAGTGGGAAATGCAAGTCGAGAAAGAAAAGAGCAAGAAACCCACCAGCTTCGTTTGCGGGCCATACCCGATATCACTCTCTGCCCGCCTTACAGAAGCATCCCAAGATACCACCATGCATGGACAGGCGTTCGGGAAGCTCTGCCGCCTGGACTTTACATATGAGGGAGATAAAAAAAATAAAAAAAGACATTCCGAATTCTCCCGACCAGAACAGAAGGACAAGACAGCCCAAAAAAACTCAATTGACGCTACGATAGGCTAAAACAAAAGAGAAAGCAAAGGATACAACCCCTTGATCCAATTCCAGGCCAAGGGAGGTCAGTCATTTCCTCTCTTGGCCCGACACATCTGACGATATCTCACTTCAACCTTTTCGACCAAACCGGCCTCGTGCATCTTTGCTCAGCCCTGGTTCCAGACACCGCAACTAAAAATGGCTCATGATCTTCACGAATGCTACCGCAGCACAGAACTGAAGCCGTGATTGAGGGCGGAAAATACAATTATTGGACTCGCTTTTACAGAGGCATGATGACGAGAAAGAACACATCATGCAGGTGAACTGACTCCACTATGCACGGAATAAAACAGCAGAGAACAAATCAACAATTCGCCGAGCTCTCCCCGCACTGAGAATAGGTCCCTCAACATTTCCCCACTGCGGGCAGTGAATTTTAGTGAATGAGGGGCAGAACTTTGGGGGGAGGGGCGGGGACCATCTCCAAATCACATTGGGAATCTCGTCACAACCCCTCGGCTCTGGGCTGATAGAGGAAAATATTTTCCCCAAACACGGGAAGAGACCAGGAAATGGGAAATCTAGCAGAGACGGCGGCCTCCCATTGCTCCTGTACTTGGCGGCATCACGATAACTCACGTCAAGTCACGCGATGAACCAATTGATCTCTTTACCACATTCGTGCAACACTATTACCCCATCCACTCCATTCTCCAAGCCCCGGCGCCAATGGAACGGCCCGCCATTGACTAAAATGCGCCACTAAAAAAGCCGTTGAAGAAAATCCCTACAGTGTCAGGTGGTCTGGATGAAAGACCGCACGAATACAGGGGTAAACCCATTCCAGGTTATTCAGACCAGCTACTTGTTCATCCTTGCAGTTCATTCACTTCACTGTGACTTGTAGCTCGGTGGTACAAATTACAATGCAATTACCATATTCTCAACAATCTCAAGGCAGAGACTAGAACAGTCAGCTCTTGCATGGAATAGACCTCATAGGCCTTGCTTGACCCGACTCACACCAGTGGAGGGAACTCCAAGGCGGGGTTGTGAGAGGAAACGGTCTCCAAACCTCCCCAAGCGCAACCCCTCACCCAAATTTCAGGGGCGAAAAGTTTAGGGCACGTCTGGAGCAAGATTCAGCACGTTCATGAGATAAAAGAGCCAAAAATCACCATGAAGGCTCAGTGACAGCAGTTATCAGTATGCTCTCACAGTCTCATAGGGGTCGATTCGGCTGCTGCCATCCAAAGACAATCTGAGCACTGTACTTCATATATACCAGGTATCAACTCATATCCAAGGCCATGTCACAGATCATCCTACACACCAACCCAGCACGCATTACCGCCTCCAAGCCTCCAACTCCGCAACAAACCAAATAACATCAACTACGGACTGGACGTACCACCCGCCCGGGTTCCCCTTTTCAGCCCAGCATATTAGTTATGAGGTAGTTCATCATCCCGTCGTCCTCGCCGGAACACTCGATCCGACATTCCCATTCGACCAGTTCTCCCTCACATCTAGAGATCGGTGGTTCACGCCATAAATCGTCCCACGTGTCGGTAGACGCGGGAGACGAGGGTTATTGTGTAGCCTCAATGTTACGGTTCGATTCCGGTTCCCTCCGGACATGTACATGGACGCCGGAGGACGGACTATCAAATGGATACCTTTCTAGGAAGACGGATAGAAACAAGACTCAAGTAGCCTGAACTTCGATACCTCCCCGCTGGACCCGAAGCTATCGTGGAATGTGGCAAACCAGGCGGGATATCATTCACCAAGTTGAACGCCCCTCTGGGAGGAAGATACTTGTGTACCTACCTAGGTGCCTGCCTACCCAACCTAGACATCGATATCTTGTCTTCGACCTATCGGCGGATATGGTACCCACCTACCAACCTCCCTGCCTTGCCTATCGCTGGGAGGAGCAGAGGCTGAGAGCCGGTTCCTTGAGGTGGACCGACCCATACTGACAGATCATATACGCCTCTTCCCATTCGTAACAAGGTGGTTGTTGTAGATCATTGTACACGAGAAGATAGCTATGATGTTCTCGAGAGTGTCTGTAGGTACGTTGTTGTGATATGTATAGGACGGATCGGTGCCGAGCCTGCTCTCGTGCAGCGTATCTAGGGACTAATTCTATCTATCGGAGCAGAGAGGAAAGGTCGTAGGTATATGAGTTCGGGGCGCTTATACATTCGATGCTCGGGCGGTTCTGTCGTGACGATGGAGGGCGATCGTATCCCGTCGCGGGGTCTGGAGCCGGTGTGGTTCTCCCGCGTGACTGGGACCGTCCTACAACAGATTAATAAGATACATAGGGTTGTAGTTAGCATATGGCTATCGCGAATATGGGGCTGATATAGTAAAATGCTCAAAGGGGTTGAAGATTTCCTGAGGCTTTGCGCAAGTCGTCGAGCGTGCTATTCGATGTATGTTTGTTCCGAGGAGGCCTCGAGGTCAGTGCCTAACAAGTGGTTTCCTCCATATACCGAACTGCGGGTCGGAGGCTGGAGGAATTGGCGATCTCCGGTGTTAGGTGCCTGACAAGGAGAAGATGGTCGATCGTGGACATGACGCGGTGAGGTTCTGGAAACGCGTCGGATTTACACCTGGACCCGGGAACCCTGAAAGCTCACCGCCACAGCGCTAACAGATCTCCGCTACCCGAGACGCTGCGGGCCATCCCGAACTGGTGCTCCACCTCCAAACTTTCCCCAGCTTGTGAACTTCCCCCCTGAAACTTGTTTACTTGAAGTGCTAGCTCATGCACGCCTTTCAACGTCGACCACTCCCTACGAATGGCAATATAAACAGCAAGACAAAAGAATAAGGTATGTAGCTATTTTTTTGGTATGTAGTGTAGATGCATGCAAAATGACAAATGAAAAATACAAAAGAAAACCTCCATGCTGAACGCCAAACCCCAACCGCTATGCACACAATGAAACAGAAC
>Ga0247781_1000748_pt1 | contig 10327 bp, 3 predicted proteins | sample UWRJL184509B5_FD_179922 | JGI IMG/M metagenome (GOLD analysis project Ga0247781, IMG submission 179922) | Plant litter microbial communities from Arlington Agricultural Research Station in Wisconsin, United States - UWRJ-L184-509B-5 | ecosystem: Environmental > Terrestrial > Plant litter >...
CTTAAGCTGGGGTGGCCCGACAAATCCCCCGCAGAAGGAACAGTGCGTAGAGACAGTACGTACAGTACTGCGCACTAGGCCAGGGGTGCAAAGACCCGAAGCCCTTACGACCAATGAGGAGTTGCTCGCAGCATGCCGAGTGCTCGCACTGCGAGCAGGAGAAACCTCACGAGCAGAGCGCTTGCACTATGCAAAGTGCTCGCAGGGCGAGCACTTGCAACACCGCGAGCAAGGTACGAAGTACCTCCCGTCTAGTTAGTATAGATAGCTATGGTTGTGCCCACAACCACCGTGAGGGACTCTGGTTCCTTACGCTAGTATTCAATTGTTCATTTGTGTCCTACTGTTCAGACTCGCATCTGTGCATTATAGTGACAGCGACCTACAGTGACATTAAACCCCCGTCTAGGAGTGTTAGCTTAACAAGCCGTCTTCGGAACGCCCCCTACCTGTTGGCGTCCTGCCATACGTTCTGTCTTAACTTACACCAGTCCTCTCAAGGCCTGTATCGGGTGCAGGTTGTAATAGTAAGGTATTTAATTATCAGCTTTCCGGTCTGTTTCTAGTAGTAAAGAGGCTTTTTAAGCCTGGGTATGTAAATTGGTTTTTATTATAGATTACGAGATACGATAGCGTTAAGCTAAGGTTATTACGTATTTTAAAGATTACGTTTTCTAATGTTATGTAGAGGTTCTTATAAAGGTTTTAAGGCTAGTTAGCACAGTTTAAGAACGCTTAGAATTGGACTGTCTACACGTTAGCTACATTATTAAGAATTAGTAATCGATCTAAGTTAAGTAGTAATATTTAAAGAGGTCTGTAAAGTAATTTAAGGTTAACTAGTATTAATTATTCTATATAATCGCTATTAAGTAATAAAAGTAAACCTTAAACCTTTATTTTATTATTTAGGCTTTAGATCTTTCCATTTAGAATAAGTTACTCTTTATCGAAACCCTTACGCGTGTAAAGGCCTTTTTGCAGCGATATTATATTACAGGATTTTAACTAGTAGTAATCTCTCAGTTTTATTAGTTTAGAAACCGGGATAAAGTATATTTTAAAGTGGATTACATAGCTAATTATGAGGTTAAACCTTACGATTTCTAACTCTAGCATAACATTACGAATCTTAAATTAGCCGTTCTGGCTAAGAGGGTCTTTTCTACTCTAGTTAATAATATGCCTTCTAAACGCTCCTTTTCTGTAACGAAGTTTCTCTATAGTAAAGTACGTAACTAGCTTATATTAGAAAGAGCTAACTACACTGCCTTTATCTTCCTGAATACTAACGCTTTGGAAAGAATTAGGAATCCAGAAGACGGTAATAACAGGAAAGAGCGTTTAGATTCTTAAGAGTCTGTTAATCCAGCTGAACTACTAGAGATGGAGGATAAGCACCAGAATCTATTTAAAGGCCCTAGAGCAGAGGAATTCTTCAAGGCTGTTATGGATAAGGTAGGTGAAGAAGACAAAGAATGGGAAGCCTTGTCTTAGATTTCTATTTTTAGCAGTTAAACCTAGCAAAATATCACTTTTTCAGACACCAAACCCTCGCCCAGTCAAGTGCCCAGTCAGCCAAAATTGTGGGCCCTAGGGGGCTGGGTAATCTTGGCATTACCTGATTACCGGAGTCAGGAAATGGAAAGGGGCTAAAAGCTGGAAATCGGTAACATGACCGTTACCGTTACCGAACACTAATACATATATATAAGGAAGCTGTAGAATTGTCTAATTTATCTGTTTCAGATTCAGTTATTATTATTTCCTAATGTTATAGTTGTGTAATTGAGGATAGTCGTAGTGTATAGAAAAGTAGTTAATTTATTTATCTGGTCATCTCGCTTATTATAAACGTTAAAAAATAAAAGAAAACAGTTATATCACTTTAAAAAGAAGCTTATTAAAGCCTTTTAAAGCTTAATAAAAGGAGCGTTAACTTTAATACAAACTATAAGCTTAATAACTAATAAAACTTTAAGGGCTTATCAGTAGCTTAGATCTATAACGACTTTAATAGATAATAATAAGCACATGTTAAAAAGGAGCTTTTACACATTATAAAAGAGATAAGAAAACTTCAAAAGCTAATATCTTCACGTACGTAAATCATATAGCTGCACGGCTAATTTTATTAGATTTCGCCACTTATAGAAAATATAGCTGCTTATATTCTTTTACCGATTAAAAAAGTAATACTTAGAAAATAGTAACATATTTTATAAGCAAGCTGATAATATAAGTAAGCTGATAATTTTTCCACCACTCTACTCTCTTTACCTTTTGTAACATTTTCCTCTACCACACAAAATGGCACCGCCTTTGAAAGATGCGTAATTGAACTTAGCATTTCAATCTCTTGAAAAAGACCCTAATATTACAACCTGCACCCAACACAGGCCTCAAGAGGACTGGCGCGGGTTAAGACAGAACGTATGGCAGGACGCTAATAGGTAAGGGGTGTTCCGAAGACAGCTTGTTGAGCTAACACTCTTAGACGGGGGTTTAATGTTACTGTAGGTTGCTGTTATTATAATATATAGAGGTAAGTCTAAATAGTAGGATATAAATGAATAATTGAATACTAGTGTGAGGAATTAAAGTCCCTTACAGTGGTTATGGGCATAATTATGACTATTTATACTAACTGGCTAAAGGTACCTTATACCTTACTTAGTGGTTTATTACTTAGTGAGGAATTAAGTAACCTATTACTAAGTATCCCTTACTTAGAGGTCTTACAGATACTTAGTAAGTGAGTACCTTTATTAAAACTAAGTAACTGCTGGTTAGTTATAGGGGTTTTAGGTCTTTACACCCCTGGCCCAGTACGTAGTACCGTGTGTACTACCTTCCTACACTATTCCTTATATGGGGGATTTATTAGGCCGCTTTAACCTAAATGGTGGCCTGTAAGGTTATTACACGATTCCCCCTCTTTAACATTCTTTTTCTATAAAGAATTCTAGTAAAAGCGTTCCTTCTTTCTTAACGTAACTATACTTACTAATTATGTGTAAAAGTATATTTTGAAAAACAGTATTACTTATCACCGTAACCTTATAGACTTTATTTTAACTTTTAAATCGTAAATGTCGCCTTATAGTCGTTATTCTTTAAAATCGCTTTCCTGTCTTATTACTGTATAATTAGACAGTTATTTTAAATGCTTATTAGTAGGGGTTTTGTCTTTATATAATGCGTTTAGTTACAGTAACGCTTTCCTTTAACGGCTCCTTTTTAAAAAACGTTACCTTAACGTTAAGCACGACGCTATTATATGGAATTTGGAGCTGAAAACTTAAAAGTTTTATAAAATTACTATTTAACTTAAGTGGATTAAAGTCTAATGCTGTAGGATGGAAGAGTGAGCTTTTTTTACGTTTAACTAGGAGGTAGAGATCCTTTGTTTTTAGGAGTAGGAGGAGGTTTATCTGGCTATTCCTCTTAAAGCTAGTGAGTTTTTTAACTGGGGAGGCTTTTTAATAGGAACACCTGCCAGTTCTTTTTCCGGGGGGTTACTGTAGTTAATAACCTCTTTTTAACTTAGTTTATAGCTCTTTTTTCCTATATGTGAAGGGTGGCCCCCTTTTTTTTTCTTTTACTAACTTCCTTTTTCAGCAGCACCTACTTTTATATAGAGCTTACTGGGAGCTTTAAAAGCCCTGCCTCCTTATTAGGTTTAAGGTCCTTATAACCCTGGTTAAGGGTTTTAATAAATATCCTTTTATACTTATTAAGGAGTTTCCTGTTACTTTTTAGGTTTTAAGTCTTATAGTGGTCTTACTCTTTAATATAGTAATTTAGATGTTAGATTTTACTTTATTTTTAGTTTTTATTATTAGTTTTAATTAGTTTAGATTCTTTTAATGGAACTCTATAATTAGGTTTAGGTATTTAAGGTTTTTAACAGGCTTTTATAAGTTACCTTTAGGGCTGTAATTTAGTTACCTGACGAGATATTTAAATGTGTTTTTTCCCTTTTATAAATTTATAACTTCCTTAACGTTATACTTATCCTTATTAACGTTGATCTTAATCTTCTTTTCTAAAGGAACTCCTTTTAGGGCAGGTTTTAAAAGTGAGATATAAAAAACTTTAATCCACACCTTTATATTAATGGGTAGGTTTAGTTTATAATTAGAGGTGGTGACCTTTTTCTTAATTTAAAATAATCTGTACCTTTTAAAATCAAGCTTCTTATTAAGCCGTTTTAAATGCAGGTTTTATAAAAAAAGGTAAACGTGGTCCCCCTTTTAAAGAGTTAGTCCCTTAACTTATTTATTATTATAGTAGAGTCCTTTTTTAAGTACTGGTTACTTAGTTTAGTGTTTATTAGTAAACTTCTTTATTTATTTGCGTGTGAACTTAAGTTTGGCTTATAGGTGGTTATATAATTCTTATATTTAGTTTATATAAACTGTGGTTTAGGGAGTGCTAGTAAGTGGTTTTTAATGGAGTTTAGGCTCTTTACTGTAATTAGTGAAGAATAGTAACATATTTATTAACTTAATTAGTATTATATTATAAGTTATCTGTACTGTTAGTAATAACTTAAGTTAATTATCTTATTTAAAGTTAATATAAGCTTAAAAGTATGTTATAAATATCTAATTAACTTACTTTATTTAGCCGTCTATCTGTAAGTGGAAGGCTGTTAAAAGTTTACTTTTTACCCCCATTTTCTATATTAGTCCTTATTAGAACTTTAACACAATTAGCTTATCTTAATCTGTAATGATGTTATTTAATTAAAGGTGTTATGAAATTACCTTTTTTTTAAAGATATAAGTAAGTTACTTTATTATTATATCTTTTAAGGTTAATAAGAAGTAGGCTTACTTTATTAATCTGTTAACTATTATAAGGATCTGGTTATAGGTGACTCCTGTAACAGGGTCCTTAAACTTTAGAATCCTAGTGACGAAGTTAAGTGAGATTAAGCTTTATAGCACCTGTAATACAGAGAGTGGTTTAAGAAGTTTATAGGGCTTATAACGTTAGTTCTGCTTCTTATAACAGATATTATAGTTATTAACTACTTCTTTAACCAGCTTTTTTATTCTTAGGAAAGTGTACGTTTATTAAGCTTATGTGAGAGTCTTAACTTAGCCTATATGTCCTTTAAGTTAAGACTTATAGATCTGTTAAATATACTCCTTTTATTTACCTAGGTTGTAAATATACAGTTTCTCTTAATACTAGAGTTTTACTTTTAGTTTAGGCGTGCCGTTTACGCCTTTTAGCAGTTATTTTAGCTAATAATTAGTTTTATTATAGTTTAGATATTTTAAGCACCCTTTATTACAGTTTTACACGTGTCTTAAGAAGTCTTTTAAAGGGTACTTATACTTATAAGTTCCTTTTATTAGCCTTTTTACTTAAAAGTTTTATTATTATTAATAGATGTTATACTTTATTTATAAGTTTATATAAACGTTAATAGTTTATTTTAATATTTAATTATCTGACATTTATAATGTGTGTTTTAATGTGCCGTTTTTTATTTCATTAAATATAATAATGGGGATTAGGACTGGATTAGTGTTTTTATAGTCCTGTCTTTAATTAAGAGTGTTAGCTTACTTATTATCTTTTCCTTTAACGTAGTGAATTTAAAAGTGGAATGGGGTTATTAATTTTGCTTATTGTGTTTATTATAGATTAAGTTCCTTTATTAGGAAGTACTGGAGATTATTATGGTCTGAAAAGACCTAAACTGGTTTTTCTATATTATTTAAATACAGTGCTTATTTAGTAAAGTATTAAATAATCGTTATTAGTTCCTTATTATAGATTAGATATTATAAGGCTAGACTGTGGATTCCTTTTAATAAGAAGGTAACTAGGTGGTGTTTTCTGTTGTCTTACGGATGTCCATCCTAAAAGTTCTGTCCAGGCGCTAATTACGCCACCCTGTTTATCTATATATTAGCAGCCACCTCCTTCTTCCGACCCTCTTTATATTTATTCCCTCCCCCCAATTAAATAATTTGCTCAACATGCTAAGGAATCCTTTCGATCTAGGCTTGGATCTGTTTTTGCTGTAATTCTTTCCTTTAACAATGCTCCCACGATTTGACAGCCTCCTGTTGGCTTTTCGGTGCCCCTTTTTTCATAGTCCATCTCTTTATAAATGGCTAACAAGGCTTAATTGGATTAAGGTCGGGCGAGTTGCCTGGTTAAAGGAGTTACTTGACTTTGTGAAGGTTGTAAATCCGACTTTGGATATGATAAGTATGTGCTGGAGTGCCATCTTCTTAAACCATTGTACTAGGTCGATCCTTTTCACACTCTTTTATAAAAGGAAAGAGTTTAGGAAGAAGGATTTTTGTTTAGTAACGATACCAGTTAATCCCACCTTTAAATCTCTGATTAACTTCCTATTCTTTTTATTCCATCTCCACTGGGGTTTCCAGCCAGGAATATTAGCTAAAGATAACCTCCTTATTCCATTTTAAAGTTCCTATTCCTTTTGAAAAATAGGTTCCAGCTTTTCATTTATCTTCTGAATAACTTTCTCTGCTTCCTCTTTTTCTTACTTTATTTCTAGAACCTAACAGTGAAAAGGACCTTTTTTATTATAAGAAAAATAACCCTAAAATATAAACTTAGAATATCCTTTTTAACGTTTACGAATAGCATTTCGTACAAATCGTTCATCCTTTATCCTCCAGATTCAATAACCATTACGACGATAAAGAAGAATAACAGCTGTTTCATCTAACTAAATCACTCGTTTCTAATCCTTAAAAGTCTAATCTTAATAAGCTAAACACCACTGAAGACGGTTATCCTTTATTTTCTTTATCAATCTAGGTTTCCTTATTAGTTTAGTCTTCTTGAAACCTGCTTTTTTAAGGATCCGAAAGACTGTTATAGCTAAGATCTCGATCCCTTCAAGGCTGAGCTCACCAGCTAGATTAATAGCAGTTTTCTCACGGCCGTATCGATTAGTTCGCACCTTAGTGATAACTTTCTTAATATTCTCAGGGGTTTGTTTTAATAGACGGCCAGAACGGGGAGCATCTTTAAGCCATTTATCCTTTAAAGTAAATGGCCGAAAGTTCGGTTTAAACCCACGTTTAATAGCTTAAGTATAGATACGATTAATCTGTTAAACAGATATACCAGTTTCTTCATAGATTTAAGTAGAGGTCTTCCCACTAACTGGAGATTTTAACGTAATAATAAGAGCTTGAGTTGTAAGACTGGTATTAGGAGGCATTTTATTGTGTTGACAAGATGATGTGCGGGGTTTCCGGCTAGGAGTGGGGTACGTGGATAACCAGTGGGCTATTGTATATAGATAAAGGGAGTGGTGTAATTAGCGCCTGGACAGAACTTTTGGGATGGACTTCTGTAGACTTAACTGAGTTCTCTATTAATAGTGAATTTTAAGGAGTCTGTTTTAATTTAAAAAGGTTTTAAGAAATCAGGGAGGGTTAGGATTAATGCTGTAATAAAGGTGTGTTTAAGGTTTTTAAACGCCTTTTATTATTTATTAATCTATTTAAATGGTTTACCCTCTCTTATAAGCTTATATAATAGTTTTACAATCTTTATAAAATACCTAATAAAGCACTAATAAAAGTTTATAAAGCTGATAAAGGCTTATAACTCTTTTTAGTTTCTTAAAGTAGGTTAATCCCTAACTGCCTTTATCTTCTCCACTTATATTTTAAGCTTCTTAAGGGTTACTTTAAACCTTAGATAATTTAGTTTTTAAATGTAGAAATGGCTTTTTCCCAGGTTTATTATTAGCTTTACTTTTTTAAAAGCTGTTAAAACCTGTTATATGTGTTTTTAATGTTTTTTTAAAGTTTTAAAATAGATTAAAACGTTATTTAAATATATAAAGATAAACTTATTAAGGAAGGGGTGGAGAACACTGTTAATAAGGCCTTAGAAAGTTATAGGGGTGTTTGTTAATCCTATTAATATGATATAATATTAGTAATGCCTATTATAAGTTTGAAAAGCTGTTTTATACTTGTCCTCTTCCTTTACTTTAACGTGGTTAAATCTTATGGGGAAATTAAGGTTAGAGAACTAATTTACCTTAATAATCTGTTTTTATATTTCTATAATAAATGGTAATAGGTAGCGATTTTTAATTATATCTTCATTTAACGTTTAGTAATTAATAACTATATATAGTTTGCCGTCTCCCTTTCTTAAGACGAACAGTATTAAGTACCTTACTGGGGATTAGGACTTTATAATGAATTTATTCTTTAGATTTTTATTAATGTACTCCTTTAAGGCCTTAACTTACTGGGGGTTTAGGTAGTAAGGCTGGAAGTTACAGAGCTTTACTCCTGGTTTTAACTTGATTTTATAGTTTTATAATCTGTGGTTTAGTAATTATGGTATTTTTCTTTAAAATAGGGTAAATTTCCTGTATTTTACTAGTACTTTAAATAAGTTAACTTCTTTACTTATCTGTAGATTAGCTTTTAGCTTCTTTCCACCTTTTAAATTGTTATTTAGGTTATGTGGTAGATTTTTTAGTCTTTTAACCGTTTTAGTAAACCTGACTTAAATTATATTTAATTCTAAGGGTTTAGTGTGCTTTTAAATACTTTATATATCTTTAAAACAGTTTAGTGCCTTTTTGGCTTTCTTTAAATAATGATTATAACTGGGGGACTTATTAAAGGTGAGGTGGCCACTCCTTTAATTGATTACAGGGTTATACTTTTCCAGCTAGGGTAAACTTAGGATTATGTTATATTTTGTAATTGGTATAATGTTAAAGTTTACTTATTATTTATCCTTATTTACTTTAATTAGGAGTGGTGAGTGGTGGGTGACTTTATTGTTATTATATTAGTATAGGCCTCCTTTTTTATTTTAAATGGGAATAGCCTCCTTATACTTTTAATTAGGGAGTTTCCTTTAATTAACTAATAAGGGGTGTATTAGGTTAAAAGCACTCCTGTTATTAATTACTGTTTTTACCTTAAATAGCCTCCCTCTCCTGTCTGTTATATTAATATTAACAGAATAATGTTTATACTCCTTTAACATTTAAGTTATAGTAACTATTTATCCTTAAGGTTTTATATAACCTAACCTTTAAATACCTCTCCTTCTTTTTAAGGTTTTTACTAATTAGCGAACTATTAGTTTCCAGCCCTTTTAAAGGGCCTGTAACCTTTTCCTAATTCCTTCTGGAAAAACAGGCAGCTTTAATAAACCTGGTGATTAACCTTTCTTAGGTTTTTTTATTTTAACGTCTAGTTGATTTTAAATAGTTTAATGTTCCTAAAGTTTTTAATAAGTTAATAATATACTTTATAGGCTTAGATTATAATAATGTCTTTTTATTTTTAAATCTATTAGTAATCTTCCCGTTTCTACTACTCTTTAGCTTTTCTATTAAGGTGTAGTAAGTATGTTATAACTGGGTAGTTATTAAGTACTCCTCCTTACTAATATATAGTGGGGGTTTAGTTAATTACGGTAACCTTCCACTTATTACCAGATCCTTTTATTAAGGAGTAGGAAACCTAATAGTAAGCTGGTTTTAACTTTACCCTTATAACAGCGTAGTGTGACGACCCTGCAGGCCGTCACTTGGGCCGGGGCGGCCTGACAAATCCCCCGCAGAAGGAACAGTGCAGAAAGACAGTACGTACGGTACTGCGCACTGGGCCAGGGGTGCAAAGACCCGAAGCCCCTACGACCAATGAGGTGGTGCTCGCAGCATGCCGAGTGTTTGCACCACGAGCAGGAGAAGTCTCACGAGCGGAGCGCTCGTGTGGTGCAGAGTGCTCACTCTGTAAGCACTTACAACACCATAAGCAAGGTATAAGGTACCTTTTAGCTAGTTAATATAGATAGTTATTATTGTCACTATAATAGGCGTGAGGGACTTTTAATTCCTCACATTAGTATTTAATTATTTATTTATATCCTACTGTTTAGACTTACCTTTATATATTATAGTGACAGCAACCTACAGTAATATTAAACCCTTATCTAGGAGTGTTAGCTTAATAAGCCGTTTTCGGAATGCTCCTTACCTGTTAGCGTCCTGTTATACGTTCTGTTTTAACTTGTGTTAGTCCTCTTAAGGCCTGTGTTAGGTGTAGGTTGTAATATAATACTAACGTTAAGTTTTAAACGCTGTTTATTAAATTCTTAGATATTACCCCTCTCTTACTAACATATTAACCTTTAGAAAAGGAAAGGAGATTAAAAAGGTGTAAGTTTAACCTTGGCTTTTTATTATTAATAAGTTAGTTATACACCTTAAAGACTTAAACTTTAATTAATAGGGATTAGTTAAGGAATTTAATGAAGTTTTCCCTAAAGATAT
>Ga0247781_1000749_pt1 | contig 10321 bp, 9 predicted proteins | sample UWRJL184509B5_FD_179922 | JGI IMG/M metagenome (GOLD analysis project Ga0247781, IMG submission 179922) | Plant litter microbial communities from Arlington Agricultural Research Station in Wisconsin, United States - UWRJ-L184-509B-5 | ecosystem: Environmental > Terrestrial > Plant litter >...
TCGGGGGTGTTGTTCTATGAGTTGCCGATGTCAGGCTCGAATTCCCACGCGTTCTAGCGGTAGTGACGAAAGAAACATCCTCGCCACTCTCCCGTCTAAGAGCTTCGCGTCTTGCAGCCTCCCTCAAGGGGATCAACGGGAAATCGAACTGTACAGAAGAGCCTCTCCCCATCGATCCATCGTTGCGAAGAAATGACTTGTCAGGTCCACTCATAAACGAGTCATCTTGGATTGGACTTTGAGGAGTCTCCTCATTTGTCCTAGCATAGCGGCTTTGCTCCGGGCTCAGGACACTTTCCACTGCCGCTTCCTCGTCCCACAGTTCTTCGTCTGGGTGTGCCTCGTCTTTCCATACCGTGGCCCGTCCTGCATTCTGGCTATGGTTCGCGGAGCCCTGCGAATCCCTAAACTCAAACCTAGATCCATCGACGTTATTGTAACGATTCCGCCACTTCTGGCGTCTCCTGTTGAAGCTGTCCGATCGAAATGGGGCCGTGAATTTGTCTGCTAGAGATCGAGTTGCCGAGGTTGCGGTGCTCAGAGAATCCTGCCCAGTCAAGGTTCGAATCGAGTTCTGGAGATAACCATTCACTTGGTGGATTCGCGGCTTGGGAACGAATATCGGTCGCCCAGTATCCTTCAAAGTTCGGAGATGCTGGGTCTGTGGTCCATCCATGGGGTGTTGCAAGATTCGCTCACCCGAGTCAAAAGAATCCCTGGAAAACGCTGGAGGTGCAAAACCATCATCCGAGTAGTCTGCAATGCTGCTCCCCGTCACTTTGATAAGACGGCTGCTGGTGAAGAAAGAGTCGGAGGCGCATGCACGGTTGCTATCAAACAGTCCAACCTCGGTCCCAACTGTTTCCCAATCACCACCCTCAGTCATTCCCTGGTTGATGGTTATACCATTGGTCACATTCCCGCCTTTCAGGCCTTCAAGGCGCGCAGCCAATCCCGGAGTTTCGTTGATAGACGGATGTTTGACAACAGAAGCGTTCCGTGAGGGCTGTACGGAGATTTTGACCTGGTTCGGATTGTTCTCGTTTCCCCAGGGTTGGCTGGCGACCGATCGATGATAGCGCCTCAGGCTCATTTGGTTGAAGAATGGGTTGTTGCTTGTCGCTGCCCCATTTGGAATATCCGCGATTGGCTGGGCTGGGAGCGGTGGCACCGGGGGGATATCGGACTGGGCCGGCAGCGTGGGCGAATCGCCGGGCCCTGCCTTGGCGGGAGGTGTGCTCCCAGTACTATCTATGCGACGAAGAGCGACGCTGACTTCTCTCTCTCTCTTGGTTCGGAGGAAACCATCATAAGAGCCTCGGTCATATTTGAAAGGGTCGTCGTCCGATTCAGACGTGATGCGTCCACTAGAGAGTCTCCCATTCGAGTGACCACATTGGCTCATATAACTTCCACGGTTTGGATAGTCGGTGGACAGCAGAGCAGGATCCATAGGTGGCCCGTCGTGTGTGGTTATGTCTCCTGCACTCGTTAGCTCCTGGACCGGCTGGACGTGCAAAGAAAACGGACCAGGTTCATTCGAGCCAGACTCGTCTGCGTGATATTGAATTGATTCGCCGTCGTCCCGCGGTTCCTTGAGAGCTCCATTCAACAAAATCTGGGAATCGGAGATCGAAGTCACCGACGGACCTGTGAAGCTGAGGTCTGCTTGGTCGACAGTGGTCTCGAGCGCCTCTTGTAGATCAAGCTTCACTTTGGGCAGTTCAGGCAGGGGAATCTGCGGTGCGCTGCTCGGCGAGAAGTACATCTGGTGTCGGTTCTTTCCGGAATCCAACACCTCGGCAGCCATCCTGATCTTGGGCGACTGGAGGTTTTCCGAGCTCTCCAGCCGGTAGTTGGTGTCATTGCCCTCTTCATCAAGGTCGCTTGCAGTTGGACTCTTTGGGCTGGAAGCTGTCTCGGCGTTGGATGCGTTCTTGACATGGCTCGCAGGAGAAGGCGTCTCGGATGGCAGATATTGCTTGTAAATATTCTCGACTGTGCTTCCGGTCTCGCGGGGAGCTCGGCTGGACAAGGGCTCGCCGATGCTGACGTTGGTGGTGTCCTTTTCACTACCAAGTCCAACAGGGAAAGCAGGCAACGTGGCGCCAGGAGGAGCCAGCGACGGCCCAGAATAGGAACCGCCATCTTTGGCGACGGAGAATGGGGTGTGAGGAGAGGTGAGGCTCCGTCCATTGACGCGGTGATCGGCGCGGGCGAGCTCCATATGCTGAACCGTCGGCACTAGGTCTGATGGACGTGATGAAGAAGCGAGAACATCAAGAGAAGAAGGGACCGACTCGATGGAACCAAGTGAGGGTGTAGCAGGACTGTGTGAACTGTTGCTTGCAGAGCGCGGAGCAGCGGCCAATCCGGAAGTAATTGCCTGGTGTGCCTCGTCGAGGTTGGTGAACTTGTGGCCCTTGGGCATGGCTTGAAACTTGGGAGTCAGAGATCTTCGACCTCTAGAAGGCAGAACCTCCATGGAACTTCCAGGCGTGCCCCATGACTTGGGGAGCAACTCACCTAAGCCCAGGATGGGATCGCTGTTGCCAGACATCCCTCCAAAGGCCCGTTTGGGTATTGGCGTGTTCTAATTGATGCTGGAAATGGTCAGCTATGATCAAGTCCCCAGATATGAACCGCTGCAGCGATCCGAGCTTCCAGAGGAAACGGTGGCAGAAAGTGAAAGAATGAAAATGGAATGGAGCGGCTGGTGACTTACCGATTCGATTGGGAGAATTGAAATTGCAGGAGAAATCGACAAATCGGCCTGTGGCCTCAACCCATCACCCCGATATATTGAATGTAACAGGTCAAGAAGGCACTGTTGCGAAATATGCTCCAGTTTTGGATTTTGGTTGAAGGGGGCGTAAAGAAGGTAAAGGGTGGGTTAGCGGGTAGTAGGGCGTGACCGTCGGCAGGAAGGAGAGCAGGAATCGGGTTTGGTGTTTTGGACGAGGTGCGGAAATGGCAGGCACCTGGCAACTGCTCTCAAAAAACACACAAGACCGGCAGGACCGCAGGAAAAGTTGATCAAAAATACACGTCCACCGCGTAGCCCACGTGGCAGATCAGGGTAGAGCAGTAAAGACAGAGCGAATGTTTGCTCGGTTTAGGGCAAAGTTGAAGCGGACCCGGCGCTGGTCACTTGGACATCGAAGACGGGACGGAAGTGGGGCACGGGGGATGGCAAACTGAGATATGGTAGTCAAGGTGAAGACCAAGTCCCCGGATGGAGTGCAGAGGGAGGATAGGGGGAGCATGAGACCAGATCAAGATAACGCTCTCAATTCACACCGAGGAAAATATAACCGCAGCCAATTCTCAAGAGCCCGGCCTTCAAACCAGGAGGCAGCCTTCCAATACAACTGTAGCGCCGCAATCTTCCCCAGGCCCATGGTGAGCTCAACTTACCGAACAAAAAGTTCACGAGACAAGCTCTGCTGAAGTGTGACGTCGAAGTCCACACCGAGAGCCAAAAGTCCCCGGTGGCAACATTGGGGGAAAAAGGGGGGGATGGACCTAGTTGGCCTACAGAATAAAAAACAACAGGTATTATGGAAAGCGCGTGAAAGATTGAACCGATATATCGAACAAGGGAAATTTTGCAGAATATCTCGTCAACCATGCCAAAAGCCAACCATCAGGTACACCGGCCGGTAGGACTGGTACCAACTTGGTAGCAGCTTCGAGGCAGCGAGAAAAGGGAAAGTAATCAAAGGAAAACTTATATCACAAGCACTCTTTAGCCACATCTGCCTTGCAAGATACGGCATCGTAATGTGGCTGTGGGGGAAAGATCAACAACAGGCATATATTCTTCCCTCAAGAGAAATTATCATGTCAGTTGAATTTTCAGTCTTCTTTGTATCTATGACATTACACAACATCACTTACTAGGCTATGACCGTACTATATTTATATCATTCGTGCGATCAGAGATGATGTCAACCGACAAGAAGCCAGTATCTTGACCGTCGCACAAACGCAAGCTTGGGAGACTCGGAGAAAAATAAACAGTCAAGTAAAATGAAGGTTGAAATAAAATGTGCAGCACAAGAATTCTTTTCTAAGGCATGATATCCTTTCCATTTCGTCATAAGGTTGGACGACAAATCCGCTCGGCGGCACCGACAGCTCGTGTGTCGTCAACTCATATGTCGTCTCCCGAAAAAGGAGGCTCGTATGGGAGGAAAGGGGTGGGGAAATCCAAAGTACACATTCGGCCTGGTTGTCAGAGTAGCGCAAAAAAAGCAACGGGAAGCTGACCCCTGCAGCACGGTAACTTATCGCTCGCTTATCGTCAAGCCCGTTTCCGTTTCACTGCAGCTGAAAGCGACTGGGTTGCCAATGGATTGCCAAGTCCCGCCGTTGCACAGTGCCCCGCCCGCCGGTCTTCGGCTTTGAGCAAGGTTCGACGCAGCGGGGCTCCGTGCCCCGCGACACAAGCTACGTAGGTAGGAAGTGACAGGGCAGCATAGGACTCCCACTCAACATCACCTCCCTGCATTCCCGAAGCTTCCACACATGAAAAGAAGGCCTAGAACAGTTGGAGCCATGCTGCCATGGCATCCATATCCAGATAGTCATATCAACAACGATTTGACCTTCAAAGCCTCCAAATTGCCTTTCTCTTCACCTTTGTCTTCACAGTCTGTGTCGCACTAATTAGAGTATGCTTACTTAGACTTGTATCTGTTGTATCTGTCACTACCGAGAAAGCTCACCCGATTTTGCCCATTCTCTGAGCTCCAGGCGTTCCACCTATCCGCCTCCTCGCTATTTGCCAGTTCATGTTCATGACCAAGCCAAACACACAAACAAAAGCTCCAAGAGCTCCCATCCTCCTCGCGGCGGGGTTTGAGCCTCGGGAAAGTTGAAACAAACCACACCCCGCGATAATGGCTCAACCTGCGGGTCTCGGGAGTCTCCCCGGGGAAATACTACTCCACATCATATCGTGTAAGTCAAGATCCAATGCCAATTCGTCTTCTAAGAATACATCCCGGTAATTCATTTCCTCCTCCATTGATTCCATCCCAAACACCAAAACGGGGTTTCGTGATACCAAACGATGAAGTCAAAAGAGCACTAGTTTTTGACAAATTGATGCCTTCCATAATGCAGATCTCGAACCATTGCAAATAACCAAGCTGCAACTGGTCTCGCGGACGTTCCGGAACCTAGGAAGAGACGACAGCTTCTGGCGGTCACAATGCCTACAAGAATCTTCCTACCTCGAGATCCTCAACCGAATGCGGTCATTACGGCTGCCCAGTAGCAGCAGCGTCGAGCTGCAGACCCAACCAACCGAGAACGTCATCCAAGCTATAAGGGGGTGCAATGGGGACGAGAGCAACAGTTACGATGAATCCGGAACAGAGCCATCACCGCCGATATCCCCCAAGGTGTTAAAACGAGAGCGCGCCAGGATAATGGCGAATTGGGACCCATGTTTCCCCGACGAGCGTATCTCATGGTACGAGGAGTATATCCAGCGCCAAGGCCCCATGGCTGTCAATTGGCTCGCATTGCCACGCCACCATCGTGATCATGACCCTGACCAGACACTGGTGGTGGAGGACCACGTTGAGGCGAGGGGGGTGGCCTTGTACCGGCCAGACAATCATCGCGAAGGGGATAACGAGACCATTGGTGGGCTGGAGACACTTTTTGCTGTTTCGCCCTTGGATAATGGCAGTGTATGTCTCTGGGATATGAATGGGACAAGAGAAGAAGGGGGGAAGAGGCGAGGAGCCATAGTAGCCAAAAGCCGGCCGGGGATTCTGTTTCTTGATGGGCCCGGGGCAGATAATAATCGACGGTCAAAGAGGGTAGATTCTGGCGTAACGGAGTGTGTCAGCGTCGACAGCTGGCATAATCGTGCCTTCTTTGCGGTGCAGAGTCGTAAGTTCTGAACCAACATGCAGTGGCTTCAAAAACGGGTGACACGGGCTAACCACAGACATCTGAGACAGGGCTTATTGAAATCGACCTGCAGAGACTAGCAGTCGTCGGCTGCGAATCATTCCCGTGGTCCATCACAGCCTTGTCTAATGCAAGTCCTGGCGTTCCGCTCACGGTCGGGACGAACCAAGGAATCCATCTGCACGACTATAGATCGCGCAGCAACAAGGGATTCTCATTCCACAATGGCCCGCTCGACACGATAGACGACTTTGATCGAATGGGGGCAGACGACTTTTACAAGCGGAGTCTGAGATTCCTCTTTGATGACGAGCCGCTTCCGCCCTATGCACCATTGGCTCAGCCAGGGCCCCTGAGTATCCTGCATCTGCAACGCCCCGGGATGGAGGCAGATCTGTCCGACGATATCTACGTGGCAGGCCGATTTTCCAGTATTTTGCACTACGACCGACGCAAATTCCCTTCCATCAGGGGCTCGATCCACTCGGGGGCGCGGCTTTGCAGCATGACCTCTCTGCCCTATCCCTTTTCTTCGGTCGACAGTGATCTCCGACGCCAAGGGCAGCTATCAATAGAGCAAGTTGAGAAGTCCAAGAACGTCAATGGAGGGAGATGCATCATTGCCGCTGGTGAATACAACACAAAGGGCTCCCTCGAGCTTTTCGGGTTACTATCGCCCTCGTTGACAAATACGAGGTCGCCGGGCGGACTGCAAAATGCGGTTTTCCAGAACCGGCAGACCTCGTCGGACTCTAAGCTCCTGTCAGTGGTCAACCATGGCTCACGGATTGCCTTTTCCGACGGCTCGGGCTACATCAAGTGGTTTGAGAGGGATGGCTTCACTGAAGTTCGCCGTTGCAGGATAGGGCCGAGCGAGACCTCGCAGGGCCCGTCGGTATTTTCCTCAATGCCTGGGTCTGATGAGATTGCGAGGAAGCTACTTCCTACGGGATCAGGAGGGCCAAGTCGGGGATCTACCGGGAGTGTCAATGACAATGACTTGCTGTTTTGGACGGGAGAGAAGCTGGGCATGGTTACTTTTACCTCCCGGTCGGGGTTTCAGTCGGAGGAGTTTGAGGAGCGTGATAGCCTCGGAGAGGAAGAACTGGAGCAGGCGAGACAGGAGCAGGCTTATGGGGATAAGATGCGGAGGGCGCTGGAGAGGCAGGCTGATGATGTGAGGTTTGTCAGGAATCTTGGACTCGGTAGTGGGAGGAGGCAAAACTAGCGTTTTACGACCGACCAAACGCGGCCAGGCTAGGATGTCTTGTCTCTTCGGCATGTTTGATACGCAATGCAATGGGTACCGGCCGTCGGACAGGTGAGGCGGTCGGCATTACGGATGCAGAAGGGGGATGATGGACACGAAGCCCGAGGCACGTGTCTCTGGTAGACTGCTGCAATGCCTCCATCTTGTTGTTCTTTGCTGGTCCCTAATGATCCTATAGAGCCGAGAGTGTGTATATATGCGACGCTAGATATCCCTAAAAGAGTTGCGTGCATCGTTATGTCTCTTTTGAATGGGTGGATGGCTGTCTGCCTTGTGCGGTGTAATTTGTTTCATGCAGTCCTTTTGTCGTGTTGATAGGCAAGTCATTCGACTGCCGTGGGTCATCATTCAGCGACCATGTGTAGCTGTACACGATGTCGTTGTCTCAGGTCCTTTACTGGACGGTTGGATAGATGCTTTCACCAAATTACGTGGAGGAAGTGGAGATTGTTGTGAGATGTCTGATGTCGTCGTTCGCTGGGTGTCAGCCCCAAGTAACCACACCTGCACTCTGGCACACACGCATTGCCGCGCAGGAAAGCGGTGTTGGGTAAAAACAAGGCAGCCAATTGAATTCGGGGGGGAAATCTTGTAGGCCAATCGCCAGAGTGCTGGACCTGCTTCCACCAAATTCCGTGCCACTTTGGGGAAGGTTCCGGGTGGTTCAGCACTTTCCGGCCTCTGAATTCTCGCGCCTTGCTGTCGGAACCGGAGCGAGTGCCCTTTTCGACGGCCGAGAGAACGTCAATAGGGACGGAGCCAATCTGGGCATGCTGTGAGCCGTAAGAAGAGAAGTGCGGTTCCCGTTTGAGCTCCCGAGATGTTTTTATTCGGCGATTTTATTTGTCCCCGTTTCTTGAATCTTGGACTTCCCCTCACCTCCTTTCACCCATTCCAGACCTTCAATGCATTTGCCTTGGGATCGGCCGATTTCTATCAATGTCACCATCCCGACTTGCCTGCCAGTGTTCATCTGTAGGATAGGTCCTGGTCTCATGTCTTTCCATATTTACAATTCATCCATGGCAGGTAACCTACCGAGCATTGCCACATTCTGACAACAACGAATTTTGGCAGCCAAGAGGTCAACAACGGGAGCAACAGCAACACACTCTGCACTCGTGGCACTAGTAGGCAGTCCCCCCCCCCTAATTAGATTATGCGGCTGCATATGCGCGCCGTGCATTTTGCAGTCGATACATCGCATACTTATGTCCATGACCAACTTGCCCATTCTACCCATTTCCACGGACTGAACCAAACAACGGAAATCACACCGCCAGTAAGGTGACCGGTCCGTCTCCCGGTCTAGCAAGCCTCTCTGCCCCCGAAAGAGCCCTGACAAGGGCTGGACCTGGATGCTGCCCGCTCTGGTCGTGAGTTTCTTTCGGGTTTGGTCTTGGCTCAAGCAGTCAAGCAGGACGAACCTCCATGGATCGTCCAGACCGCCTCGAGCCGCTCCGCATTGTTGGCGCTGGCTCGTTGGAGCTTGCCACAGCTGATCCTCACTCCTATTGAACGCCGTGAGAAGATTTCTGACACCGTTGCATGGAAAAGCGGTAAAGTTCCATCTTGCCCTGGGGGGGAGAGAATCCCTAGCTTGTTGTCTCTGGTTAATTGGTCTTGCGTGTCGAAATAAGGGCCACTAAAACCGCCCACAACCCCAGAATATCGCGTGGCTCAGTGGACATGCCTGTCATTATGGGACTTTGAAGAAAACTCAAGTGAGGCGAGCTGCTCGGCTTTGTTTTCAGTCTATTGGGTACTTGTGAGGTGCGACAAAATTCTCATTAAAACCCTCGTTTTCTTTTTTCCGGTTGTTCGTGTGCTACCCTCGATCTTTTTCTCTTGATCGTCTGTCGCTCAAAAAGCCGAGTCTGGGTAACTTTGTGTCATTGCTGCTACATTTGCCGCTGATCCGGGGTTTCTTGTTTTTCTAATCACATTTTACGCGCCTATATCTCTACATTCCTCGGCATATTTACCCCAACAAGAGATAAATCTCGCCATTCTCCCAGTCCTCGTCGACTTCTTATTTCTTTTTCTTGTTTTTATTACGCACCTGCTGAACTGGCAATGTCCGATGGCTTTTCCGATTGCTGGCGGGGACCGGTTCCCGCCGCCGATCCACGGCCATCCCTTCCCTGTGAAGCGCCGCGCCGTCACCGATTATGACGACGGCAGCGGCGATGACAGCACAAATCCCCGAGCGAAGCGGATAAGATATTTTCAGTATGAAGATCCTGTCACTTACAAGGCAGCGGATAAGCCGCATGGGTTCCCTCACCTGCATCCACATCCACATGCTCACGCACACCCTCACCCTCACCCTCATTTCCCCCACCCACGATCACACCGATCATCACCGGAACCGGGGGCCTCCGCTTCCATGGAAAGAACAGCATCCGGACACTCCATCCGCTCCGACCCCACAGAAGGCTGGTCCTTGACCGAGCTCCTAGAAGACGAAGAGGCAGCGCAGCGCGTCCGCGCCCACCTGTCCACCTTCCGTCGGCGGTGTCCCGACTCCAAGCACGAACGCATCCTGCGCAACATCATCAACCCCCGCAACAACGCCGAGTACCCCCTCGACAAGGAGGCGCTCGAGAGCATCTTCTCGGCGGCCAACGAGATATTCTTCAACGGCCGGCTCAGCCAGCGGGTGGCGTGGGACTGGTCGCACGAGTCGAGCGACAAGTACGACAGCGAGGTCATTGGGACCACGGCGTTGCGGCGGGCGAGCACCCGGGGCTTCGAGACGCTCATTGTGCTGTCTTCGCCTATTCTGCATGACGCCAGGTATAGTCGGCGGCTGCTGATTTCGACGTTTCTGCATGAGCTGATACATAGCTATTTATTCATTTGTTGCGGGTTTCGGGCGAGGGAGTTTGGGGGGCATACGGCTGGGTTTCAGAGCATTGCGAGGTTGGTGGATGGGTGGATTGGGGTGGAGAGTGGGCTTTATTTGAGCTGTATGGAGGCTGATCTGGAGAGGTTCCGGGCTGTTGAGGAGCAGAAGGGTGATGATGGGGGGAGGTATGAGGAGGAGAGGATTGGGTATTCGAATGTTTATTTTCCGTGTTCGGGGTTGTCGGAGAAGGGGGATTATCCTGTTGATGG
>Ga0247781_1000750_pt1 | contig 10301 bp, 10 predicted proteins | sample UWRJL184509B5_FD_179922 | JGI IMG/M metagenome (GOLD analysis project Ga0247781, IMG submission 179922) | Plant litter microbial communities from Arlington Agricultural Research Station in Wisconsin, United States - UWRJ-L184-509B-5 | ecosystem: Environmental > Terrestrial > Plant litter >...
GCCGGGCCAACGTGTCCTCGCCGACCTGGGCCAGCAGTGCCACCCCGAGCCCGGCCAGTGCCGCCTCGACCAGCGCGGCCGCCACCAGACCGACACCGGCCAGCACGAACTCGCCCGTGCTGGCGCCGCTGGTGGCGAGGTCGACGATGTGGCCGAGCAGCGGCGGCGCGACCAGCCCGGCGATCGTGCCCGCGATGAGCAGCGCCAGCGCTCCGGTGAGCCGTCCCCGTTGCGGCTTGAGGAAAAGCCGCAAAGCCGCGCGCGTACGCCGCCCGGTCGCGATCGGTAGCAGGGTGGTCGTCATGCGAGCACGGTCTCCCGGTACGTCTCGTCGCCCCTGGCCAGGTCGCTGTGGGTACCGTCGGCCAGCACCGCGCCCTCGTGCACCAGAATCACGCGGTCGGTGATGGCGAGCAGGGCCGGGCTGGTGGTGACCAGCACGGTGGTGCGTCCGCCGCGCAGCTTCCGCACCCGCGCCGCGATCCGGGCCTCGGTCACGGCGTCCACCGCCGTGGTGGGGTCGTGCAGCACGAGGACCGGCGCGTCGACGGCCAACGCCCGGGCCAGCGCGATCCGCTGCCGCTGCCCACCGGAGAGCGTGCGGGCGCCGTCGTCGAGCAGGGCGTCGAGGCCGTCGGGCAGGGTGCGGGCCACCTCGTCGGCGTCGGCGGCGGCCATCGCGGCGTCGACCGTCGCCGGGTCGGCCCGTCCGAGCGAGACGGCCGCGCGGATCGTGCCGTCGAACAGGTCGGTGTGGTGCTCGACGACGAGCATCGCGGCCCGCAGTTCCTGGGGGTCGAGCTCGGTCAACGTCACGCCGTCCAGCTCGACGAGGCCGTCGGACGGGTCGGACGAGCGGCCCAGCAGGCGGACGATCTCGGCGGCCGCGGCCGGGTCGGTGGCGACCACCCCGGTGAACTCGCCCGGCCGGAGCTTGACGGTGAGATCGCGTACGCGAAGGTCGATCTGGCCTCGCACCGGCGTGACCGGACCGGCCGCTCCCCCGACGACTGCGACCGGCGCGGAGAGCACCACCGCGACGCGCCGGGCCGAGGCGCGGCCCTGGGCGAGGTCGGCGCCGACCCAGCCGAACGTCGAAAGTGGATTGACCAGGAACTGGGCCAGGCCGACCGACGAGATGAGCTGGCCGACCGTGATGCTGCCGCGCGCCGCGAGAATGCCGCCGACCACCGCGATCACGGCCAGGAACAACCCGCTGACCGTCAGGACCACGCCCTGGTACGCCGCTTCGGTGCGCGCGGCCCGCACGGTGGCCGCCAGCGCGACACGGCTGCGCTGCCGGTAGCGCGCGACCGCGGCCTCCTCGGCCCGCAAACCCTTGATCACCCGCAGCCCCGCGACCAGGTCGGCCGCGATGCCGGAGGCCTGTGCGCCGTGCTCCTGCTCGGTCTCGCTGCGTTCCTCGAGCGGCTTGCCGATCAGCCGGGTCAGCCACATCAGCGGCGGCAGACCGAGCAGGACGAGCAGCCCGAGCGGGACCGAGATGGCGAGCAGCAGAATCGCCGAGAAGATCACCGCGACGACAGCAGCGGTTCCGTAGACGATCGCGACGGCGACCGCACCCACCCGGGCGGTGTCGCTGGTGGCCACCGCGACCAGGGCCCCGGGCAGCCGGCCCGATTCGGCGCCACCACGGTTGTGCAGCACCCGACGGGTCAGTTGCAGGCGCAGGTCGTGGGCGGCCTGCTCGGCGGCGCGTTCGCCGGCCCGAGCGCCGTAGCGGAAGCTGTAGCTCAGTCCGAGGTAGACCGCGCCGAGCACACCGAGCCAGAACACCAGCTCGCCGACGCCGCCGTCGACCGCCCGGTCGATGACGACGCCGATGAGGAACGGCACGGAGGCCTCGCCGGCCTGGTGCAACGTGGCCAGCAGCGTGCTGAGCGCGATCAGTTCGCGCTGCTGGACGAGCGCCTCCTTCACGCGCGTGCCGCCTCGGGCGCACGGATGCCACGCCGTCGGTGGCGGTCGGCCGGGACCACCATCGGGGTGCCGGTCTCGGGGTCGTCGATCACCCGGCACGGCATCGCGAAGACGTCCTCGACCAGTTCGGCCGTCATGACCCGGTCCGGTGGGCCCTGGGCGACGACCGTGCCGGCCCGCATCACGATCAGCTCGGTGGCGTAGCGGCCGGCGTGGTTGAGGTCGTGCAGCACCGCGACGATCGTGCGGCCCTGCTCGTGCAGCTCGGCGCAGAGGTCGAGGACCTCGAACTGGTGGGACAGGTCGAGGAAGGTGGTGGGCTCGTCGAGCAGCAGGATCGGGGTCTGCTGGGCGAGGGCCATCGCGAGCCAGACGCGCTGCCGCTGGCCGCCGGAGAGCTCGTCGACGAACCGGTCGGCCAGCTCGGCGACCTCGGTGAGACGCATCGCCTCGTGCACGGCCGACTCGTCCTCGGGCGACCACTGCTTGAGCAGCCGCTGATGCGCGAACCGGCCACGCGCCACCAGCTCCTCGACGACGAGGCCGCCCGGCACGATCGGCGACTGCGGCAGCATGCCGAGCTGCTTCGCGACGTGCTTCGACGGGTACGAGGCGATCGCCTGCCCGTCGAGCAGGACCGCGCCGGCCTGCGGCTTCAGCACGCGGGCGAGCGACTTGAGCAGGGTCGACTTGCCGCACGCGTTGGGGCCGACGATGACCGAGAACGAGCCGTCGGCGATCCGGACGTCCAGGTTCTCGACCACGACCCGCTTGTCGTAGGCCAGCGTCAGGTCCTGAGCCCGCAGCCGGGGGTCGGTCATCGGGTCCCTCCTCGTTCACGGAACAGAAGCCAGGTGAGGTAGACGCCGCCGAGCGCGGCGGTGATGACGCCGACCGGCATGTCGTTGCCGGGCAGGACGTGCTGGGCGGCCCAGTCGCCGGCCGTGAGCAGTGCCGCGCCCATCGCGGCCGCGGGCAGGATCCCGGTGCTCGGCGAGCGGCTGAGGCGGGCGGCGAGCGGGGGCGCGGCCAGCGCGACGAAGGCGATCGGCCCGGCCGTAGCGGTCGCGCCCGCGGCGAGGCCCACGGCGGCCAGCGCGAGGATCGCCCGGCTGCGCTCGACGGGCACGCCGTGCAGCACGGCCATCTCGTCGCCGAGTGCGAGCATCTTGAGGTGCCGCCCGTAGTAGACGACCAGGGGCAGGAGCACGCCGAGCGTGACGCCGACGATGACGACCTCGGTCCAGCCACGGCCGTTGACGCTGCCGATCAGCCACACCTGCGCGGCGAGGGCCTCGTTGAGCTGGCTGCGATAGATCAGGTACGAGTTCGCGGCCTCCAGCAGGGCCGAGACGCCGATGCCCAGGAGCACCAGGCGGAAGGGCTGGGAACCTCGACGGAACGCGAGCAGGTAGATCGTGACGGCGGTGATCACGCAGCCGAGGACCGCGCCCGCGCTCACCCGCAGCCCGCCGCCACCGAGGATCAGCATCACCACGAGCGCGCCGGTCGCCGCGCCGGCGGTCAGGCCGACGAAATCGGGGCTGCCCAGCGGGTTACGGGTCAGGCTTTGAAAGACCGAACCGCTGGCGCCCAGGGCCGCGCCGACCAGCAGGGTGACCAGCACCCGGGGCAGGCGCAGCTCGTACACGATGAAGTCGGTGCCCGCATCGCCGCGCCCGGCCAAGCTGCGCAGCACGTCGCCGACCGGAACGGGGAAGTCGCCGGTGGTGAGGTTGACCAGCGCGACACCGAGAGCGGCCAGGACCAGCACGACGCCCACGACGACGGCGCGGGGATGCAGGCGAAGCGAGAAACCGGCGCCCCGCAGGACGATCCGCTTGGTGACGGTGCTCATAGGACACTCAACCGGCGTCGGCGGCACAGCGCGATGAAGAGCGGCGCACCGAGGAACGCGGTGACCACGCCGACCGGCAGCTCGGCCGGGGCGACCAGCACCCGGCCGAGAACGTCGGCGGCGAGCAGCAGGGCGGGGCCGAGGACGACCGAGTACGCCAGGATCCAGCGGTGGTCGGAACCGACGATCAGGCGGGCCGCGTACGGGACGGCGAGCCCGAGGAAGAAGATCGGGCCGGACGCGGCCGTGGCACCGCCGCAGAGCAGAGTCACGGCGAGGATGCCGAGGACGCGGATCCGTACGGGACGGGCTCCCAGGGAGGTGGCCGACTCGTCGCCCATGCTGAGCGCGTTGAGCTGGCGGCCGAGGAGCGACGCGAGCACGATGCCGACGGCGAGGAACGGCATGACCTGCAGAATCGTGGCGGTCTCCCGGTCCGAGAAGGAGCCGACGTCCCAGTGCCGGTAACGGTCGAACGCCTCGCGGCGCAGCACTAGGACCGCCCAGACGATCGCGCCGAGCACCGAGGTGAACGAGACGCCGGCCAGGACCTGCCGCTCGGGTGTGGGATGCCGGCCGCCGCCACCCAGGATGAAGACCGCGGCCGAGGTGATCGCCGCGCCGGCGAAGGCGAACCAGACGTACCCGGTGGCGGTGGAGACGCCGAGGAAGGCGATCGCGAGGACGACGGCGGTCGAGGCGCCGAGGCTCACGCCGAGCAGGCCGGGTTCGGCCAGCGGGTTGCGGGTGAGCGCCTGCATGACCGTGCCGGCCAGGCCGAGAGCGGCACCGACGCCGACGCCGAGCAGGGTGCGGGGCAGGCGCAACTGGTGGACGATCACCGACGCCGGTGAGCCGTCCTCGTGCCACAGCACGTGCCACACGGTGGACAGTCCGATGGTGCGGCTGCCGACCGCGATGCTCAGCGCCACCACGACGGCGAGGGCGACCAGTCCGGCGGCGAAGCCGATCCAACGGCGTTTCGAAGACCGGCGCGGCCTCGTGTCAGGTGGGGCCGTCAGCACGGCGGTGGCCTGGATCAACGCTGGCTCTCTTGCTCGATCGGACGGTACGGGTCTCGGTCGGGTCGTACGGGTCTCGGTCGGGTCGTACGGGTCTCGGTCGGGTCGTACAGGTCTCGGTTGCGTCGTTTAGGTGAGGCTAACCTACACTTCCGGCGAGGTCACCAGCCTGAGGGCCTCACGTCTGAAGAAAGGATCAGCCCGTGCGGCTATCTCCCGTCCGACGGACTGCCACGGTGGCTGCCGCCGGGCTCCTCCTCTTCCTGACCGCCTGCGGCCCGAACAACGACAACGACATTGCCGCGCCGGCCGCGAGCGGGAACGCCCCGGCGGCTTTCCCCGTCTCGGTCCCGCACAAGTTCGGCACCACCGAGATCAAGGCCCAGCCCCAGCGAATCGTCACCGTCGGCCTGGTCGAGCAGGACGCCCTGCTCGCCCTCGGCGTCGTGCCGGTCGCGACCACCGAGTGGTTCGGCGAGAAGCCCGGCGCGATCTGGCCCTGGGCCGAGCAGGCGCTCGGCTCCGCGCCGAAGCCGCAGGTGCTGACCAACACCGACGGCATCCAGTTCGAGAAGGTCGCGGCCCTGCGCCCCGACCTCATCCTGGCTGTCTACTCTGGCCTGACCAGCGAGGACTACGCGACGCTGTCGAAGATCGCGCCGACCGTGGCGCAACCGAAGGACCAGATCGACTACGGCGTGGGCTGGCAGGATCTGACCCGTACGGTCGGCCGGTCGGTCGGCAAGGCGGCGCAGGCCGACAAGCTGATCAGCGACGTCGAGGCCCGCTTCGCCACGGTCAAGCAGGAGCACCCCGAGTTCGCCGGCAAGACCGGACTGATGGCGACCACGTACGAGGGCTACTGGGTCTACGGCCCGCAGGACCCGCGCGGCCGGTTCCTGACCGACCTGGGCTTCAAGCTGCCCGACGGCCTCGCCGCGGTGACCGGCAAGGAGTTCGGCGCGAACCTGAGCAAGGAGCGTACCGACCTGCTCGACACCGACCTGCTGATCTGGATCGTCGACAGCTACGCCAAGGACCAGGCGAAGGTCCATGCCGACCCGCTCTACGCCAAGCTCAAGGTGAAGACCGAGGGTCGCGACATCTACGTCGAGAACGAGGAACTGGTCGGCGCGGCCACCTCGTTCATCTCGGTGCTGAGCCTGCCGTTCCTGCTCGACAAGCTGGTCCCCCAGATGGCCGCGGCGGTCGACGGCAACCCAGCCACCGCGGTGCGGCGCGCGAGCTGATCCTGCCGCTCACCGGCGTTCCCCCGTGTCGCGGGACACCGCATCGAGGCCGCCTACAAGCGTTTCGATGATCCCAAGGTGTTCGGCCGGTACCTGCGGCAGTACTACGGCGTCACCACGATCCAGACCGCGACCGGCTTCCGCGAACACGGTGTCTCAATCCTGGAGATTCCCGCCGCGCGGATCCGCGAGCGGTTCATGGGGCCCATCGTCTAGAACAGGTTCAATCGGCGTCGCTTTCCTCAGCCGCATGAGATTGATCACGCCCGTTCTGGTTCGTGGAATGAACAGGGCGGAAGGAACCGCGTCGGAATAATCGGACCGCGGCCTTCTTCCCCGGGGGGCCGTCGTCCGTCCCATCCGAGTGTCCTGCACGGACAATCACCACAGGAGCGGTTCATGAAGATGGCCTTCCCTCCCCCCGGGCGCTTTCTGGCCCCCGCGGTAGCGGCCGGGGTTCTGGCGCCTCTGCTCGTCGTTCCGGCGGCTCAGGCGTCCGCGGCGCCGCGCGGGGGCAACTGCGCTCCGCGGGCCGAGGCAGTCTCGTACAGCGACGCCCTGGACAAGACGACGACCACCGACGGCGTCGCGATCGGCGGATTGTCCGCCATCACGTACGACAAGTTCAGCCGGTCCTATGCGACGGTCGTCGACCGCAGCGGCACCCAGCCAGCCCGGCTGGTGTTCCTTCGTGACGGCAAAACGCCGAAGGTGACCAGGACGACGTCGTTGAAGCGTGCGGACGGCACTCCGTACGACGGCACGAACTTCGACGGCGAAGGACTCGCCGTGCTTCCGAACGGCAACTTCCTGGTCAGCTCCGAGGCCGAGCCGTCGATCCGCGTCTTCGGGCGGGACGGCGTGCAGCGCGGCGAGCTGGCGGTGCCGAACCGTTTCCGGGTCGCGCCGACCGGCGAGGCACCCGAGAACGCGACCCTCGAGGGCTTGACGATCTCGCCCGACGGGAAGTACGTCTACGCGGCGATGGAAGGCTCACTCGCCGGCGACAAGCCCGCTGACGGTGCGGTGGCCCGCCACCGCGTGCTGGTCTACCGCGCCGACGGGCGTGGCGGTTACGGTCTCGCCCGCCAGTTCGGTTACCAGGCCGACCGCGGCAACCGCATCGCCGAGGTGGCATCCTATGCCGACGGGCGGCTGGTCGTGCTCGAGGCAGCCTTCACCTCGGGGGTCGGCAACACCATCCGGATATACGCGGTCAAGGGCGCCAACCGTGCCCCGGACGTCAGCGGTGTGCAGAACCTGTCGACCGTGGCGTACCGCAGTCTGGTCGAGAAGCAGTCCGTCGCGGATCTCGCCAACTGCCCGACCCTGGGCGCGACGAGCCCGCAGCCGCAGCTGAACCCGCTGCTGGACAACTACGAGGGAATCACCGTCGAGAAGGCCCGCGGCGGCCAGCACCGACTGAAGCTGATCAGCGACGACAACTTCAGCGCCAATCAGAAGACCCGGATCCTCGAGGTCGACGCCCGCCTGCTGTGACCTGACCACACGAAAGACGGCCCCGGACGAGAAGTCGTCCGGGGCCGTCTTTCGGTGGGTCAGAAGGTGTTCAGCTACGGCGTCGTCGAGCGGCGCGGCAAGTGGACGCTCACCTAAGACCATGCCTTCGGCGGCGACACCGGCGCACTGCAAAGCAAACTCGACCTGAACCCGCCGCCTTGGCTACGCCCGGCGGCCGACTGGCCGACGTCGGCCTCTACTGACCTGTTCAGTTACCAAAAATGCAGGATACGTGAAATGCGCCGAGCACTCGCAAATCTCATGAAGGACATCGTCGGCCGTCGGTCAGACCGGGCCGGTCAGCGGTCAGCGGGCTGCCCGGGCATGCCGAGGCCGGGCCGCTGAGAGGGGTTGTCGAAGTAATGCCGGAGCGCTCGATAGGCAGGCACGGCGTTCGGTCCGAGCCAGTACGCCTGAATGATCATGAAGGGTAGTCCTTGGGCGCCGGGGCCGAGCCGGCCGGTGTGCCGGCGTTCTCTGGTGCCGGCGGTCGGCATGGCTTTGACGGTGATCCACGGAGTCTGGCCTTCGCGGGCGAGGACATCCACCACCGCATCCCAGGGGACGAAATGCTCGAGTGCCAGCCCGCGGTGGTAAATGCCCGAAGGAGTCAGGACCACCACTCCGGGGGCGAGGCGCAGCAGCACCGTGAGGAACCAGGCCAGGAACAGCGCACCCGCGGCGAAGATCGCGCCCAGCACCCAGCCGGCCACCGTGCCCTGTGCGGCGAAGACGACTGCGAGGCCGGCCGCGAACAGCGCCACCGCGACAAGGACGGCGCCGAGCCAGTAGTAAGGCCATCGCGAGTAGACGAAAGCCAGTCCTGACTCGCCCTCGTCGGTGGTCCCGCTGGCGAGCGGCTGGGTAGACGGGGCGGGTCGGCGCAGCATGCTCGCCGACATGCCGGCCAGATGGGCGAACATCAGCACGGCAACCGCCCAGATCAGCGCCTGGACAGGCTCTCCCGTGGCGACGTCGGCGGCCACGACCGCGGCGGTGATCAGCGTGAGCAGGGCGAAGCCCGCTACGGAGGCCACCCGCCCGGCCGACCGGCGCGGCCTCGGCCAGCCGGCCGGCGGGTCCTGGTTCGGCATCATGTCGCGTCCGCCTCTACGAAGTCGGTCAGAAGATGGAGTTCCAGACTTTCTTGGCGGTGTCGCCAACGGCGTCACCGGCATCTTCCAAGCCGTGACCGACGGCGGTGAACCCGCCCTCGATCGCGTCCCGGGTGCCCTGCGGCAGACCGTCGTAGGCGGCGTCCAAGGCGCCGCTGGTGGCCATGCCGAAGACCAGGCCACCGACGGCGCCGGCGACGGTGCCCAGCACCGGCACCGGAATCGCCGTTCCGATCATCGCTCCGGCTCCGGCAGCGGCCAGTGCGCCGCCGAGACCGCTGATGATCGCCTTGCCGGCGGGTTTGCCCGTGTGAATGTCGTAGCCGATGTCGACGGCGGTGACCGCGAGTCCAATGATCGGCAGGCGCGCCTCGATCTTGCTGCCGGCCCGGGCCGCGGTGCGCTCCCACTTGTCGGCTTCCAAATATTTGTTGTACGACTCGAGGTTGAGTGCCTTGGCCTCGGGGCTGCCGCCGGACGCCTTCAGATAGCGCGCCTTGGCCGTCTCCGATTCCTCTCGGAAGGCCTGTGCCTGCCCCTTGAGGATGCCGACGTGCTTCGCGGCGAGCGCGCCGATGACGCCCTCGTTGGCGAAGCCGGCAGCCACGATGACCGGCTTCGCCTTGAGATCGCCGATGACATTGTTCAGGGTGTCCTTGGCGAAGTCGCCGATCTCCCGCGCCCACGTGGCTTGACCCTGGGCCTGCGCGTACGCGGTCAGTTTGGTCTGATGCGTGTGGTAGGCGGTGACCTGCGCGTTGTACCCCTGCACTTGCTCGGCCGTCGCGGTGGTCGGGGGCGCCGCCGGAACCGTGGGCCCGGCGCCCGGGTCGAGGATCGTGGTGCCCTGCAGTTCGAGGCCGCCGTCGATTGCGATGCCGCGGGCCCGGTCCATGCCGGCCTGGGCGGTGGTGAGGTCGTCGGCGTACGAGTTGAACGCGCCCGCGACGCGGTCGACGTCTGCGCGCAGGTTGTCGACGCTGCGGCCGCTCGTGTCCATCTTGCCGTGAAAGGCCGGCCCGGCATCGCCCCGCCAGCCGGTCTCGGCTTGGTCGCGTACAGCGAACAGGTCGGTGACGGTCTGGTCGACTGCGGCGGACAGTTGCTTTCCGAGCCAATCGGCCGAGGCCCGGATACTGCCCGGGTCACCGTCGAGGCGGGTATCGATCGACATGTCAGTACCCTCGCAACGACTCGGCTGCGGCCTGGTCGTGGGCGGCGTAGTCCTGGCGGGCCTTACCGACTTCCTCGCTGGCTCCCTTCATCCCGAGCACGACGTTCGCCGCATTCTGGGTCAGGTGCGCGAGGGCCGCACCCATGATCTCGGCGACGTCACCCGCGTCCGGCACACCCGGCGACGCCTTGCCGACCGCGTCCAACGTGTCGGCCGCCTGGCTCAGCCGGCCCGCGATCGAGTCCAGTGTGGGCAGATTGGCCCTCGTCTCGCTGGCCATCAGATTCTCTCCCCGGTACGGCGCAGCTCCTCGGGAATGTCGAGGTCGAGCAGGATCAACTCGAAACCGGTAGCCAGCCGGGCTTGCTCGAGATCCTGGGTGGCCATCACCGTCCACGGCTGGGCAGGTCCGCAGTACGC
>Ga0247781_1000751_pt1 | contig 10298 bp, 14 predicted proteins | sample UWRJL184509B5_FD_179922 | JGI IMG/M metagenome (GOLD analysis project Ga0247781, IMG submission 179922) | Plant litter microbial communities from Arlington Agricultural Research Station in Wisconsin, United States - UWRJ-L184-509B-5 | ecosystem: Environmental > Terrestrial > Plant litter >...
CGGCTAAGAGACCGGGTTTGTCATTCATGTCCCGCATAATCTCGGGGGTGACCTTCTCCGGGAGAAGCTGGACATCGAGACGAATTTCGGGCCTGTCTTCTGCCAGCTTCTTGTAGTACTCATACTGCTCCGGAGCCCCTCTGGGGACATAGATACGAGGACGAGGATCGTCGGTCCAATCCTTGGGGTCACGGGCAGCGATCTCAATGCTCGAGGCATCGATTCTCCGGGTCAAGCCCTCCCAAAAGTGATCGCGGATCAAGCGCGATAGCCGATTGACCGGGTTCTCGTTGAGTCTGGCCTCGTCCAATACGATCTGCTTACGACCGTAGTGTTTGGCGAGGGACAGCTCCTGAAGAAGGTTAGACAGCATGTACGTACCGCGGATATCGAATCGGTTATGTCCATTGGAAGCTGCCGTGCGGAGGGTCAAGACCTGTGTGGTTGATCAGAGTCAGCTTCGATATGCAAGCCACAATATTTCAGCTCCTGCTTGGCACGGGAATCTCGCCGTACTTTGGGTCCATTGTCCTCAATGGTGATTTGCATGTTCCCATCTGTATCCTCTTGTGATTGCAAGCTCTCGAGAGTGGGCTCGACCTGAATTAGGAAGCGACGGTGTGGGATTGTACTCTCGTCTATATATATAGTCTGTCGTTAGATACGATGGATCCAGCTTGAATGATAACGATGAGCTCGGCGTACCGTGACTTCCACGCCGATATGGCTCCTTCAAACCAAGTCGCTCAAACTGCTTAAAGAGGCTGTTCTGTTTGGGGTGTCGGGTTAGCAATTGGTTTTGTGTAGCTTGCCAGTCCCGACGCGAGCATACCTGGGAATATGTGCGGGTACGTGGGCCAGCACGGCTGTTGGCATGGCGATCGTCAGCGGTATAGTAAGTTTTGGCATCGTCGAAGACACCATGATCGTCAGTCGAGTCCGCTCTCCGTGGAGGCCCATTCGGGGGAGGATTCGGTGCAGCCATTGATGCTGGCCGTGTTGAAAAGTTGCTGTGTTGTCGGTGAGAGAGGTGGTGGTTTCGGGATCGCGGGGTTCAAGGTGGTGGTCGGGATTGAGTGTGGAGGTTGTCAGACGGAACGAACCCGAGCAGTAATCGAATTACTCGCACGCTCAAACCCGCAGAAGGAAAGAAATGATAAATAATTATACTGCTGCTGGACGTTCAATCGTAGATAGCGTGATGATTAGGAATCTAAGAGAGAAAGCAAAGGGAGAAAAGATTGGTTTGTTGGTGGGAATTTGTGTCTTGATCGGGCTGATGCTGATTTCTAGTAGTGACGGTGACGGCAAGTGACAAGGGTGTAGGTGCTGTGGGCCGAAATTGAGAGCTGCCGTTAAGTGCTCGTCAATGCGGTCACGCGGGCCCATAAAACGGAACCAATCCTGGATCCTAGATCCAGAAAGTGGGATTCAGCTCGGGAACTGTGGAGGCAAGCAGTAAGCTGGGGTAAGAACGAGAAAGTAAATTCTATTCGGATTATGGGGGAAGCGCTCTTCGAGATGGAAATTCGGGCTGTGGTTTCCTGTAGGTGACGTTACTGCCTCATCCTTTCTTTTCAGGGTCCAGCTGCCCCTGACAGCAAGCAGTCAGCAGAGCTGTGCGGACTTGCCGCAAACAGAAGGTTTATGATTTACGACGTGACCAGTGCCTGGACGAAATCACTTCATGAGCACACGAGACATTGACATGAGGTGGTTTGGTTCAATTTCACAGGAACAATCGAATTGCGCCTCCTTCTATAACAGATCTTGGCGGGATCTGCAACAGGGTCTGATTGTTTATCGGGACCGCACACCCAAGCCCACGATGTTGCATGTCGTGGAGTTGATGGTGTGGACGAAATCCCGAGCCGCAGGCTGCGTGCTCTCCGAACCCTCTGGACGATGCGGCCATCCCAGGGAAGTGAATATACCGGGGAGATATACTCGCTTATCCCGTAAATTAGATTGATAGCTAAAAACTACAAAAATCACACCTCGTCTCATCTCACCCCAGCCGTCCCGTCGTCGTCTAAAATACCTTGAGATATAAAGTTCGAAACAGCACATATCGTGACAGGGATCCATGCTCTCTGCCCTACGGGGTCCAGTACATCTGTCGACCCACACGACGTATATAAACGGAGAACCCAACCCACACGACAGGACTCTCGTGACGGATTCTACCTTTATCCATTCCATCATCCAGCATGTCTGATGAGTGCTGATAAAAAGTGCGAGCGCGGCACGGTAGAAGCGGCCGCTGACTCTCATTTCATTCCATCCCCTCATCATCATGAACCTTCAATGCTGGAGCCTTGTGAGATTGTGAACCTTGGTTATATGTAACATACCCGTACCTTACCCCGTATTAGCTCAGCACTAGGTATGTCGTCCTTCCTCATTTGTGGAATCCTCACAGGGCTGAAGGGAGAGAGTTCAGCTTTTACTACCCCGTCCCACGTTCTGTACAGCCACTAGTTAGGTTGTATTCCGTGCAGCACAAACATATTACTTCCATATAACGTCCCGGTGCAACATCTCAGTGATCTCACCGGCCAACAGCTATCCGTAAAATAACGGGGCTCCCGATCAAGTTACCGGTGATCACAGGGGCATAAGAATATGTTGAGAGAAAAAGAAGAAAAGAAATCCGACCACATGGTCATTGGCGTTTTTCTTCCTCTTCAAACCCCTCGCTTGCCAAATATAGCGCGTGGGGGTTAGCCAGTTGCCCCAGAGATTGACCGTTTGGCGTCTTGGCAGGAACTAAACAAACCCCTGAACGGCGGTGACCGGGACTTTTTCCGGGCACACTGATATGTCTGTAGTGCAAACACCAACGTCCGAATATAAATTATAGAGTACTATGTATTTCTCAATGAAGGGGATGAAGTAGCTCTTTGATCTTATGACTTCTTGCCTCCCAATGAGTTTTAATTCAGAGATATATGGAGCTTTCCTTGCCAATATCAACATCAAATAAACAACACGAACACCCCATGATTGAGGAAGAATACGATATAGCTTAATTAAAGAATGCTATGGTATAGCTAAACAGACAAACTACAACCATTAACCAGCAGAGAAAAAAAAAGGGGGGAAAAATCCCCAAAACACCACCCACAAATCAGTACTCATCAGGATGCTCCCACTTAACAGGATGAAGCAAAACCCCCCTCAAGCACATCCTCCCCAAACCGCCCTCCTCCTCCTTCCTGCCCCCCCTAACCTCTCCCCCCCCATCAACCTCCTCATACCCCAACCACCTCCTCCACAACCTCCCCGCAAACTCGCTATTATAATACCACGTACTCCCCCGATGATTATGCTCATTCCTCAAATCAAACGGACTCCCCTCCCCCCCGCTCGTCCTGTCCCTCCCGCCATTAAACGCCTCATCCACGCTCTCCAAATCCCACTCCCTATCCAAATACACCGGATGCGGCGCATACACGGCCTTCAACCCATGATGCAACGCCATACTCGCCGGAAACATCTCCGAGAACATGTTATGTCTCAACCGCCAGGTCTCTTCATGCATCACCCCCAACAACCTCCGACTCAACCTCGACGCCGTGATAATCGCGCTCCGCCGCGGAGGAACTGGATAACCCCGATTATACCCCGTCACGTCCCTCGAAAACACCCACCCCGACTCCTCCGGGTCAAAAATCGGATTAAGCATAATCAAATCCGCCTCCTCCCCAACACCACACTCCTCCCCATCAAATTCCCCCCCAACACAACTCTCTGGCAGAAACCCCCCACTCCCCTCCCCCCTCAACCTCCCCTTCCCCTCAAACCCAACCGGCCCAAAAACCGCCCCCTTCCCACTCCCCTCCGTCTCCCTATCCACCAAATCCGAAAAATTCCCCCAACTCCCATGAAACCCCGGAATATAATACTTCGCACTCCTTTCCCACATCCCAACCCTCTTCTGCTCCCTAGTCCAAGCCCCCAACCGATCAAACAGCTCATAATAATTCCCCAACCACCGCATATCCATCTCCCAGTTCCAAAAGTGCTCATACTGCGAATGCGTAACAGCAAAATGCTGCAACGGGAAATGCGCACTCCGATAAACCCCGTGAATGTCGCTATTGCTGGGATTCTCCACCGAAGACCCAAACCGAACCGGGTACAACAGCCGCATCTGCGCCTCGGACCAAAGCGTGCAAAGCGAGTGAAACTCTGGCGGTACATTCTCGTCCAACACCCGTTGGGCAGTCTCCCCGTCCGCCCAGATGGGCAGGTAATCATCCTTCACATGAAGCAAGAAATGGACATCGTACTCGCCCCCTGAACGCAGCGACAACTCGGATATCATGGCGCGAAAGTTCAGAATGGCATGCTGGGTCCACACGAACCCGACATAAATCCTGACCACCACCGCCGTTCGTGAAATCTTGCCGGCCGTCTCGTCGTGCCCTTCCTCCCCCTCCCCCCTCTCCCTTGTCTTCAAAAACCTCCCCTTATTCGCCTCATGACACCGACACTGCGCATCCCCCCAATCAACAAGGTCATAGTTGATCTTCCCCGTCTTGGCCCACACCTCCTCGCTGCCTTCACTTTCCGTATCCATGCCCACCTCAACTCCTCCCTCGTCGAGGCTATAACCCAGACCATACGGTCCGTATCTGCCGAACCTGTCGAAGCAGACATCGTCTCGTAGACCGAGCAGGCTGTGCGATCCCATGACCGGTTCCGGTTGGCCTTGGACCACGCCGGTGTAGGCGTACAGATCGGGTGCTGGGACTTTCTCTTCCTTGTCGAGGTAGCACATTCTGGCTTGGGGGTCGTGTTGCGGGATGTAGGGTATTGGTTTTGGAAGTCTTGAGGAGGCGACCGTTATTGGAAAGGGGGAGATCTCAGGGGTTTCTCTAGGGTATTCGGCCGTGTAATCTTGGATCGGTACCAGGGCTTTGATACCGTTGAAGTAACCCTCCAGTCTGTTTTTTTGTTAACGCTTTATTCACAAACCCTGCAAGGTAGATGATGGATTCTTACCGTCTAAACTGAAGCCAACCCGGCATCTCGACCTCCTCCTCCTCCATAGCTTCCGATATCAGCGTCAACACTGACTCGATATCCGCCGCCGTCTTGGCATCCTGTTTTCTGTGCTGGAAATCGACCAAGCCTAATATTCTTGTCCGACCAAAGTTGCTGCTGCTTGCCATGAGGCCCATGCAAAGGAGAAAGAGCGCGGTGACGGTCCATATTATCACCCGTCGATAGAGGCAGTGGCCTAGTATCGTCCGGACTCGAATCTTTGGTTGGCGGTGGGTTGATAATGGGAGGAGGAATTTCTCTTCTCTTGCTGAGGATGTGCTGGAGAAGGAACTTGATTTGCTTCGGGGGAGGAAGGAGGATCGCTCCATCGGTGATGGTTTGGTTTGGGTATGGAAGGGGGAGTATGGAGGTGGACTGCCAAGATGGGAGATAGAAAACTAGGTCAAATGAATGTTGTTGTCATGCAAAATGAAGGAAGGATGTGAAGTCCAGAATCGAGTAAACTTGGAGCTCAGGGGGAAAAAAGAGGCAGAGCCAAGGCAGGGACAGTATGGAGGATATTGTCGGGTTAACATGGCGGCATGAGAGTGATTAGGGACACTAGCCCCCTGCTGCAAGATCTTGGACGGAGGCATGCGTGCGTCTACGAGTTACCCATGCACGATCGGCGGCTGGGAAGACATACGGTGTCTGGGTGTTTACAATATGCCCATGTCCTCCAGAACATAGTGAAGACGGACGAGGTCACTGCCCAAGACGAATCTAATGGGAATAGATGGAGGCTAGGACGGGAACTTGAGCCTGCTAGTAGGCTAGAGGGGGGTGTGAATAAATGGTCTAAGTATTGGCCTTGGCTAGTTGGACACCCTCGCTAGCCTCTATTTTGCTGTCGATGCACCCCAGATCGCAAGGCAGTGTGTGCTTGTTTGTGCGTGTGTGCGTTTCGAGCGACAGTCGCAAGGTGGCTGGTGCTTCCATCTTACATGTGGAAAGACCAAGTAAAGGGGTTGACACAAAGATGGGTGGCAGTCAAGGTTGAATGGAATGCCCTTGGTCATTTGGATTAACCAAGCATAGATAGGTTAGTACAATTGTCCTGGGAAAGAAGTCGGTCTCAGTTCTTGACGAACTTTGATGTCCTGGAAACGGTGACGAGGAACTTTCCCAAGCAAGCTCTATTCTCAAAAGAAACCATGTTCAAGTCACTCTTAAACGGAAGCTGCTAAGGGTGGAACTTGACCCGCCAGGTTCACCATATGAGATTTAGAGTTCACTAACAGCAGACCCCGAGAGGTACTCCCTCAAGACACACCTGCCCACTTGGGAATCAAACCCCCTCGTCATTGGCTGGTAACCCTTTCCCCTTCCTGCTCCCTCTTCAACCTCCCTCCAAATTCAACAACGACCCTGGTTCCTGGTGCCTGGTGCCTGGCGTACATCAAGCTATCTGAGCGATCGATCTGGGGGACCCGGCTTCCCAAATCGCTAGTCCAAACCTTGACGGGCATATCCATTCCAAATCCCTTGTCCACGTAACAGCCCAAAATAGAAACACCGCATGGCCATGGCAACGTCTTCGCTTTCCTTTCTTTTCCCAGGCCAGATACATAGATCCCTTATCTACCAGGCTCAGCGCCATTATCGAGGGTTGGGTTCCATTCTCTTCTTTCCATTTCATTCATGGGCCAGAATCATCATGCTTTCTTTATTCCGTCATTACACTCATGTCGTGGCTGGATAAATGAATTGTGGCTGGATTGAACTTGAAAACTTTGAGGAGCAGAACAGCATTAAAAAAGCTGTGAATGGTGTCATTGCATGCGACTTGTCCGCCTCTTTCCCAAATTCAACAGCTGTTGGCTTTAAAATGGAGGAACGATGGCTTGACCATGGGCGCAGATGTCTCAAAGTTCTTCTCGAGTCACTTATTTTGCCCGTGAGTGCCCAGGTAGGTACTTAGGTAGTTAGCTCAGGTCACGTTGAGACTTTGCCCGCACCATCATGCAATTCAAGTTATCGTGGACGCAAGTCCAGCACGTGCTCGTGGGGTGAAATCCCATAATTGAACTAGAGAATCAGAAGGGGGTAAACACCTGATATATCACCACAACGAACATATGTATAAAAAGACGGGGTATCATGCTTTCTGTTCATTCTATTAAGTTTCTATTGGAAATCCATAGAAATATATACGCAACATCTAAGTACACACATATATGTACTCAGTATACTCTCCAGTTTTATTTTATTTCCTTAATTCTCCCCCACCACCTCAACTCACCCGCGTAACGGTAGTTCCGTCAGCCGGCTCGAGCAACTTCCAGCTGCACACAATCCCCTGCTGCTTGAACATATCCATGATCTTGTTAGCAATCTCATCAAAGTTGCTCGTCGCCAGCGCCAGGATGGTCGGCCCCGCTCCGGAGAGACAGACGCCGAGCAGACCAGGCTGGTTCTCGGGCGTCATGGACTCGACAATCTTGGTCAGGCCTGGGATCAGCGTCTGCCGGTACGGCTGGTGTAGTTTATCCTGCATAGCGAGGTAGATGAGATCTGGATCTGGCGGCGACTGGCCCAGTGCCACGGGGAGGAGGGCTATTCTTTGAAGGTTGAAGATCTGTTTGTCTTGTTAGTCCCCGTTTTCTTCATTGTCCGAACAATAATGCTATGATAAGAGGCAAAAGGCAAATACTCACCACATCCGGCCGGGGATACTCAGCCGGGAGAACCTCTCTCGCCTTGGCCGTGGCGACTTCAAAGTCCGGGATGATGGTGATGGCCTTGATCTCGGGCGCCCACGGGAACTTGATGTGGTGGCCGATTCCGTGAGGGGGCTCGGGGGGCTTGATGCCCGTGTCGACGCCGCCCGCTGGTGCTGGCAACACCTCGCTCAAAGGGATCTCCTTGCGTGCTACATCCTCGGGCGTCAGGGGCTTGAGGTAGGTGCCGACAAAGCCGCCGAAAAGAGCCGCGCCGACGTTGTCCGGATGACGTTCTTTTTGGGGTTGTCAGTATTGGATCTCATGATATATCTATCATGTGTGCAAGGAGATATATTCTCATGAAAAAAACTCACCAATCATCAGACAAAAGTCAAACAGTCTCTCCGGCGTGAGATGGTCCAACTTGCCGCACTCCTTGCCAAGCAAAACACCAGCTACGACCGCCGCACCCGACGAGCCTAGACCCCGTCCCAGCGGGATCGGGTTCTTGATGTGCACGTGGGTCTCGACGGGAAAGCCGCGCTGATCATGGCACCGGAGAACGTACAACGCCACGCGGGTGATGAGGTTGACCTCAGGGTCGAGGCTGATGTCGCCCGAGTCTTCGCCCTGCCCCTCATATGTGATGCGGCAGTTGAGCGGCTGGTCCGACGAGGTCTTTGTGCGGTCGACGGTGACGTGCAGCTCCAGGTACATGGACAGGGCCAGGCCGATGACGTCGAAGCCGGGACCTATGTTTGCTGAAGAGCAGGGGGTTTTTATGACGAAGGTTTCTGCCATCTTGTCTGTTCCGCTTCCCTCGTTTTCCCAATTCCAATTAATTCCCTGAGTTGGTATTGTCGTTGACGCACTCTCCCTCCTTATTGACGCCGTTGTGACTGAAACCGCGGGCCCGAAACTGAAAAAAAGATTCAACGCACTCACTCGACTCCTTTCCGGCAGCTGTCGGTCAAGTGATTCACTCAAGGTTTAAATTTTGGTGGCTCTCGGTGGATTGACCGATTACGGAGGGCGGGGTCGGTGAGTGGTGCAGGTGGTGGGTGACGCCGGATAGGCCCGCCGTCCGCCCAGACCCCGCGGCTTCCGGCGGTCAAAGCAGTGGTCCAAAGATATTCATTGGTGATGCCCAGACCGGCGATACCCAGCAAAACGGTTCGGTATCAAGGTCGAACTAGGTATCCTATACCGAGCGTACTACAGTCAAGTGAGATTACAAGATCATTCCAGGACACGAGTTGAGCACAGTAACACCGTCACATCTCCTCTTTTTCTTCAATGTTCATTCACAAAACAAAATACAATAGAACGGAATGGAATATCTTTCTCATTTTTGTCATGACCGGTCGTAACAAAATGCAAGGCGCACAAGACAATTAACGTTAACAAACCAACACCCCCTATCTTCCATCACCATCACCATCTCTCTACCACTTTCCCTTCCATCCAATATCTACCCTCCACTCCACCAACAACACAATATACTTATAACACTATTCTCCCTTCCCCTTCTCCATCCCCCCTCTTTTATACAACATTTTTGCCAAATTTATTTTCACTTTCCATCTCTTTCTCCTCCCTCTCGCGAGGAAATACACACCATAACCATGAACAAGAAAATTATATATACGCCTCGCAGCCATATATGTAACGAACTCCACCCTTCCACAACATATCGACAACAACAAAATACACCCCAGCTTCTCTCCTCTCCGCAACACTCCAGCCAAATAATCATCAACATGAGCCATCATTGCTCTCTCTCCCATCCCCCTTCACATCCGACCCAAATCAGATCAACCACCCAGTCCAGATGAAAAAAGCTCAATCCTCATATCCATCCCCCTCTATATGAAGAAGGTCAACTCAACCGAGCAGAAGTATGTAGCGCACGTAGCGCTTCCTTTCTCATCATGAAAAGAACAACATCCCCAAAATTCAACCCTTATCGCTCTACTTCGAAAACACCCCGAAAGAGAAAAAGAAAAAAAACGGCCAACATCATTAAAATGTAATTGGTCATGAAAAGTACGAGACCGAAAGCCGGCCAAAGCAAAATCCAGCCATCGTGGTAGGCAGCGAAAGCGAATTCAACAAAGGCCATCCAGCAGCCCGAGCTAAATAACCCCGACTGAACCAAACCGGCCAAAGGTAGTGAGTGAGGTCAAAACGAGGTCTCAAAGTCCACCACCTTCCCCCCCCTTCTTCCACCAAACAGGGCTACTCATTGTCGCCGCCGTAGCTTCTCGAGATTCGGCTCCCTTTTCCTAAAAGGTATCCGTGTCTGGCGAGCCGACGGTTCCAAATGTATCTAATATGACACGTTAGAATTTATTTCTTCTTCGGACGGAAACCGCCGATCCCAAAACGGGACGAAAGAAAAACCGATACTCAAGAAAAAACCACCATCTCTCAAGCTTGGATGTTCGGATGAAAACTGAACAACAGCCCGTAAATCCACCACACCGAGATACAAAATTATACAACAGTAATTAACCTTCTCACAAATCGAGACTCAAACAGAGCAAAATCTCACCAAAACCACACCAGTACAAGATTCTAACA
>Ga0247781_1000752_pt1 | contig 10296 bp, 1 predicted proteins | sample UWRJL184509B5_FD_179922 | JGI IMG/M metagenome (GOLD analysis project Ga0247781, IMG submission 179922) | Plant litter microbial communities from Arlington Agricultural Research Station in Wisconsin, United States - UWRJ-L184-509B-5 | ecosystem: Environmental > Terrestrial > Plant litter >...
AACTTAATTAGCGTTATATTATAAGTTATCTGTACTGTTAGTAATAACTTAAGTTAATTATCTTATTTAAAGTTAACGTAAGCCTGGAGATACGTTATAAGTATCTGATTAACTTATTCTATCTAGTTATCCGTCTGTAGGTGGAATATTATTAAAAGCTTACTTTTCACACCTATTCTTTATATTAATCCTTATTAAAACTTTAACATAATTAGCTTATCTTAATTTATAATAATATCATTTAGTTAAAGGTATTATAAAATTACCTTTTTCTTAAAGATATAAGTAAGTTACTTTACAGTTATGTCCTTTAAGGTTAGTAGAAAGTAAGCTTATTTTATTAATTTGTTAACTATTATAAGGATTTAGTTATAAGTAACTCCTGTAACAAAGTCCTTAAACTTTAAAATCCCAGTGACGAAGTTAAGTGAGATAGAGCTTTATAATGCTTATAATATAAGGAGTGGTTTAAAAAGCCTATAAGACTTATAACGTCAGTTCTGCTTTTAGTAACAGACATTACAGTTATTAACCATTTCCTTAACCAGTTTCTTCATTCTTAAAAAGGCGTACGTTTGCTAGGCCTATGTGAGAGTCTTAACTTAGCCTATATATCCTTTAAGTTAAGACTTATAGACCTGTTAAACGTACTCCTTTTACTTATCTAGATTATAAATGTATAATTTCTTTTAATATTAGAGTTTTACTTTTAGTTTAAGCATACTGTTTACATTATCTGGTAGCTGTTTTAGCTGATAACTGGTTTTATTATAGTTTAAATACTTTAAACACTCCTTTTTACAGTTTTACACGTACCTTAAGAAGTCTCTTAAAGGGTATTTATACTTACAGGTTCCTTTTATTAGCCTTTTTACCTAGAAGTCTTATTATAACTAATAAATATTATACTCTGTTTATAAGTTTATATAGATATTAATAGTTTATTCCAGTGTTTAATTATCTAACATTTACAGTATATACTTTAACGTACCGTTTTTTACTTTATTAAATATAATAATAAGGATTAGGACTGGATTAGTATCCTTATAATCCTATCTCTGATTAAAAGCGTTGGCTTACTTATTATCTTTTCCTTTAATATAATAGATCTAGAAATAAAACGGGGTTATTAACTCTGCTTATTATGTTTGCTATAAGCTGAGTTCCTTTATTAAGAAGTACTGGAGGTTATTATAGTTTGAAAAGACCTGGACCAGTTCTTCCATACCACTTAAATACAGTGCTTACTTAATAAAGTACTAAATAATCGCTATTAGTTCCTTATTATAGATTAGATATTATAAGGTTAGGTTGTGGATTCCTTTTAATAAGAAGGTAACTGGGTGGCGTTTCCTATTATCTTAAACTTAGTTAAGTTCTCCACTAATTATAAACTTTAAGGAGTCTGTTTTAACTTAAAAAGGCTTTAAGAAATCAGGAAGGGTTAGGACTGGCACTGTAATAAAGGTGTGTTTAAGGTCCTTAAATGCCTTTTACTGTTTATTAGTTTACTTAAATAGCTTACCCTCTCTTATAAGCTTATGTAATGGTTTTATAATCCTTATAAAATACCTAATAAAACACTGATAAAAGTTTATAAAGTTAATAAAGGCTTATAACTTTTTTTAATTCTTTAAAGTAAACCAGTCCCTAACTGCCTTTATCTTCTCCATTTACATTTTAAACTTTTTAAGGGTTATTTTAAACCTTAAGTAATTTAGTTCCTAAACGTAAAAGTGGCTCTTCTCCAGGTTTATTATCAGCTTTACTTTCTTAAAGGTTATTAAAACCTATTATATATGTTTTTAATATTCTTTTAAAGTTTTGGAATAAATTAGAACGTTATTTAAATATATAAAGATAAACCTGTTAAAAAAGGGGTGGAGAATACTGTTAATAAGGCCTTAAAAAGTTATAAGGGCGTTTATTAATCTTATTAATATAATATAATACTGGTAATACCTGTTATAAGTTTAAAAAGCCGTTTTATACTTATCCTCTTCCTTCACTTTAACGTGGTTAAATCCTATTAGGAAATTAAGGCTAGAGAACTAATTTACCTTAATAATCCGTTCTCACATCTCTGTAATAAGTAATAGTGGGTAACGATTCTTAATTGTATCTTTATTTAACGTTTAGTAATTAATAACTATATATAGTTTACTATCTCCCTTTCTTAAGACGAACAGCACTAGGTACCCTACTAGGGACTGGGACTTTATAATAAATCCGTTTTTCAGATTTTCATTAACGTACTCCCTTAAGGCCTCGGCCTATTAGAGGTTTAGGTGATACAGCTGGAAGCTGTAAAGTTTCACTCCCGGCTTCAGCTTAATTTCGTAATCTTATAGTCTATAGTCTAGTAATTATGGTATCTTTTTTTAAAATAAGGTAAACTTCTTATATTTCACAAGTACTTTAGATAAGTTAACTTTTTCACTTATCTGTGGATTAGCTTCTTACTTTCCTCCACCTTTTAAATCGTTATTTAGGTAATATAGTAGACCTTCTAATCCTTTAACCGTCTTTGTAAACCTAACTTAAACCGTACTTAATTTTAAAGGTTTAGCGTACTTTTAAGCGTTTTATGTGTCTTTAAAGCAGTTTAGTACCTTTTTAACTTTCTTTAAATAGTGATTATAACTAGGGGATTTATTAAAAGTAAAATAACTACTCCTTTAGTTAATTACAGGGTTATACTTTTCTAGCCAGGGTAAATTTAAGATTATATTATATCTTATAATTAATATAACGTTAAAGTCCATTTATTATTTATCCCTGTCTATTTTAATTAAGAGTGGTAAGTGGTGGGTGACTTTACTATTATTATATTAATATAGGCCTTTTTCTCTATTTTAAATGGGAATAGCCTCTTTATACTTTTAGTTAAAGAGTTTCCTTTAGTTAACTAATAAGGGGTGTATTAAGTTAGAAGCACTCCCGTTATTAATTACTATTTTTACCCTAAACGGCCTCTCTTTTCCATCTGTTATATTAATATTAACAGAATAATACTTATACTCCTTTAATATTTAAGTTATAATAATTATTTATCCTTAAAGTCTTATTTAGCCTAACCTTTAAGTACCTCTCCTTCTTCTTAGGGTTTTTACTAATTAGTAAACTATTAGTTTCCAGCCCTTTTAAAGGGCCTATAACCTTTTCCTAATTCTTTCTGGAAAAACAGGCAGCTTTAATAAACTTAATAATTAACCCTTCTTAAGTTTTCTTACCTTAACGTCTAATTAACTTTAAACGGTTTAATATTCTTAAAATCCTTAATAAGTTAATAATATGCTTTTTAAAACTGGATTATAGTAATATCCTTTTACTTTTAAATCTGTTAATAGTTTTCTTACTTTTATTATTCTCTAACCTTTCTATTAAGGTGTAATAAGTATGTTATAACTGGGTAATTATTAAATACCCCTTTTTACTAGCATGTAGTGGGGGCCTAGTTAACTATAGTAACCTTCCACTTATTACTAAACTCTCTTATTAGAGAGTAAGAGATTTAGTAATAGGCCAGTTTTAACTTTATTATAATAATAGTGTAATCCCATTTCTATACGCTAGGGAAGTGGTTATAAAGGGCCTTAAGTTTATAATACCGGTTAAAAGCACAGTTATCGTACATACAGTTAATTTATAATATATCCCTGTAATTAGGGTGGTTAATGTTAATTACAGGTGTTATGGTTATAAAGTATAAAACGGGGGAAGTGGTGCCTTATTTCTTTTCTTCTTCCATTTACCTTTAAGTATGTTATTTCTCCCAAACCTTTTCCTAAAACTTAGGTAATAGTAACCTAGCTTATTCTTCTATAAAATAATTTTCTTTAATAAGTTAGTGTTTAAGTTAGTTAGTAAAGTGAACTCTATTATAAAGTTATAACCTAATTTCCACTACTCTGTCCTTAAACGTTACAGTAAGGCCTTTAACTTACAGGTCCTTTATTTCGTTTATTAACTTTTAATATTTCTCTTTTAACTTTTAAATTCTTTATTAATATATTTATTTTATACCTTTTTAAGGGACCCTTAAAATATTAGTCTGAGGCACACTGTCTTTAATGTAAGGCAGCTATTTAAGCTGTCTTTCTTTTAGTAAAGTAAGGGTGCTAATCTATTTAATGTGTTTAAAGTGTTTAAGAGTCTTAGGGGGTACTGTTAAGAAGAATTTCCTTCTTTCTAACTTGATTCTTTTTACTTACTCTCTTTTACTTTCTAAGGCTTACTTTATTACTTAAGTGGTTTAAAGGGCTAATTCTTCAACTCCTTTAACCATCTTAATAAGGTTTAAGTTAGGGTCTTTCCTAGACTTCCTTAATTCCTAAGCTTACAGGGTAAGGTTTTTAAAGCCTGTAACAGTTAATTAGAATATCTCTTCTTAAAATCGGTCTTTTATAACCTGTACCTTTAATAGTTTTAAGTTTCCACCTTAAAATCAGTCTTTTACAACCTACACCTTTATAACTGACTCTTTTAAGACACCTTTAAGGATTAGGTACGCCACGTCCTAAGGTTCTTCCCCTTTTTCCTTATCTTCTAAGTTACACTTATCTATCTATATACAGTCTTCTTTATTACCTGCCATTCTTACGTAAACGTCTTTTAAGTTAAACTTAACGTGCTTTCCTCCCTTTAGAACTGGCTTCTAACTAACTTGTTTTAGCAACGGGTATTACCACGCTATATAGCCTTTCTTATTATAATTAAAGTATTAGATCTGGGATAAGTCTTTAGACTGCTTTTACTGTTACTGTCGCTAAAGCTTATTATAGTTAAGTTGGTTTTAATAATTTATTATATTAATATCTATTAACTTAAGGTAGTAACTTATTACAGTCGATTAGTTCCCCTTTTTTAGTTTACTTAACTAGTAAAAGGTCCGTTCCTTCCAGTAATTCTTCTAATAATAGTGATTATAATACCAGTTATTAACTTTAATAGCCATCTTAACTAACTTTTAAAGGCGATTGGGTCGGTCCTTTTAGTAAAGGTCTTTAATAACGTGCTCCTTTAAACCGCTTTAGAACAGTATTATTAGGGTTTTTTAACTAAACTTAATCTTAGCTGCCTTTAGTTTAAAGCGTGTGGAGAACTTAAGGATTAAGGACGTCTGTCTTAAGGTTATAAGGCGCTGTTTGGCTCGCCTGGAGGTGTTTAATTCTCTAAACTTAGTCTGGAGTTAGTTAATAAAAACGTTAAAGTTATTAAAAAGGGCTTAAGTCTTAAGGGCCTCCTTTTAAGCTCTGTTTATAGAGAGGTTGTTAATTATTTTTACGTAAGGTTCGTATTAATAAACAGTTACTCCATCTAACAGGGCTTTTATAAACCTGACTTTTCCTTCTTCTTTAAAAAACTGCTTATTATAATAAGTGATATAGCTTTAGAGTTAGGTTATCCATAACTCCAGTTATATAAAGTCTCCTTTAAAGCGTAAGGGTGGAGGGAGCTTTACTTATTTCTTTTATAAGCCTTTAAGGTTATTATTTTCCAGCTTAATAACGTTAAGTTAAACCTAGAGTTTTTTAATAAGACTAATATAACTCTTAATATCTCTAGGGAAGGCTTTATTAAGTTCTTTAACTAGTCCCTATTAGTTAAGGTTTAAGTTTTTAAGGTATGTAACTAACTTATTAATAATGGGGAGTTAAGGCTGGGTTTATACCTCCTTAATCTCCTTACCTTTTCTAAAGGTTAATATATTAATGATAAAAGAGGGGTAGTATCTGGGAATTTAACAAACAGCGTTTAAAACTGTAACGTTAATATTATATTATAACCTACACCTAACATAAGCCTTAAGAGGACTGGTATAGGTTAAGATAAAACGTATAACAGGACATTAACAGGTAAAGGGCGTTCCGAAGACGGCTTATTAAGCTAACACTTCTAAATAGGGGGTTTAATGTCACTATAGGTCGCTATCATTATAATGCATAGAGGTGAGTCTGAATAGTAGGACATAAATGAATAATTAAATATTAATGTGAGGAACTAAAGTCCCTTATAGTGGTTATAAGTATAACCATAACTATCTATACTAATTAACCAGAAGTACCTTATACCTTACTTAATAGCCTATTACTTAGTGAGGAACTAAGCACCCTGCTACTAAGCACCTTCTACTTAAAGGTTTTATAGATACTTAGTAGGTGAGCACTCTTACTAAGACTAAGCAGACGCTGGTTAATTATAAGGGCTTCGGGTCTTTACACCCCTGGCCCAGTGCGCAGTACAGTGTGTACTGTCTTCCTGCACTGTTCCTTCTACGGGGGATCCGTCAGGCCGCTCCGGCCCAAGTGACGGTCTGCAGGGTCGTCACATAAACTCCCCACCAGTTAAACAAACTTAAAAAGGGGAACTAATTAACCGTAACAGGTTATCACCCTAGATTAATAAATATTAACATAATAAACCGCTAGAACTAACCTAACCGCGATAAGCCTTAACGGCAGTAATAGTAAAAGCAGTTTAAAGACCTGTTATAAATCCAGTGCTTTAACTGTAATAAGAAAGGCTATATAATATAGTAATACCTATTACTAAAATAAGTTAGTTAAAAACCAGTTCCAGAAGGAGGAAAGCATGTAAAGTTTAACTTAAGAGACATCTATATTAAGATAGTAAGTAATAAAGAGGACTACACTTAGATAGATAAATGTAACTTAAGAGATAAGGAAGAAGAACCCCAGGATATAATATACCCAGTCCTTAAGGGTGTCTTAAAAGAGTTAGTTATAAAGGTACAGGTTGTAAAAGACCGACTTTAAGGTGGAAACTTAAAACTATTAAAGGTGCAGGTTATAAAAGACCAACTTTAGAAAGAGATATTCCAGTTAGCCGTTACAGGCCTTAAAAACCTTACCCTGTAAGTTAAGGAATTAAGGAAGTTTAAAAAAGACTTTAACTTAAACCTATTACGACCTGCACCCGACACAGGCCTTGAGAGGACTGGCGTGGGTTAAGACAGAACGTATGGCAGGACGCCAATAAGTAAGGGGCGTTCCGAAAACGGCTTGTTAAGCTAGCACTCCTAGATGGGGGTTTAATGTCACTGTAGGTCGCTGTCACTATAATGCACAGAGGTGAGTCTGAACAGTAGGACATAAATAAATAATTGAATACTAGCGTGAGGAACCAGAGTCCCTCACGGTGGTTATAGGCACAACCATAGCTTTCTATATTAACTAGTTAAGGGGTACTTTATACCTTGATCACTGTGCTCACTTAATATAAAGAGTGATTATAGTGATCAGAATGCCTCTGATTACTGCGATCACCGTGCTCTTAGCGAGATCAGAGTGATTACTTAACGATTAGTCGTAAGGGCTTCAGGTCTTTACACCCCTGGCCCAGTGCGTAATACTGTGCGTACTGCCTTCCTGTATTATTCCTTCTACGGGGGATTTGTCAGGCCGCCCCGGCCTAAGTGACGGCCTGTAAGGTCGTCACATAATTCCCCCTCTTTAACGTTCTTTTTCTATAAAGAACTACTTGTACGTTCCTTTTTCCTTTCACTAGTCGTTATGTCGTCTAACTAGGTAATTAAGAATAGGAGAAACGTAGTGCCCTCCTTAACTAAACGCTGTATTACTAATGTTAAGTTTATTCTTACTTTTGGGATTATTATGCCTGTAAAGTGTAGCCGCTGCCGCCGCTTAAACCTGCCGGACTGTAAGGTGGCCAGTAAAAGTGAGTCGTGCGGCTATTATGTGGCGGTTAGTGGGATTATATACTTATCTTATAACGTTTACGGAAACGATCCGTCTGTTCTACACAGGGTTTTAAATAAAAAGAAACGCCTTAACGCTAAGGAGTGTGAAACCGCTCTCCTTCTCCGTGACACGGCCTTTAAACTCCTGCGCTTTAAGGACTAATAAAAGGGACTGGCATGGTAGGTAGACGAACTTTTTAGCTATAAGTTTGATATTATAGTAAAGGAGGAGTGTGAGGTTTAAAAAGTAACCATACCAGTTCTTAAGTTTAATTAGGGGAGCCTCTTAGCAGAGCTGGTATACGGTTCTTTTTCCAGGGGGTTGTTACAACCGGCGACTTCTTCTTAACTTAATCTGTCACTTTTTTCTTTTTAATAAATGAAAACGGCCTTTCCTAACATAGCGGTAGTGTACCTGCTTGCTCCTTTTGCTAACTTCTTTTTTTTTTTAACAGTACTTGTTTTTATACAGTACGTGCTGGGAACTCCAGAGGGGGCTTAGTCTCTTTATTAGGTTTAAGGTCCTTATAACCCTGGTTAAGGCTTTTAATAAATGTCCTTCTATACCTATTAAGGAGTTTCCTGCTGCTTTTTAGGCTTTAAGTCCCACAGTGGTTTTACTCTTTAGTATAATAGTTTAGATATTAAATCTTATCTTATTTCTAGTTTTTATTATTAGTTTTAATTAATTTAGATTCTTTTAGTGGAACTTTGTAATCAGGTTTAGGCATTTAAGATTTTTAACTAGCTTTTATAAGTTACTCTTAAGGTTATAATCTAACTACTTAATAAGATATTTAAATGTGTTTCCTCTTCTTTATAAATCTACAACTTCCTTAACGTTATACTTATCCTTATCGGTATTAATCTTAATCTTCTTTTCCAGGGGAACTCCCTTTAAGGTAGGTTTTAAAAGTGAGATGTGGAAAACCTTAATCCATACCTTTATGCTAGTGGGTAGGTCTAGTTTATAATTAAAGGTGGTAACCTTTTTTTTAATTTAGAACAGTTTATACCTTTTAAAGTTAAGCTTTTTACTAGGTTGTTTTAAATGCAGGTTTTATAAAAAAAGGTAAACGTAGTCCCCTTTCTGAAAAGTCGGTCCCTTGACTCGTTTATTATTATAGTGGAGTCCTTTTTTAAGTATTGGTTATTTAGTTTAGTGTTTATTAGTAAACTTCTTTATTCGTTCACGTGTAAATTTAAGTTTAGCTTATAAATAGTTATGTAATTCTTATATCTGGTTTATATAGACTGTGGCTTAGGGGGTGCTGGTAGATAGGCCTTAATAGAGCTTAAGCTTTTTATTATAATTAGTAAAGAACAGTAATATACCTGTTAACTTAATTAGTGTTATGTTATAGGTTATCTGTACTGTTAGTAACAGTTTAAATTAATTATCTTATTTAAAGTTAATATAAGTTTAAAGATACGTTATAAGTATCTGATTAACTTGCTCTATTTAGTTATCCGTCTGTAAGTGGAATGCTGTTAAAAGCTTGCTTTTCATACCTATTCTCTGTATTAGCCCTTACTAGAATTTCAATATAATCAGTTTATCTTAATCCGTAACGATATTATCTAGTTAAAAGTGTTATAAAACTACCTTTTTCTTAAAGATATAAGTGAGTTACTCCACTATTATGTCCTTTAAGGTTAGTAAAAAGTAAGCCTATTTTATTAATCTGTTAACTATTATAAGGATCTGGTTATAAGTGACTTTTATAACAGGGTCTTTAAACTTTAGGATCCTAGTGACGAAGTTAAGTGAGATTAAACTTTATAACGCCTATAGTATAAGAAGTAGTTTAAGAAGTTTATAAGGCTTATAACGCTAGTTTTACTTACAGTGGCAGATATTACAGTTATTAACCACTTCCTTAACTAACTTCTTTATTCCTAAGAAGATATACGCTTATTAAGCCTGTGTTAAAGTCTTAGTTTAGCTTATATATCCTCTAAGTTAAGACTTATAAACCTGTTAAACGTACTCTTTTTTCTTAACTAAGTTATAAATGTATAGTTTCTTTTAATATTAAAGCCTTACTCCTAGTTTAAATACACTATTTACACCTTTTAATAGCTATTTTAATTAATAACCAGTTTTATTATGGTTTAAATGTATTAGGCACTCCTTTTTACAGTCTTATATATGCCCTGAGAAGTCTTCTAAGGGGTATTTATACTTACAGGTACCTTCCACTAACCTTTTTACTTAAAAGTCCTGTTATTACTAATAGATGTTATACTTTATTTATAAGTTTATATAAACTTTAATAGTTTATTCTGGCATTTAGTTATCTAACACTTATAGTGTATACTTTAATATGCTGTTCCTAACTTTATTAAACATAATAATAGGGATTAGGATTAGATTAGCATCTTTATAGTCCTATCTCTAACTAAGAGTATCAGCTTACTTATTATCTTTTCCTTTAACATAGTAGATCTAAAAGTGGAACGGGGCTATTAATTTAGCCCACTGTACTTACTGTGGACTGAGTTCCTTTATTAGGAAGTACTAAAGGTTGTTATAATTTAAAAAGACCTAAACCAGTTCTTCTATACCGCTT
>Ga0247781_1000753_pt1 | contig 10283 bp, 11 predicted proteins | sample UWRJL184509B5_FD_179922 | JGI IMG/M metagenome (GOLD analysis project Ga0247781, IMG submission 179922) | Plant litter microbial communities from Arlington Agricultural Research Station in Wisconsin, United States - UWRJ-L184-509B-5 | ecosystem: Environmental > Terrestrial > Plant litter >...
CTACCCGCATGATCGCAAGATATCTATCTTCCTCAGTGCTTTTGTCGTCCGATCACGAAACAGCCTCTGGTAAACATGGTTGCGAGCCAAGCCCTTGCCCACTCCGGTCTAATCGCTTGCCTTGTACTTCTCCCGATACTCCTCTACCCTCTTGATATCGTCCTCAGAGATAAGCCCCTTGACACCCGCAAGAATGTCGTCCAAGGTTAGAACAGAAATGATGGGAATACCATACTCTTTGCTGAGCGCACCGATGGCGCTGGGTTTGGCCCCGGTCTCGTCGCCGTCGGGCGAAGGGAGCGACTCCTGACGATCCAGGGCAATGACAATGCCTGCAACGACGCCTTTCTGTTCTCGGATTTTGTCGATGGCCTCACGCTTGGCGGTACCAGCGCTTACCACATCGTCCACGATGAGCACTCTCCTGCCCTTGATGGGGGCGCCAACAAAAGTGCCGCCCTCGCCGTGATCTTTGGCCTCCTTGCGATCGAATGCGTACACGATGTCGTCGAATTTCTCACCGTCCAGCTGGCTCAGCGCAAGAGTTGTCGTTGCAGCAAGAGGAATGCCTTTGTATGCGGGGCCAAAGAGGAGATCGAAATCCAAGATGCCGCTTGTCTTGGCCTCGAGGATGGCATGCGCGTATGCTGCAGAGAGAGCCTTTACGAGCTTTCCAGAGTAGAATTCCCCCGTGTTGAAGAAGTACGGCGAGATGCGCTTAGATTTGAGTTCGAAGGTGCCGAATTTGAGAACCCCTCCGTCGAGGGCAGCTTTGAGGAAATCGGCCTTGTAGGCCGGGAGAGTTTGATTAGCCATTGGGTGCTGGGTCGACAACTGAGCTTGATATGCGTCTCGGGGCTTGCTGTGTTGGCGAATAGAAGAAACTCTGGAGGAGAAAGGAAATATGTCGTCCTTAAGTACAATCACGGCTGCGGCGTCTGGCTATCGAGGTTTCCCCTCTTCGAACTTTTGGTTGCAAGTGATGGATGAGGTGACCCCACCACCTGTTATGGTTAAACCACGGCTCCTCTCAGGTTAAGGAACTACAGATAGTGGACTGTCCTTGGGCCAGTTCAGTGCGTGTACAGCTTCAGAGAATATCCTAACTGATTTAGGAAAGAAAGAACAATACCGCTGTAGTATTTAGAACGCCTGTAAATCAGGAGAAAATTGGCCTATGAAGATCCAGGTTTCGTCTCAGTATGTAGATGTTGCGGACGGCAGCTCGATGTCATCGTTTAGCCCTCCATTCAATGTCGTTTAACCAAACAGGTTCCGCATCGACAGCCATCGCGCCATGGCGGGGTACCAATGACCAACTTTGCACCGTGGGTCCCCACTTGGGGGACTATCGCACCCGGCTCCCACAATCTTATCTTATCGAAAAAAACCACCAGAAAATTATTTCCAACCCAGAGTCGAGGTTAGTTTCGCCAGCCATCACCGCCCCGCAGCCGGTATCGCCAACTTTTTCGACCGCCCTGAACACCGAATTCTCAGGACGACCACCTGCGACTTCTCCACGATGACGTGGAAAGATATCGCGCCTGTGCCAACGTAAGAACTTCAGCGCCGATATTTGAGGTTGGTGATCTAGCGGCTAACTCCGAGTTAGGGCACAGGAATTCATCGACATCGTCCTCTCGTAAGTCGAGCCCACGTTCGGCGAGGCAATGACAATTCCAGATCTGACCGACTCTACAGACGAACCCAGCGCCGGTTGCCGACTCAGAGTTCGTATTCCGAACATCAATTGTCGAAATTGGCCTTCAGCTAACCAAAGCACCAAACCCACAGTTCGAGCTGGATTCAAGAGTATGTGCGCTCGGATAGAGACAATAACGGACCCCAGCCGTGATTCCGACGAATTGCTGACCGATCTCTCCCTACAGTCAGCAGAATTCGAGCGTTCTACACGCGCAAAGTAAAGTCAGCAACCCTATTTCCTCTATTCTTGAACGATCCCGCGAGCTTCCACGGAGCGCAACAACAAATGGGACAAAACCCCCATCGCCGATCCTATAGCTGCTAGGACAAGAGTTAACCCGTCTCGAATAGGTTCACACAGGAAACATGCAGCGAAAAGCTTGGCCAGATCGTCTCCAGCTTTCCGATTCTTTCGGACCAGCATCCCTTCCACCGGGATTTGATGAACATCCTTTATGGTACGGACTTGAGGCCATACATGGTTGAATCCTCGTGGCGGAAGCTGATTGTTACTCAGACGCGGATCATTTCAAGGTGGCCCTTGGTCAGGTCTCGACCGCAAAGCACCTGATCGAGACGATTTCGCGCGATTACGTCCGACTGTTGAAGGCATGTCGAGAGCACCGGCCCCGATTAGAAACGTGATCACTAATAGTCTTGTACAGTACTCCCAGAGTTTGTTCCAGTGCAAGCAACTGAAGCGGGCTGCTCTTGGTCGTAAGTATTATGAAGAATTATTCCTGAGTAAGGACTTGACTGACTCATCTCTAGGCATGGCCACGCTCATCAAGCGTCTGAAAGACCCCCTCCTCTATCTCGATCAAGTCCGCCAGCATTTGGCCAGATTGCCGGATATCAACCCAACGACAAGGACGATGCTCGTTGCTGGCTTCCCTAACGTTGGCAAGAGTTCTTTTGTCAGCTCAGTTACTCGCGCAGATACCCCAGTTGAGCCGTATGCTTTCGTAAGTCCCTCCGTTGAATATAACGACGAACAAGCACTAATGCAAACTAGACAACGAAGAGTCTGTTTGTTGGTCATCTTGACTACAAATGTAAGTTCGTAGAGCGGAGTCATCCCACAACGACAGGATAGGCATTCAGGACTCCTTTGGCCACAGTTGACACTAACCACCAAATTTTGAACAGATCTTCGCTACCAAGTTATTGATACCCCGGGAATGTATGTACCCAGCACCCTTGTCCGAAGAGTTGACTATCAGATCGCTGACGCACAATAGTCTTGATCACCCGCTCGAGGAAATGAACACCATCGAAATGCAGAGTGTCACAGCCCTCGCCCATCTGAGAGCTGCAGTTTGCTTCTTTATCGACATAAGGTATGTTGCCTTGAAACGTTGATTATTGCTAGGCTGACAAGGCGCAGTGAACAATGCGGCTACTCGCTCACGGCACAAGTCAACTTATTCAAGTCGATCAAGCCCCTGTTCGCCAACAAAATGGTCTTCATTGTGTTGAACAAGATGGACATCAAGCCTTTCGAAGACCTGGAGCCCGAGCTGCAAGAAGAAGTCAACAGCCTCGCCAAGTCGGGAGACGTCGAGATTCTCCGCGCGTCTTGCGCTACCCAGGAAGGAGTGCAAGAGGTCAAGAACCTCGTTTGCGAGAGACTCCTCACTGAGCGTGTGGCTCAGAAGCTAAAGGCTGGTACGACAAGCAATGGGTCGATGGGATCACGCCTTACCGAGGTTATGCAGCGTATCCACGTTGCCCAACCGATGGGTGGTGTTACCAGAGAGTCCTTCATTCCCGAAGCTGTCAAGAACATGAAGAAGTACGACAAGAGCGATCCCGAGAGGAGAACGCTGGCCAGGGATGAGGAAGAAGCGAATGGCGGTGCTGGCGTGTTCAACGTTGATCTCAGGAGAGACTACCTCTTGGCTGATCCTTCCTGGAAGTACGACAAGATGCCAGAAGTCTTCGATGGCAAGAACGTTTACGATTATGTTGACCCTGAGATTGACGCCAAGCTCGCCGCCCTGGAAGAGGAGGAGGAGCGTCTCGAGAAGGAGGGCTTCTACGAATCTGATGAGGATCTTGGCGATGAGTCAGAGGAGGAGGTCCTTGAGAAGGCCGAATACATTCGTGAACAACACCGCCTTATCCGCAACGATGCGAAGATGCGCAAGTCTCTCAAGAACCGGGCGATAATCCCTCGGAAACAGCAGAAGAAGTCGTTTGCACAGCTGGAGGATCACCTCGACAAGCTGGGTGTTGATACGGAGGAGATTGGTCTCCGCGGCCGCAAGGACACGCAACGTGGCCGGTCTGTGACTCGAAGCCGTCTCGGCACCGAGGATCCGGAATCTATGGACGTCGACATGACGGCCCAAGAACGCTTCCGGTCACGCAGCCGCGCTCGCAGCCAGCCTGCTACAAACAGGCGCGAGGATGGTGTACAGGACGAGACAATGCGCACCAATGCTGAGAGGGTAGCGAAACTCAGCCAGCGCAAGATGAACAGGATGGCAAAGGCTGGAGAATCCGACAGGCATATTGGCGACACCATGCCGAAACATTTGGTAAGTCTCCAGCTTCAACATTTAATCGTCTCCTAAGACACTTCTAACACCTCACTCTTTATAGTTTTCGGGCAAGCGTACTTTGGGCAAGACCTCTCGTCGTTAGTTTCTAGGTCATGTTTTCCTGGCGATGGGCGGATTTCTGAGAGGGGAGTGGACGTGTGTATCCGAGTTCTTTATGTTCCTGTCATGTCAACCACTTCGAGGCGTTTGGAGAGGGAAACGGGGAGAGAGGAAAGCTACATCTTGTCATTCTATGAGAAACTGGAACGTATACTGAAATATTTGTCTTTGCTGAATCTGCTTACCACTGTTAGGAGTCAGTGTCGGGGGTCAAGCTGTGATGAACACTGTTTGGTGACTATGCATCACAATCAGCATTAAGATGCTTCCCTCACATAGACTGAGGGCTGTACCAACCAGACTCGACACTCATATTGAGCCGCGCTCCTCTGCGGGCTGTTTAGATATGCTCAGTAAAAAGCTCACAGTATAACGACGAGCTCGAACATTTAACTGGCCTGATTTACGCCTCCCCTGATCGCCTAGAACATGACTTTGTCAATCAGATTATTTACGCATATGCAACTTGTTATTGCTTGCTTCCCGCTCTCCGTTGGTAGAAGAATCAACTATTGAATGGATAGGTACCGTCGGTTTGCACATGAAGACACACATCCAACCCTTGTCAGGTCGTCTACTCCTCGGCCACCTGGATACCCTCCCTCAAGCCTTCGACCACCAACTCTTCGTTCGCGAGGCGGCGGTAGATATCCCTGACATCGGCGGTAGTAGACTCAAAGTGGCTACTGGCGTCGTAGCTCTTAGAAATAAAGATCTGATCCTTGGCCCCTGACTCGAGAGGCTCATAGAGGGGGATGGGCGCGCCCTATTTGAACATATTAGCAGCTGAATCCGGTATGCTAAGCGCTTGATTTCACGGGCGAGTTACCATGAACTGTTCTTCAATCTTGCCGAGGCGCTCTAGGCCGGGTGCAAGCTCGACGTGGTGGTTGGCGGCTGTCTCGGCGATAGTGGATACAATGGCGATCCAGTAACCCTTGGGGCAGACATTGTGCGCCGAAGAAACGCAGGCGACGTAGATATCTGCCATCACAGGGGGGTTAGTTGCCAAGTCATTCGAGGATAGGCAATGGCACTAACCGTGCTTCCGGCCGACCTGCGACTGTGGAATGATCAGCTGGCACGAGTCGCTGTCGTTCGTGCCGGCAAGAGGGTGCTTGAGGATACAGATCGCGCGCAAAACATGTCCGACAACGCGAACCTTGCCCGGGAAGTAACTTGGGTCACCAAGGATCATCTTGGCCTTCGTCTCGAACTTCATCTCAGGCTCGACACCCTTCATTGTGGCCTTGATACCGACGGCCTTGTCCCCATCGTAGACGACCTCGTCAACGGTCGTATTGAGCATGTACGTGCCGCCATAGATGGCACTGAGGCGGGCGAAGCCCTGGGGCAGCTCACCCAGGCCGTAGAGCGGGTAGATGTAGGGCGACTTGCCGTAGCGTGCTACACTGTTACCATAGAGGCGGATACGCTCGATAGCCTCCGTAGCGCCGCCCTTGTTTTCCAGGTAGGCGTCGTTGGTGTAGAGGGCCATGGCGTGGCCGACGAAGTCCTTAGTAGTGGCCTCGAGGCCAAACTTATCGTAAACCTCCTTCATCGTACAGGTGCTCAGATCGAGGCCTAGTGACATACATAGCACAGTTAGCGGGTGACATATCCAGGAGGACACGGAGAAACTGACCCTTGTGAGTGGCCGAGTCCTTCGCGTTGAACGACCCAACCCACTCAATAAAGCCCTTCATGCGGCGCTTCTCAAAGAGGCCCATGAGTGGGGACCGGAGGGCCTCGCCGGCGTCTGAGGGGACCTTGGCGACGGTGGCCTTGGGTCCATTCCCCTGTTGCACGTAGCTGCCAGCTACCTGCTTGAACTCGAGGTAGCGGGTAACGTCGGTTGAGACAAGGATATTGGTGAGCTCGCCCGATGACATGAGAAACTTGGGCACAAGATCGATGTTCCAGTCGTTCAGGCGGCCGTACTGCTTCCATGGCTCTGTGTCCTTGGCATAGTTGCCATACTTCTTGAACAGCTGTGGGCGTGGAGGATCGGGTTAGATATCGGTAGTGCAACAAGCGGATGGGTAGGGACGAGAGAGTTTCGTAAACTTACCACCTCGAGGTTGACCGATGCCGCATCACTGGGAGAAGCGGTGTCAGCGTTTCCGAGCTCGATCTCGAGCCTGGAGCAGATGTGGGCGCTTACGCTCCGTAGTGGTCGTTGCGATCGATGTGCAAGACCTTCTTCCCCTTCACACTAAGAACACCAGATAGGATGCACTCCGTCAGGCCGGTGCCTAGCACGATGACATCGTACTCTGGGGCGATCTCGTCCATGGCTGCAACTCGTGCCGGGGTTTAAGCTTCAAAAGGAGGGCCTTTGTTCGGTCGAGGGAGCGAACGTAAGCTGGCGCTTAGAGCAAACGTGCTCCGGAAGAAGCTATAATAAAGCAAGAAAATAAAACCGTAGGGCTCTCTGATGTTCCAATTCAACTTGTCTCGGGACAGGAGGACAAATGCAGTTGCTGGGTCGTTGGGCAAGGTTGAGGTGCAGGTTCATGGTGGGGGGGCTGAGGGGACGGGAGAAGAGCCCCGCTCTTCTTGGAGCTGTCTTCCTGGCTAGTGAACGGAACGCTGTGATTCGATGCTTGGGAGAGGCGGTCACAGCTGTCTCGGCTCAATTATGCTCGCCCCTGATTTCTCCATCTTCGGCTGGATACCGAACATACAAGATGAACATCCATTCATACTATCTGTACAACACATGTATGCCTGCCGGCCAAGCTCGAGTATCTATGTATGGTACACCGGACTCCTCAGGTCCACCACTTTCGCTATCCGTAAATGTTGTGGACACGTTGTGAAAACGCCGTGACAAGCAGCTCGATCATAATCTTGGTGCTTCGTTCTGAGTTTTGGGTTCCGCAGGCATTGGTGTCGCAGGAACTGCCGCGGCCGGCTCTTTCAGTGACTGTTGCTCATCTCCCGCAGTCTCATTCACTGCGTCCTCCGCGGCCTCAGCAGCTTCCTCTTCCTCGGCCATCTCTTCGATCTCCTCCAAAAACTCGGTTGGTGTAAACGCAGGGCCGTTGCCAGAGAGGTCAATCTCCGGGTCGCTCTCGGCCAGCTTGACAGCGTCCTCCCATACATATTGACGCTCCGTCAAAACGTGCTTGATGCCTCTCATTGTAACTTTCACCTACACCACAGGAAGAGCGATCCGTCAGCAAAACCCCCCTAGCATCACATCAACCGTACTCACCTCGTTGTCCCGTGCACTCGCCTCGGCATCGCCGAAGCCCAGGTCGCTGCGTTTTCGCTCGAACGAGGCCGTTGCAATCCGGTTGCGTTCCTTGACGCAGACCCACCACAGCTTGTGCAGGTCATCCCATGACTTAGAACGTAGCTCTTCGACCATCCACCCCCGGCCGTGCTTGGCGTCCTCCTCGGGAGGGCTTGCGACTGTCACCCGGTTTGGGAAGAAATCCCACAGCCCGTGGTTGGGGTCCGTCTCATATGGCGCCAGGTCTTCGGGCTTGACGGGCTTCGGTAACGGCTCATCTGACATGGAGAGGCGCCAGCGTGTGCCAGTCCGCCGGATGGGACTCTCGCCACGGTGCTTGTTGTGGTCCTTGTTGTCGCGCGCGCCCGGGTACTTGTGGCGCTTGAGGAGAGAAGCCGTAGTCGAGAGGCCTGCCGCATGGATTCGGGACGAGGTCACTCCCCTTGCCGGCAAGGGCATGAGGCCGTGTGCAAAGCTGCTGGACGCTACTACCCTGCAGGAGTGGAACGCGGCGCCCACGGTGGGACGAATCGAGGCCGGGCTGGCCATGGGGGGCGATGTTAGAAGCGCAAAGTCTTGCTTCTGTCGTCAATCGGCTACAGATTGAACGTCCAAACCAACCCTCTCTTGTTCGTTGCCGCCGTGTGATGAATGCCGGTGCTGTTGGCGACAGGCAATCCGTTCACCTTCATACCCGTCAAAAATTTGGGTGGCCCGAGCTCGTCATGTCAACCTGCCGGATCAATTCGCTCGCCGCTCGCCCAAGGTCCCAGCGCGATGTATTTCCGCCCCAACCTAGAAGTGGCTAGCGTGTTTACCGTACCCAGCGAGCCAGCATCCAACTGCCTGTGGCTCCGATCTTGATCACAAGCAGCTTCAGCCCTTCGAGAGCCATCACAACCCATTGCCTGGAAATCAGTCACTTCATCAAGAACACAATACACCCACGCTCGCCGGGTCTTGCACAATTTTTACAACAAGGCACTCAAACGATCAATACAGCTCGTTTGCCCCCGCCTTGCTAAGTAAAACAGGTCCAATGTCGCTCTGGCAGTAAGTTGTCAACACACTTTGCCGTCTCACAAGACACGCCTCACAAAAGCGGAACCCCCTGACTTCGTCCTCCACATCCTCCACATCCTTCTGCATCCCACTCCACATATGTGTGTTGGCTTCACGGCGCGTTAACAGTCAGCACAAAGGTCATATCGAAACCTATCACTAAGGACAAAGATAGGTCTCGGCACAAGTCTTGTCCTATGGGGTCTCGCCGGCCCGTACTTGACTGACATGCTTGGGGATAAGATGGGGTTTAAGCCTACCGAGGGCGATAGAGAAGCTTTGGAAAGGCTGAAACCTAGGATTCAGGTCATTGATAGGAGTGACTCAAAGAGATGACACCTCATCGCTTGGAGAAGGGGAGCACAAACAATTCACAGGGCTTGCAAAGAGGGGGTTATAGGAATGCTGTAGTCTTGTGCCAACCCCCCCACTCTAGTCTTGGCTAACGCCTGGCCATGCTCTAACATATGTAATGTAATGTCTGACAGTTGATGTACATTCCTTGAGCATGCTGTCCTTCGCTGCTGCTCTCTAAAATGTCCCTCTTCGCTGACTCACATCTTCCTAACCCTCGGCCAGCCTTGTGAAACATTAACGCTGTGGAGAGAACAGCCCAAGCCATGTGCGTGCCAGCATTTTCAGACTTAACCGGACAGGGTTGAAGACCGGACCACGAGGTAGTTTAAAAAAAAGTCATTAATCTGCGGCGGCGAGCCATCCATACCCGTCTTCCTTGGCAAGAGACATGAACCGCTTCTCGCCTCCCTCCCCCGATCTATGTGCCACTGGGAATAGGAAGAAGGTCTCTAATGCAAAGCCGTAGCGAGTCTATCGTCGCAACCCATCCTCATGATGCAAAGCAAACATACCGCCGTTTCTGCCAATCTGATGCAACAAGAGGATAGTAAGGGGAATCGTCATAACTTTTTTTTTTCAGATGTGAAAGCCAGACCGCAATGTGCAGAAAAAGGAAAGAAAAGAAATCAATGAAATGACAGGGCCCCATGAAAGCAGTGGGGTGGAAAATGCAACGCCAACCATGCAGAGAGTACTCGCAGAACGCTGGATCACATCATGCTGCCATTGCCGTTCCCGCCTGCGCCGGCCTGAGAAGTCGTGATCCCCGGAGATTTTCCCATCCCAGGAAGAGGTCTGAAGAGCTGTGTCATGTCGAGGGTCAAATTCGTGACCCCGTATGCAGCATCGATATCGCCAACCGATCCCAACTCCTCGCCACGAGAAGCGCCATCTGAGAGAACCCAATTCTTGACAGATTTCAGAACATGGATGACGTGGGAAAACCGCTGGTCCGGAGATACCTCGAGATCGGCCGATCGAGTATTCTTCAGAATGTAATTGGCCAACCAGTAGAAATGGATACCATCTCGAGAGAAGCCGTACCGGCGGTGATGCACCGTCACAGAAGGAGGAAACTGGGTGGCCATGTCGTTGTCCCAATTCGATTTGAACTTGTCCAATGCTGTGGCGAAAGTCTTCACGGTCTGCCGATCGAGGAGGTTGGCGTCTGCTTGGACTGGCGTCGCCCGTCCGCTGATATTGGGAGTAGTTCCTCCCGTCGCCCCCACAAACCAAGCATTCTGTGGGAG
>Ga0247781_1000754_pt1 | contig 10279 bp, 8 predicted proteins | sample UWRJL184509B5_FD_179922 | JGI IMG/M metagenome (GOLD analysis project Ga0247781, IMG submission 179922) | Plant litter microbial communities from Arlington Agricultural Research Station in Wisconsin, United States - UWRJ-L184-509B-5 | ecosystem: Environmental > Terrestrial > Plant litter >...
GGGCGGAAGTCAGAGGGGAGTTGATGTGCATTATGTGCAGAAGGTGTGAGGTGATGCAGTTTGTTGACACCCCCTTAGGTGGGCTAGGTACCTATATAAGTGATATACATACCTGAAACTTAGGTAGTTCGGTGAAAGGTTAAAGGTATAAGCGTCTAATACATACCAGGTTTTTTCCTGATTCGCCATAATATCCTAAACAATTGTAATCGTGCGAGGTGCCACGCCTCTAAACGCACGTTGCTGCATGTCAAGTATAATCCCCGCGCGCGAAGCAATAGCCGCGTAGTTCCTCATATCTCGCACATCGTCCTCCTGGGGAGGCTTGAAGACGAAAACGCCGACCCGACAGAAACATTTCTCGTCCTTAGTGGTGGGGGCCGGAAATGACGACGATGGATGCAAGTGTAAATATAAAGAGGGTCCTCGACCTTGGAAGGGCATGAGTTGAGGACGAAAAGAACGTCTAGGAAGGGCTCCATTTCTGACTCCATTGTTGGCACTTTAAAGTAGCACCTAGTTCTGTGATACTAGCTGTCGAAAATAAGTCCCCCCAGTGGGGATTTTGATGGAAAACCCGTTGCATTGTGGGGTGATTGCACTGTGGAGTCACCTTTTCTACAGGATCCAACAAGTTGATTGAGCCATGGTGAATTTCTTTTTCATGTCTTCACAGTGGAAATTATTTCCTCGTAATTAGTAGCTACCCGACTCTGCGTTGTTTGTGCATCCCTGCTGTCTCAGGTGCTGAAGCTGGGGCAGGCGCCAGTATTTTGCTCATGACCTGAATTTCAGTCGCACGGCACTCCTGTCGCCGTCCTGATAATGCCAAGACGAAAGTCGGCCAGTTCCTGCAGCCTGCTTTGGCCAAGGTCGCTTCACTGAAGAGCGACGAACAATTGGTGGTGGTGAGAGTCTTGATATGAGCCAAGGTAAGGCCCGAAAACTCCTTTAAACAGAAGGTTCCTTAGCCCGAAACTCAGACCAGTGTTATCGTTTGCTCCCTCCACGATAACTGATCCATCCCATATCCCGCCTCCATCGTGAGTAACCCAACTCTCTCATAAGCCCGTTCAGACTCAACCACAGGCTTCAGCACCAAGCATGCTCCCCGTGCACGCTCATCCAGCTGCACCAGAAGCACGAGATACTCTCCCTCAAAACAAACCTCAGAATCGAGCTTCCACGGCGTCAAAGTAGCCCCCGTAAAACCAGCCACCGTGTGCTGCGTATGCAGATAAGAAAACAGATACTGCCCACCATCCCTTTCCACTGGCAAAACCCCCATCGGCTTGCCAGGCTCCCACGGCATCGTCGTCACTCCCTCCTGGGAGTCCCATTCACCCTGACCACACTGCAAGCTGAGAGACAACGACTCAGCAACCTGGCTACTACGGACCAAAGGCATCGTGTTCCCTCTCACCACGATCACAGCCGAGATAATTTCTCCAAACCGGTTTTTTTCATTCCGCGGAGTGACATGCACCTCCAAGAGCTTCAACTCGACACTGCTCGTAGACAGCAATTTCGGCGCGTTGTACGAGACTGGTTGATCAGTCACAGCCCAAGACCAACTCGGCGCGCGGTATGGCTCGACGCGAGTAAGATTTCCAATTTGCACCTTCCACAGCAAACCGCGGTGGAAATCCGCACTCCACACACCAGCAAGGTAGATTCCCTCGAGATGGTAATGCAAGCGCTGCGCAAGTCCGGACAAGGCGGGGAGTTTATCCGCGGGAAAAGTCAACTGCCGCTGCGAATATGCTTCAATAAGGGCGTAGTATTGGTCAAAAATTGGTCGTTTCTGCGACTGGGTAAGGTTGTAAAAGAAGAGATCCTCTCGGACAGCCCACAGTAACTGCGGGTATATCTTAGTCGGCGCGTGGTACCCGCGCTTATTCTCCTCCAAAAGACCGTCGGCGGATTTGAAACCCTCAGGACATCGCCAGAAGAGTTGCTTCTCGCCATAGCAAATGTGCCTTCGGGAGAGAAGAGACTCTTGGAGAGTCCAGCCGCGTTTGCTGAGAGGGCTGTACAGGTCCAGACTGCGGAGGTTTTCTTCGAGATCGAGTTGCCGTTCGAGTCGGACAAAGGGACCGTCTGGGTCGTTTTGGAAGACTTGGATGTATGATGGTTTTGGGTCTAGTTCGGGTGCTGGATTTTGTCTCAGGATGCCGTTGGTGCTGCCTTTGGAGCTCATAGCGGAGAGATTGACCTCGGAATACAGATAGATTCGGCCCATGTTTTTGGACTCGATTTCCCAATCTTCCTTTGAGTCTTGTAGGATGCACAGTGAATCGATCCACAGATACTTCAAGTCAAGTTGGCGCGTGATGGCAATGGCGTCCTTGAAATTTGCTGGTAGGGAGTCAACGGGTAGGCCAGTCGTGAATGATGCGAGGGTCTCGGTTGTGAGAACAGTCTGGATCGGGCCTCCCCAACAGTGGCTGAGCGTCGCGTAGGGGACGTCAACTCCTGACAGTTGTACCACCCGGACTTGGGGGTCTCCTATGGCGCCGACGTCGATGAGTCGTGTAGGGAGCTCAAGCATCTGGCTAGAACGGCACTGAGAGTGACGCATCTTACACTCTCTCAACCATGACTTGGCTAGGTTATAGTTTGCCGGGGATCCTAAGTCAGGATCAAGTTGAGAACGTCCAACGCGATAGGTTCCGATGTAGACGGGATCACCTGGGAGCAACTGTTAGTCCAATCCTAACCTGTTATAGGCAAGCGTACTGGGAGGAGTTGTAATAGTCAACGGAATCTCCGGGAGAGTATTAAGCAAATACTCGTCGTTATCGTCGTCAATCTCCATCTGGTATTCCGGTCCGACTTGAATCAAGAGGGTGTCAAAAGTCCCCACGGTCCAAATCGGCACATGGGTACTTCTAACGCCTTGAGGATTGCAACCGAGCGCAATCTTCACATCGGATATCTTAAGCGTCTTCGCTACAGAGTAGGCTGACTTGATATTTCCATGTGCGCTGTCGGAGCTGAGCCATTTCGGTGAGATCCTAATTGCGATGTCGGCGGGCGTTCCCTTGAAAAGATCTACCACTAGTCGACAAAAGTCACACCCGTTATTTGCGGCCTCTTCCAGGTCATTGAAAGACGGATGGTGCGAATAGAATGAGCGTGACGGGAAGTGATGACCGCCGAATTCCTCCCTGGCGAGGTCGACCAGGAGTTTCATCGACATGCTAGAACAGAATTGACAAGGGGAAGCCATGGCTTGTGCTTGTTGCAAACTGAAAGACGTCGGAGAGAAACTACATAGAATGATTTTCCTGCTGGGTGATGGCAATTTGACTGCAATTGCATGTGGTTTCGCAATGTTGCATCTCATCTTATTTCAACTTCGCTCGATCTTGCAGGGGTCGTGCTGGATGGGGTATGTTACATCGAGAACTCAGCCGCTGCTTATTTTTAGTATTGACCGAAAGCTTGCAGAAACTGCCTGTAAAGGGTGACATTTTGTTCGAAGTTGGCTCCACGGGGAACTTGTAGGGTTGCACCCATACACCAATAACGTCTTTGGACTTCCCCAAGTTTTGAAGATCTTGCCACACATTGCCGATGCAACAACCGCAATGGTGTTTCATACACAGATTTCCCAATGCGGCACCTTCCGGGTGAAGAAGAGCTCACTATTTGGGTTGACGCTATGTGCATCAACCAGAAAGACGGCAAGGAAAAGGAGGTCCAGCTCCCGCTGATGGGGACCATCTACACCTTTGCCGAGATGGCATATATCTGGTTGGGCATCGGAAATGCAGGCGCCCATCGCGCGATAGATTGGTTCCAAGAAGCCTCAGCAACATTGCCTTCGACCCCTGGCAACCCCTGGCTTCGGGACAGCAAGCGACAGACGGCAGTACGTGCCAACCGTTGAAGTTTCGTGTGGGAGGTGTTCTGCTTTTGCTGCAAAGTTGCCTACTGGAAAAGATCACCGTCGACCATTATCGAGACCCATATTGTAGCGTCTCTGCTGGACGTTAGCTGGTTTCAGAGGGCATGGACATTCCAGGAAATCATCCTCGCCTCCAACCCGGTTATCGTCTGCGGCCCAAAAGCCATCGACTGGGCTGTGTGGCAAAAGGAGATTCAGCTTGCCTTACTTCTCAAAGGTGGTGACGATGGGTCGCTACTACAGAAATAGAGGAACCTCGGTGTTCCTTTCTGGCGTGATGTCCCTACCCATCTGTGCGAAGGACCTCTGGCCAAGGCTCACGCCCTGGTTGCGCTGTTCCAGCTTTGGGACAACGCCCCCCATCCAATCCACTGGAACCACAAGGAACTTCGAAACATCTCTACACCCGCTGCCAACGGCATATATACAGCCGAGAAATATCGAAGAGATGTGTTTGGGTTTCTCCAGCGGCCAAATTATACTAGTGTCTCAGGAACTAGCGCCCCTGAAAGCCCAGGAAGACTCCAAGCCAGTAGCCTCGGCATCATATTCACAATTTTACCCGCTGGAAATCCTCAGAGTTTCTTGTCCCGAAGTTGCTAGGTAATTTTGAAGTCCTAAAATATGCGATCTGCTGTGGGAATCAGCTCGCGGGTAAGAGAAGATTGTTTTACTCATTAGATGGCCATATTGGAACCGGGCCACCAGGAACAACCCGCAGGGAAAATATCATGGCTTTTAACGGCATGTCTACCCTCATGATCACGCGGAGTGGTGCAGAAGGGAATCAAACTGTGGTCAGACCAGCATACGCGCCAGCCTCATCCATGTGATTAAGGCTAATGATAAGAGGAACCGAAGATGGGAGGATATCACTATTGTGTGAATCATTGGATACCAATCAAATAATACTAGGTTCTTGACCATTCCACCCCTTACCCTCTTTATGTAGCTGGTACCAGCTCATCACATAAGGTCAATACTACTTTGTCACGCTCGGCCCCTACCACCAAACGACCAACTCAAGCTCGGCCTTCCCTCACCAGTACGGGCAGTTGTTTATGTCACCGAAGTCGACATGCTTGCCATCGACCTTGAAGCAACCGCTTACGCCCCAGTTACTATATCCCCCAGGACCTGCGCGGTCGAAGCTGTCGGTGCTGAAGACGTATATTTCATATCCTTTAGTCCCTACCCGATGTTGCAGCTCATAATAGGCGTGGACTCCGTCCGAGGAGAGCTCATGGCGACTTTTTTGATCGTGGTAGATGAGCACGTTGTAGTGGGGGTTGGCTTCCTGGAGCGAGTGGAGGGTCGATTTGACATAGTCCTCTTCCTCCTTCACATCCTCGTCGGGAACAGCCCTGATGGCGGGGTGGCTTTTGGCGGTAGAATTCATGTTGATGTTGTATGGTTCGGGAAACGCGGTGTCTCTGTTGGCCAGTTCGGTAGGAGGAGTCCTGTCAATCTGGGGGGAGTCGGGAAGAAGTGCAGTTAGCCTTGCCGCGTCATTAGGTTCCCCCGAATCCATCATTGACAGTATTTCTGGCAAGCTGAGTAGCATCACAGCCCTAGGTAACTGTTTGGCCAACCAGTTATCTGGGAGAATTGCTGAGGCCAGTACGCCTTGGCTGATCCCCGCGTTGTGCTGGCCCCAAAGTCATGAGGCGATTGATCGAGGATTGTGGCATTGTTTGGGTGAGAATGTATTATTTGCCCTTCCGCGGCGCCAAGCCACGCAATTCTCATTCGTGGGGCTTGCGTTTGCAGCAGCTAGCTCGTTGCCACAAGCCTGTCAGAGGAGGGCAAAGCACCGCAGCTTTAAGACCTGCATACCAAACGCAACATGTGTGCTTTAGGCAACAGCTTGAAACCAAAAGGCTCCGAATATCCCCCCAGGGCAGGACAGCAAAGCAAGATGTTCCCTGTGAATTTATAATGTAGGTAGCGGCATAGTATCGACTTGCGGAACTCAAAGTCTGCAGCCGGCTAGGTTTTCTTGAAATTATCTGACAGCTGTGCCCTTTCCCTCAGAGTTAGTAGTCAAGGGGTGCTTCTTGGTGTTACACGCTGTGGAATCGAAGGCTCAACGATGGAAAAAGAGTGTGTTCATTGTTGTTTGAACGTTGGAAGCCCTCGGCTTCCAACGGTGACTCTGAATGCTGCGTACAATGGGGTAATTCCATTCCTTCGTTACTGTAGCCTAGAATAGTCCGCGCAGTAGTCTCAATAGAATTCCAGCGATCGGTCCGATCGCTAGTATGGATTCTGTGACACCTAGGCATCTAATAGGGGGGCACCCCCCCATGCAGGGTTAGGGTTTTGTATGATAAAAAAAACTTGCTTGTTCTCCCCACGTGAATGCGCATCATTCCCAGCGGCTACGATTCTGCCACCGCCCACAAACTCTCGACTTCGCCCAGTGTTAGTTTCTAGCCCCAGTGGGTACCCTGCAGCGGCGCACTGCGCCGAACCCTCTAACGGTTAGCCTTAGATACGGAAGACATTGGGGTTTAAAGCTAGGGCCGCCATATATAGCGATGCTGACGTCCAATTCTGGACGCCTCAGCGCCGTACTCTATGATTATAAAGAAATTTCGCTTGCCCCGATTCGTCTCAGAGTACCAGGCTGTTCTTTCAGGGATATTTAGTCAATATCTAGGTAGGTTATCCGCTTCCTACAGTTAAACTTCAACAAAAAGTCAGCTACCAACAGGTTTGCATCCCTTGCAAAAGCTACCTCTTGGTGAGACAAAGGAGTTGTATTAGAAGAGGCAGAATTTGAGAATAGGTAGTTTGAGCTCTTCCGTGCAAAAATGGAGAAAGGATGAAACCGATGCTCCTGATCGCGGGTTCACCCAAGCGGTGAGAGCGCCCGCAGTGCACCCAATTCTTTGTGTAGTTGTCGGGGAAAGAAAGTGTGGCTGCCACTGTGCTCGATCAAAGCGAGCGAGCGTGTCCCTAAACGCCAAGCCAACCCCTGTTCCTGGCCGCCACCTGCAGCCAGGCAACCATTTAGGGGCCTAATGGCTTGGCACAGACCAGAACGTCGACAACATTTCGCATCGAGCCACAGACATGGAAATTGGACAACGAAACACCAGCCATTGCTAACACATGTTCTTGAGCTCCGCTCGGTCGGCGCCTGGAAAGTTTTCTCAATTCTCTCCCCTCTTCCCCACCAACATGGTGACCAAGGTCGCTCAAACAAACCTCATGACCGTTCAAGCCCGATGGCGGCCGCTCAGTCAATCAGAAGCTAGATCCGGGGAGCTTACTCGAGATACAACGCCCAAAAACGGGCTACAGTCAATATCCATACCGAAAACCGGAAACAATCGGGAATGGAAAAGCCCGCCCGCATTCACCACTGTCTTCGGCCCAGATGCCGATAACGCCGTAGTGTACCAAACAGTTGTGGCGCCCGCCATCTCGGACGTCATGCAAGGCGGCACAAGTAACTACTTTGCATACGGCCATTCCGGCAGTGGCAAGACACACACCATCATCGGCTACGACTACAACGACAACAAAAGCCTCGGTCTTTGCTTGGCTGCTGCCCGACAGCTTTTCGAGGCCATCTATCCTCTCAGCGCTGGTAGCACCATGACACAGCTAGGTATAGGCTTCAGTCTCTTCGAACTACGCCGCAAGAAAGCCTACGACCTGCTCAACAACCGCGCCGAGTGCCACATCCGTGAAGGCCCCGATGGCAAGACCCACATCCGCGGAGAAACCGAGACCCTGGAGGGAGGCAAAGTCCGAGTCTGTCCCGTCGTCAAATTACCCTGCTGGTCTTTCGAATCCCTAAAACAACAGCTCATCAAAGCTCTTGGTCATCGGGCCGTTGGCTCCTCTAGTATTCACGACCAAAGCTCGAGGACACATGCTGTCCTAGAGTTCGAAATCATCAACCAGGAGCTTGTTGACGCACGCCAAGCAGTCATCGAGCGCCAGTCCGAACTTGTTCCTGTCGGCAAACGCGCAACCGACATCAGCATCGAGGAGCAAACCAAGGGCTACATCCAGACGCGCGAGGCCAAGTGGGAGCCCAATCCTGATTATCAGATTAACCAGGAGCGCATCGACGTAGCAGAAGCCGAGAAGGCTCTGTTCGAAGCTCGCGTTACCGCCGCTGAAGAAGAAGTCGACCAAATTCTCATGTCAAGCCCCTTCCCATGTCTCGGCGGGAAGATGGTATTCGTCGATCTTGCCGGCGCAGAATATCATCAGGAAAAGGGCGTGCAGTTGTCGGTCCCTAAGCAAACTCCACAAGAGCGTCAAGAGGGACAGCAGATTAACACGGATTTGCTTGCGTTGAAGGAGGTGATCAGGGCTTGGTCCGAGAATCGGCCGAGGATTCCGTTCCGAAACTCGGCGTTGACCATGGTGTTGCGTGAGAACTTTTTGAGTGGTGGGAAGACGAAATCTGCCATGATTGTCACGGTTTCGCCTGCGAAGGAGCAGTACGCTGCCACGTTGAATTCGCTCAAGTATGGGAGTTTGGTTGGGGCTGCGAGCACCTGAGAGGGGCTTGACGCTGGAGTAGGAAGTAAAATGGAAGACTTCTGCTTGGTGTTGTATTGGAAACAAAGTACTTAAGCTACTGGCAAGGCCCTGCCGCTATCTAGAGAATGAGAAGAATGACATTTGTTTTCTCATCCCGTTTCCCCGCCAACCTTGACCACGATCCATCCCGAACCTCTATTTTCCAATGTCAAAGTCTGGTCGAGGCCTTAGACACAGCGGCAGATAGTACTGCAGAAAAGGTCGGGAGCCTGCTCGCCGCAGACCACCTAGCCGAGGAAGTCGCAGGTGTTGCAGCCGTAGGTCGAGCCGGTGCAGCAGGAAGTGAAGGTTCCGCAGTCAACGCGAGTGGAGTGCCCTGGGCAACAGCAGTGCCAGTAAGGGCGAGGATAGAGATGGTGATGTAGTTCTAATGGGTGTCCAAGTTAGCATTGACTCTGTCAGAAGCGTTGGCACCCTTGGAAACGGTGGAATTGATGGGGTTGCAAGTGATTTGATTGTATTGCTTGTGTGAATCTGCTCTGTCTCCTCTGGGTCTGGCTTGCAGCCAGAACCACACAAGCAATTCGATCACGCAGTTGCAACCCCATCAACCCCACGATTTCCAAGAGTGCAGTGCTTCTTGACATAGACCTATCTGTAGGTTTCGCGCTTCGTCACTATAGCGGCTGAGGCTCACTGGCGGCAGGCACCCAGCCAGCTCCACTGCCTAGGCTTCTGGACTCCTTTCTTTCGACACATATGCTGAGAGGTCTCTGAATGCCAATCTAAGATAATGGTAGATGCTTTATTTAAAGCAGTTCTGATGATCTTCCCTGAATGCCTAAAATAGCCCCTCTAATGTAGAGCCCGTGGCCAATCTTTGTCAGAGGCCCCTTCTGTGCGTTCCGGATCCCCAAGCAGCCCTAAGACGCACCTCAATGGAAGATGAATGGCACCAACCAAGGGTGGGGGTTCGAGCCAATGATCTCTTGATGGGCTTGTCAAAAGCCAATCACCACCGTGTTACGGTTTGGGTTTCTCCCCAATCAAACGGAGACCCCACCTTCCCCTCCCCAAGTCACTGGCACCTCCTCCATATCTTTCCTAACGGCTCATCATGTTGGATCACTTGCAACCTAAAATCTCGCAACCTATTGCGCTCTGAAACTTTTGACACACACATCTCGCCATGCCGAAACACGACTGGGAGAAGTTCCGCACCGACATCGAGCAGCTCTACGTCGGTGAGGAGAAGGCTCTCGCGGAAGTAGTCGAGATTCTTGCGAGAAGAGGTTTCAAAGCAAGGTGAGCTCCCCACTTTTTTGCTAATGTCTGTGTGCGAAGAACTCCTTCTAAGTATGCAACAGCAAGTCCTCGTTCGAGAAAAAACTGCGACAATGGGGCCTGACCAAGTACCACATGGGTCAGCGCAAGTGGTGCGCCGTGGACCACATCATTGAGAAGCGTAGGCGATCTGGTAAAGGGAGTGAGATCTACGTTCAAGGCGTTATGGTCTCGCCGGACAAGGTCCGGAGAGAAATATCTCGCCATGTTGCCTTGACGCTACGGTCCAAGTTCGTGATGAGTTTAGGTACGATGTGAAAGCCTATGATTTGACGACTGTGCGTCGCTAACCTGTTGGATCCAGCTTCAACTTCTCCGGAGCCTCCTGACGGAGTCGTCATTTGTAGTCCCGCCCCTTTGCGCGACGATGTTTTCTGGGGTGGCAGTAGCCCTTGGTTTCAGTTTCTGGCGTCTTTGCATAGGTCTGGTGCCCAAGGTACGCACAAAATTGCACCCGGTGTTCCCTCATCAGCAATAGTACTCAGACCATGAGTTGCAGGCTCCATGATGGTG
>Ga0247781_1000755_pt1 | contig 10279 bp, 9 predicted proteins | sample UWRJL184509B5_FD_179922 | JGI IMG/M metagenome (GOLD analysis project Ga0247781, IMG submission 179922) | Plant litter microbial communities from Arlington Agricultural Research Station in Wisconsin, United States - UWRJ-L184-509B-5 | ecosystem: Environmental > Terrestrial > Plant litter >...
CACACGTCATACGTCGTCCCACTGAATGTCTCGCTGTGAAAGGCAAGCAGCGGGCTGTTCAGGGCCTCGCATGACCAGTAATCCGACTTGAGGTGAATGGCGTTTATGTGTCTCTCTGCTTCTTTCGGGCTTTTGAATCGCATTTTGCATTCTGGTTGGGAGCATGCATGGGGCTTCTCGGATTCATGGAGACTAAGACGAGCACTGTTAGAATGTTCAACTTGGCCGGCTGTTTCATGTCAAGGGAGGGTAGGGAAAGAAACAACTTACGAAAGTTCATCAATCGTGCTAAAAGAACGGGGGGATTTTGGACAACAGCTGCAACCAAATGATGTGCCACTGGTTGGAACAGTTCCCGGCGTGGCCTTTGTAATTTCATGCCCCCAGAATGAGGTTGCATTGCAAGAAGCTTCCGGGTTTGGGTTTGTCTCGATATTAGAAGTTGTAGCCGTTGGTTTGGATATGATATCTGCGATTGACACTTCGTAGATACTTGTCATGTCTGTAGCAAAGGTCTTGGCCACGCTTTCCTCGCTGGGATTTGACATGCTCGTGAATGAGGGGATAGAGTATCGACTATCCCATGATGCGCGGTGTGATCGGAACGACGGCGCTTGGTGGAACGAAGCGGAATCTATAGGAGATTCCAAGCCAGGTATAGACGGAGAGGCCGTGTTCCAGAGCGATGGAGGCGGGTTGTAATTCCCATCCGCTCCAGGGTCCTCCATAAAGTCCGCAGCTTCCACTTCGTGCATATGGAAGTCGGTTTGTCCCAGTTCATCAAAGTCAAGAGACCCAATCTGAAGGAGTCGCCTAAGGAACTGGTACGAAGACTTGATACCCGATTCCCCCCACGTGTCCACTTCACATGCTGTTCGGACGGATGAGTGATGGAGCTCCGGGATCGATGTCTCGGGGATGACCGAATTATCCGTCAAAGCATACTGATATTGGCCACCAAGCAGTGGATCGTATTTCGCCGAAGCAGCGGTGAACAAGACGCCAGCAAGGTGCAAGTATTGGGTGCTGGCGAGGTCTTCGGCCGGAACATCATCAAGATCAGGAAAGCACAACTGCTTTTCGATGGCAATTATCGCATGGCGGACATAGCTCTGGATATAAAGACTGTAGAAGGTCGACAGCCACCATCGCCTGTCTCTCATATTATCCTTGTTAAAGATAACAGTCGAGAGCTCATCGATGTAAGTCCGCACTCCAAGCAACAGGTCGCGAATGTAGTGAACTTGGCAGTGGCCAGATGTGCAGTCGTCATGCGCATTCGCCGAGAGCAGATCGGCAGAACTGAGTCGTAAGGCCTGGAGGCACTGGCGCAGACAAATCATGGAGATCATCACGAGCGACGTCTGTGATGGGTTAGAATAAGGGTCAGCCTTCTGGATACGAATCCACAAATCTCCACACTTGACGACAACTTACCTGTCCAACTTCAGCCTCATAAATGCAGGCGGTCTCCAGCATGCTCATGAGTGCTTTCCATGACCTGATTTCCAGCAGTGGCAAAACAGCTTTGTTCTCGGCAAGCTCCCATGCGATGGTGGCGATGAGTTCCGAGTAGGTGACGGAGGAGTCCTGGAATGTAAAGCTCCTGCAAAGGGATTCCTGGTTGCGGTAGCGTCCAGCCTCGACAAACGACACAAAGTCGCCCCTCATGTCGCCATGTGCGATAGAAATCTTTTCCGACGCACCCTCGAGAACAGCCTTCATGTCAGCCAGTCTTTGGCTCTCAGCCGCGAGGAGACAGCGATCAGAAACACTCTCGACGGATCGACGGGATCGGAAGCTGCCGCATCTGCCTGACTCGTGCGACTGCCTTGTGCCCCGAGCCTTGGGGCATAACACTTGCTCAACCATGGCATCACGCAACTTGCCGCGACGGCAGCCTATGATGGGCCAGAGCGGCGCATCTTCCCCAACGCTAGGCGTTGCTACGCTTTGGAGACAGCATCTACACGTCGTCCCGGGATTGCACTTGCGTCGAAGTACTTTGCACCTCCAACATGCCCCGCCCGCTCCTTCCAAGGCTTTCATATCACGTCTCCCATCCTGAGTGAGTGGCCCACGACGACCGCCCTTGGCGATGGATGACTTCCAACCAGAGACGTGCTTGCTAATCGAGCGGCCAATTCTCTCGCTTCGACTTGGCGCGCGCTCAAGTTGTTGTTTATCTTTGGCGTGATCGAGGAGTGTAGTTTCATGTTCGTTATCAGGGTCGTGGCTTGTGGCGTTCCCCGTCGCAGGCATCTCGGATGTGGAAGGAGAAGGTAGGTATGATTCGGTTAACTCGTATCTAGGAGCCGGCGGATTTCCCCTCGTCAACAACGGCTCTTGGATGAAGGTTTCGTACAGTGAGTCCATATCGTCAATTTCAGCCATATCGCCAGAGAAAGGAGCCTCAACGGGAGGCATCTGTGTATCGACCCCCCACGAGCCGGCAATCGATTGGATTGCTGGCTGGGCAAGCCTGCTCGGTGGTGCTGGTAGGGCATGGTTGCGACTTATGGAAACCGCACAGCTCCTTGCGTCGTGAGTGTAATTGAGGCCAAACTCGATAGCCAGGTTGTGTAAGGCTATGGCTTTGGACGATTCACACTCTTTGAAGACGAGCTCATCCCCGCAGGACCCTCCGGCGAGCAATGCCAGTTGGTGTCGAAGTTGTTGCCAACCGATGTCGGCCACGCCATGTGCAGCAATTTGCACTTGAGCAGCGGAAGGCGGCGTCGCCCCATCAGATCGACCCATCGGAAGATGCGAGACTCCTTGTTGCGATACAGCGTCGAAGAACAGTGGCAAAGTTCCTTCGTCCTCGAGGAACAGAAGATCGAGTGGATATCCTGCGCTGAACTGGAGATTGGGTGCCTGCTGGTCGGAGCCGTGGAAGCCCACATCAAGTTCCGAGCCAATGTGGGAGAGGGAATGATTGAGCTCGTTTGCCCATGACAGTCCCTCCAAGTCAAAGTCAACATCAACGTCCATTGGATCGGCGGCAGAATGAGCTTGTCCTTGAAGCCCTTCATTGGCGTACTGGAAGCCGTCGTACACCATTATGCTTAGTGTTGCGATCCACAATAACCGCGGCCCTTGTCATAGTCAACAACAGAAACGTATAACTTGGCAATGTGGAGAGGAAAGTAATTTACCTTGTGGAAGACAGTGAAGAGAGCCGGATTGGTTTGTGATAAGCAAAAAGTGGGGACCAGTACCAGCTCGAACACAGCAGGGCGACAAACTTGCGCATCTCCACTGAGCCGAGATGGATGGAACTCGTCCGCGAACCGTCAATGATTGTACAATGCTAGGATCAAAAGTTGTTGAAAGATTCAAGCAAAAGTAAAGAGAGGAGATAATTGAACATGCCCGAATTTCGATGCCTGCAAAGCATCACTGGCATGACGTGTCGGCAGACCCATGTCGGTCAAGATTCAACAGGAAGAGGGATCCAATGATGACCCAGGCAGTTCAATCCTCGGGCACTAACAACGCGGGGCGCTCGTGTCCAGTGGCAGTGTTCACACCCAGGACTGGCCCAGGACTTTGGGTTCGTCGAACACCGATCTATTTCTGGTTAGCTTCTCGCCTGTTTGGTCTTGGCACGACCAATAGAGACATGCTTCTACCTGCAAGTTCACGGCAAAGGCAGCCTCAGCAGCAAGGACCGCCTGCCTGACCGGGGTATCCTCGAGTAACTGAGGTGCCTAAGCCCTACGCAGCGCCGAATACGGGAGTCAACCGGCAGTGGGGGTACTGCATCAAATACCACGCAAGACGGTTGACGATGAATAAATTCGAGAAATGTGATTGGCTGGGTAAAGTACAGGACCGTTGAGAGTATGTCCAGAAATGGCTGACAAAGCCATGTGAACCAAGAAAGAAAACCGGCAAATCCAACCGCAGAGCTCCGAACACGGCACATATTCTCATTTTGGCCCGATACGCTTCCCATCGAGTGCATCTTCGACCTCGGTGCCCGTGATCTCCCAGCCCTTTCCTCGAAAGCGTCTTGGCCAGATGCCGTTCCGCCCGGGAGCAAGTATTCCATTCGGGTCAAGCGCATCTTTGATGGTCTCGTTGAACCGCATCAACGCATTGTTTCCCCAATTGTACGTCCCGGCCACCATATCTTGGAAGAGAATGTGAGTGCGGTACTCGCCATACCCTTCAAGGGCGGTATCGGCAATCATCTCTCGCATCAGAGCCGCTGCCCGTCGCTTTTCGTCCACAGATGACCGGTCGTACACGATATTCACAATGTAGTGCATCTCCCTGCCAGCGACGCAAAGTGTCGGGATGAGATCAAATCCGTACTTTGCGTGTAGCCGAACAACAATGTCGTGAACTGTACGGGCGTCTTTAGCCCTTGTCGGCACGATAGGGCTGAAAAAGAGATGCGCCGCGTTTGGAACCCAGTTGAGCCAGTCAAGGTCGCGAAGGACAGGGACGCCGCTGCATATGCTTGCGCGAGAATGGATGCAGTGGTCGGGAGGGAGATCTTGAGGCAGCATCATCCTGGCGCCAGCTATTTTGGAAAAGGCCTTTCGAATCAGATCGAGCTGGGTCGTGATGCTGGCGACATCTCCGTACTGCGTCCCGTAAAAGATCCAAGAAACATCTCCCACGGCCAGGGAAGACGCGCACTGGTGAAGGATGTCGCGTGGAATCGGGTCGGAATGTTTGTAAAAGTCGGATTTTGGTCGAGCCGTGATGGAGAGTTCCTGGATAATGTGGCGGAGTTGGGGAATATTGCCGAGAACCCGCTGCTGTGCCAGTGGCCGAATGACTTCGACGATGTCTGCAAAATCTTCATCGCGAGGGAATGTGATGAGATACGACTGATGATTCACCTCGGGCATGAGCCACATGCCCATGCGCACGACGATCCCAAAGTTGCTCTGACTGAAAATCCCATCAGTGTAAGGCCCGTAGGCATGTTGAAATGACTGCCAAGTGGGATTATCGGCTCCTTCTTTGCCCGGCAGAGCACCCATTCCGGTCCTTAGGAGCTCCCCACTCGGTAGGACGATCTCTAGTCCGCAATGGTTGGCAAAGTGATCTCCATAAGGTGTGTACCTATGAGGGAAAGGGATCAGCAACCACACAAGAGCTACAATTAAACCAACAGCAGCAACTCACCCCACGCCTCGATCAATGGCATTTCCAAGCACGCTCCCTCCTCCCACATCGGGGGTATCAATCCACAGTGGAAGCTTCCGACGCTGAATTTCCTCATAGAGTGCAAAATATGAAACGCCGGGTTCAACGAGACAGGACGCGTTTTCGGCATCTATGTTGAGAATTCGATTCATCCTCCTTCCAAGGTCAATCACAACACTCCCTGGAACCCTTGGAGCGGTTCCTCCATATCCGATATTTCTGCCCATGGATATTGGGTAAATGGGGATCTTGTGTTTGTTGGCCCAGCGAACGATGGACTGAACTTGTTCGATATCCCCGGGGTATACGACTGCGCTGGAAACCAATTCCTCTTGTGGAGCGATGTGGAAGGCGTCATGAGTGTTTCTGTCGATCCAGTTCAGGTCAGCTAGGGATACTCATGCGGCCATACCACTACCGTACATCGACCAGACTTACGGATGTTCCATGTACCACCCATCAACCAACGGCTTGTCGTTAACCGCAACATGGTCTGCACCCAGGATCTGTTTCAGCTCGCCGATGGCCTGGTTGAATTCTGCCCGTGTAGTATCAGGGGGTAATCGAGGAACATCGAGCTTTCGAGGGATACTCTCCGGCAGTGTTCGTTTGGACAATAGTCGTGTCTTTGACTCGATTCCCGCCTCTGCCAGCCGATCTGGAACCCCAGAGTAGTTGGCCGAGAGAGAAGGGGGTGGTGAGAATGGTGAGCCAGCTTCCATCATGAGAGCAGGTGGGCGATGAGCTAGATAGTATTCCGAGACAGCAGAATTCGAGTGAAAACGATGTATGGAACAGATATTAGTACGGTCATAATCTTACAACGAGTCCAACCCAATATAAGGGGAGCGGACATGCTGAGCCGGAGGGGCGTATCGTGCGGCGACCGACCCGCATATTCTGCCGGCATTTGTTTTCCAGAGTTCCCACAACCAATGGGCGGTTGGAGAAGTGCCGCTATGGGTCGGCATCTGACATATCTCTCTCTCTCAGTTCACCCCGCACCAAGTCCTTTCTTGATAATGTTGGTGCCCGGATATAATCCACTCTCTGCCCATTTTCAAGATAATATCAAAGATAATATCATTGGACGGCCCTCCGGACGCTTATTGCGATGGCCACCACAACTCCACCCCAGACTTCATACGAGAGGTTGCCGTCGCGCAATAACCCTCCATTAAGAGGTAAGTGACAACTGAACCACTGAACAGAACCAAGCCAAGCTGACAGCTTGAATCCTCAAGTCATCGTTGTTGGTGCTGGCCTCGGTGGATGTGCAACAGCCATTGCTCTCCATCACCATGGACACGAAGTAGTGGCTGTGTTGGACAAGGTTCGAGCTTTCCAGCGCCTTGGCGATTCCCTTGGGTTGGGAGAAAATGCCTATAAACTGCTTGCTCGTTGGGGCTGCAACATCAAAGAAATCCAGGAAATCGGAAACCAATCTCCGACCATGAAGATCCGGCGTTGGCACGATGGGAAGATACTTGCTGAGCAGCCTCTTATGGATATGGCAGGCTACATCGGCCACAGAGGCGACTATCACGACATCTTTCTCAAGTGGGTTCGTGAGCGCGATATTCCCATCCGAATGGGGTGTGATGTCGTTGGATATTCCGATGATGACCCAATCCCGTCGTTAACGTTGGCCTCGGGGGAGGTATTGACGGCAGACGTGATAGTGGCTTGTGACGGCATCAAGTCTCTGGCGCGTCATCTTGTCTTGGGGGCTCGGGATGATCCGGTTTCGAGTGGATATGCGTGTTTCCGAGCCTACTTCGAGCCCTCTGAGGAGATGAAAGCCGATCCAGGACGAAACGCATTCCTGGACCGAGACAGCGTGAACTTTTGGATCGGACCAGATACGCATGTGGTACAGAACACGTTGAGGGGGGGACGTGAGTTCAATTGGATTCTCACTCACAAAGACGATGGCGATGTGCCCGAGAGTTGGTTTCAGCCAGGCGACATGAACGAGGTCCGGCGTCTTGTCGTTGATATTGACCCTGCTATTCGCGAGGCAATCAAGTCGACAGACCAATGCCTCGACTGGAAGATCTGTTACCGAAAACCGCTACCAACATGGGTCTCGCCTAATTCGCATCGCATTGTGCTGTTGGGCGACAGTTGCCATGCGCATCTTCCGACATCTGCCCAAGGAGCCAGTCAGGCGTGTGAAAGTGCTGGCGTTCTAGCTGTCAGCCTTGGATTGGTGGGAAGGGATGATGTCAAGATCGCGACAAGGGCGTACGAGAAACTGCGATTCCCAAGGACCAGAGTCAGCCAAACGCATGGAGAGGATCTGCGAGATCGGTGGCATAATGTGTTGAAGAATGTGGACGACAATGTGGAGATAGATCCTGAGATGGTGAAGATCAAGGTTAGTGGTTCTTACTTTCGAGTTTTTCGAGAGCATTGTTTGCTAACGCTCAGTGCACCCAGAATCGGCCGCTGTATGCCTTTGACTCTGAGCAAGATGCGTTGGACAAGTGGGCTGACATTATCCGGGTTGTGCGGGCTGAGTTTGAGAATGGCAAGATCGAGCCACTCTGTGACTGACAGGGAAGGAGCTACGGAGACAGACAGCCAGGCAGCTGCATGAAGGGTTTTGAACAGAGGTGGGAAAGGCGAACATGCCTAACACGAAATCCACCGTGGGAGCATTTTCATCAGACGTGCAACTTGAGGGTGGTCAAGATAAACACGACTCTCCATCTCATGATGAATGTAATTCCATACGTCATCCATCACCTGGACCAAACATTCCTCATTATTAGAGGATAAAATTATTTCACTAATCCGTTTATACTTGATTCCTATCCTCAGTCCTTTCTAAACTCTCTCTGACAATCATGCCGGTTCCTGCGAAACGGCGACCTCACTATTTACGTAGCGATAGCACATAATAGCAAGACAATGTATGATGAGAGTAATTATTCTACAGACTAGCCTTCAAAGAGGGCAGGCGTCACCAGAGGTAATTACATACGAATTATACTCTTATCCAGATTAGGTTGTGACAAACCCCCCTCCCCCCCCCCCCCCATTCCCAACAACCGCAATTTAACAAGCAACACCACAAAACTAATACACATGACCCCATACCACCCAGAGTGTTGTTCCTTTTCAATGCAATAAATTTCAATCAACCAGACTCATTAGCAAATAGCCAAGGTGTCACCTACCTACCTAGATAGATACCTGGCTAAATCAAGCCACACACCCCAACATGCCCCCCCTATTCCCATCATCGCCAATCAAACCCCTCACCCCCAAAACAAATCAAGTCCTCGACTCAGCAGCTTCATACAACCCCTTTATATCCCTCTTCCACTGCTCAACATCAACCCTCACAACCCGTCGATCATACGTCACCAGCCCGTTAACCTCCCCCTCGACATCCGTCGTCTGCGTATAAACCGCCCCGCTGCAAGCATGGAGAGCCACCTGGTCACGTAGTAGATTAAACAAGACATGTGATCGGTAATGATACGCCGGAAGATCAATGTTGATTTCGTAGGTTTGGTTGATTGCGTCGATGGCTTTTTGGATGGGCCAGAGGCTTGGATTTGTTAGATTGTGGCAATAGAGTGGGGATAGTGGATTAGACTTACTTCTCCTTGGCAGGGACATGTCCGAGGCCGCCGTATTCCCCCTGGAAGCCAATCCGCGAGGGGTCGTAGGGTGTCGCGAGGAGGGAGGACCAGGGGGTTCCGCATTGGGGGTCGGAGTAGTGGTGGTTATCGTGAAAATCACCAGCACCATGATCAAACCACCCCGTGACGGCATTGATCAGCCGGGTCGGGTCAATCTCGCGGATGCGGTCCATGATGCGGAACTCTGGGAGGTCGCCTCTGGTAATCTGGCCCCAGCCTTCATTGTAGATGACCCATGTCACGATAGAAGGGTATCCCTTGAACTGCGTCACCATGAGGTCGGTCTGCCGCTCGAATTCCGCCTGGTCTTCGGCGGTAGGATCCCCGGGTCCACCTTCTCCTGACCTCATGGAGGGCATGTCTTGGATTACGAGGAGACCGATCCTGTCGCAAGCTTCGTAGAACAGGTGAGGTTCGATTTTGATCTGTGGGGGTTAGCACAGCTGAATCACATGATTCATGGGAAACTCACATGTTTTCGGACCATGTTCATCCCGAGCTCCTTCAACAGCCGGAGATCATACACCATGGCTTCCAGCGTGGGAGGCAAGTAGATGCCATCGGGCCAGTATCCCTGGTCGAGTGTTCCGAACTGGAAAACGAACTTGCCGTTCAAGAGAGGTCGCTTGATCCCCTTGACGACGCCCGACTCAATGGTACGAAATGCCGTATAACTCTTGACCGTGTCGTCTCCCATCTTGACGCTAATGTCGTAGATATCTGGCGAGTCTGGTGACCAGAGCTTGGGAGATGAGAGTTTAAAACTGGATTTTTGGCCAGACGAGAATTTGTGGGTGACGAGCGCATTACCCTCTCCCTCATAGAGAGATATCTCGACTGGCGTGGATTCGTTTGTCGAGGTGTGAACGTGGATCGAGACTGATTGAGGTCAGTATTGGAGTTCCCTTGAACTTGTCCTTTTGAGATACAAAACAGGTCTTACCATCTCCATCCATGTTGGCTACGATATCCAGCTCGGTGACATGGTTCTCGGGAACGCTCTCGAGCCATACAGACTGCCAGATACCGCTGCAGGGGGTGTAGAAGATGTGAGACGGTGTCAATGTCTGTTTTCCGTGTGGCGTGTAATATGGTGGCTTGTCTGTTGGATCAAAGACGAAAACCTTTCTATGTTGAGGGAGGTTTTATGTTAACTCTCTTCTTTCTTTCCATAATCTGTCAAGACTTACAACTCATTGCTCTCGCCAAACTTGATATACTCAGTGACATCGATGGTGAAGCGAAAGTAGCCTCCACGATGGAACCCAACCTTGTGGCCATTGACAAAGACTGTGGCTTCGTAGTCGACAGCCTCAAAGATAAGCACGACGTGGTTATCCTTGTCCCAGTCGGAGGGCACCTTGAAGTTTGTTGCAAACCACATGTACATGACATTCTCGGCCATGATGCCGGATATGCCACTCTCGATGCACGACGGGATCAGCACCTCCTGT
>Ga0247781_1000756_pt1 | contig 10272 bp, 3 predicted proteins | sample UWRJL184509B5_FD_179922 | JGI IMG/M metagenome (GOLD analysis project Ga0247781, IMG submission 179922) | Plant litter microbial communities from Arlington Agricultural Research Station in Wisconsin, United States - UWRJ-L184-509B-5 | ecosystem: Environmental > Terrestrial > Plant litter >...
CGAGGAGGTCATCACTCAACACATCTTCAAACAAGTGTGCAGAAGCAAGGGACCACTTTGAATACACCAGACCCGGGCCCAGCTGTGTAGCAAGGTCTCGGGGTGTGCCCAGGAAGGCTTGCACTGGGTTCGTTTTGTTGTTGCTCGATGTAAAGGAAGCAAAGCTCTCGGTGCTCCCATTAGAAATAGGAGGAGTACTTGGATAGGACGAGCGAATCTGCTCGGCAAACTCTCCATTGACATAAAGACTTGCTTTGCTTGTCACCAGTGTCTTGGGACGTCGATGGACTACGGCGATATGATACCACCTGTTCTCCTTGAACGCAGTCGACTTGAACCTGACGCTCGGGCGAGACGAGGTTACTGATGTTTGCAGTATGAAGTTCTTTGTGTCTTTCTCTAGATATGCTAGGAGGAAGCAGGTCTGCGTCGAATCAAAGACGCCAAAGAGAGTGGTGTGCGAATTAGGGTCAAACCTGTCGATGCGCACCCAGGCAGTAAAGGTGTATCCAGGAGATGACTGCGGCGGGAAGGCCCTTCCCAGGCTGGGGAGCTCAATAGAAGCATGCCCGTGTAGCGAGAGATCGAACTGGATGAAGGGCGGGCCATTGTACCTTTTGGTCATGCTAAGAGCGAACTCGGAAGTTGCTAGATCCTGCCGAGAAAGCAAAAACTGCGCATCCGCCAGCTGGTCTATGCCAAGATACATCAACGACTTGCATAATGGCAACGCCTTCTCTTGCTCCTCTTCCGATAGAATGCAGTCCGCGGCAAATATGAGGCGTATAAACCTCGACAAGATACCTGTCCCGTGGAGGGCAGTTAGGTTGAAAAACGAGACTGACGCAGCAGAAGACAATGTTGCCAGAACTATCATGGAGATTGGACTGGGCGTCCCAGTTTGGCTTCTCGGTATCGACTCCCAGAACCCAACGACAGTTCGGATAATTTCTGGGTTCTGGATTACCGTCGTTGGCCCAATTATTTCTCTCAGCTTTGCCTCGACAATTTCCATCTTGAAAGGCTGGCTAGTCTTGTCCCCTGTATCGCTCACATTTCCGGCCTCAGCCGGGAGCGAGTTCTCGTCCACGATTCTCGGAGCTGTACTCTGGTTATGAGGTGAACAGACGGAACGACATAGTTCGTCAAGGCGCTGGTCGTCCAAGGAGAAGGAAAGCAGCTTCCCAAACAGCTGGCAACTGGTCCAGAGGTCCGAGTCGCTTCCGCCAACGCCAATACTGGCAATTATCTGTTCCAAAGCCTCCCATCCTCCACCTTCGACTCGGTCTTGGAAATACCGTCGGTTCCCAGGGTGTCCACGGAAAGCGGTCGATATAATGGCTAAAACGACATGCAATAGATCGAACAGCCCTGTTTTCTCCTTCTCGGTACGCTTCTGCGGGTTATAGTAGCCGGAGAAGGCTCTGAGGGCGTTGAGGAGGCTCTGGAAGCCGTGTAGATGTCGAAAGTCATCTTGCGGCGGGGAAGGGGGTTGCGCTGCAGCAATATGTTGGTGGATCTGCCTTGCTTGGTCCAGCAGCTCGTCGACGTCGGGGTATTGTCGGGCAGAGGAGGGCTTTGCGGCTTCGGCAAAGCGATCGAGAATGGCTTGGAGGACCTCGGCGGCTTTCGAAGTCTGGGCCGTCGAGGTGGAAGTCGACGACCGGTAGCGGCGGGGTCGAGAAGGGAGCATCTTGCTTTCTTGCGATTGCGCCGTTCAAGATTGGGTGATTGGGGATGAGGCAGTTTCGGATATCGAGCACAGCACGGCGGCAGGTATTCCTAGTCCCCACCGAGGGACCAGGCTCTTTGCTGGAGTAGCTCTCATGGAAAGACAATCGCAGTCCGAATAATTTCGCGGGCTGTGAGATCGTGTCTCCCCAAGGTCGCAGTGCTCGTACTTGGCGCAACGATCCCAGCTAGAATGTTGATTCCCAAAACCTTAGAATTCTTCCAACAGGGCAAGGGACGATGAGAGAAGGGGGTTAAAAAAAGAAGCCCAGTAAGAAGCACACAGTTAAATTGGTCTGCGTCGTGAATCAGTAAAGTGTAGGAGTTCTGCACACGCGGCCTCGTGATGTTGTGAATGTTGGAAGTTACAGCGTCAGCCTCGACAGCTGTGGCTTTGGCTCTCCAAAACTATGGAGCCTGGAGCTCGCTGAAGTTTCGGGCCAACAGCGCCTGCCTTGTGCCAAGGACGCTGTGCTGCGTGCGGTTGGGTGCCTAGCCTGCAAGTCTAGCGCATTTGGAGGGGTAGCTGTGGCTGAAACGAGCCAGTCAGCAACGTTATTTTCATCCGACCCAGATCTTCAATGCCTTCACATCCATCTCACCACATGCAGCTGAGCACCAACAAGTCCTCCATGACAGTTCAACACTTCCAGCGATTACATTATTATAAGGCCAAGTTTCTCGCTAGATTATTTATCTGGACAGTGTCATGTTCTCGACCCCTTTCAAGATATCAAATATATCCTCTGTCGGCGTTGGATACCATCCATTCAAATACGAAGCCAGGGGTTTGTGCCCCTTTGTTGCATCTCTCCAGGCATTTGGCGTTTGAGTCTATACCAAAAATACCAGACGCTCTCGAAATGGACCGACTTGCAATGTGCCCTAGATTGACGAATGCGGTTACCAACACATCCTACGTGATACAATGGCGTTTAATCAAATAAAAGCTGTTTTGGGAAGGCCAATTGCAATCAAGTCAGTAGTTGTCCCCGGACCTACGGGTCTCCAAGCACACAACAGGTAGCAAACTACGGAATGACAGTGTAGGGCAAGAGGTCCTTCTGTGCTCTCAAACGGACGACATGATATAAACAGCCGCATAGCTATTCGTGCATGTGACAACCGAGAGCTTCTGAAAACGACTTTTTGATAGCATTCAGGCGACATCGGAGGGGCAACAGGTTCCGAGTAACTAGCTACCTTTATGTCAGACGGGTGGCCAAGCGACAATGTAATCATCACAAAGAAACTGAGGTCTTTGTTGGACAAAGACCTGCTGTTCAAAGACCACGATTCTAGAGGTGGCGATTGTACGTGGACGTTTGTCCCTTGATTGGAAGTCAAATTAAATACCTAGGTAGCACAGCTAGAACATGAATTTGTAAAGGTTAAACAAGTTGTCGGCATGTAAACGTTGAGTCCGAAAAGCATGCATGTTACGGATGCCCCGGTTACTAAAAGCCTTGCTGGTGATAGAACCGAGATACGGTATTGGGTTATTCCCTCTAAATGGAAGAGAAGTCTCATTCCATAGAGGAAGGCTATAAGCAAGTCAGTGAGCCATTGTAAAGCGAGGTCTCTAGAGACAATAAACGTTGTCACCGGTTCTATTTCGCATAGCTCAGAGTTCAAGATCCAGGTCGGTGACCCGCTGGTGTAACGAGATAAGGACGACGCTGATAACGATTGAGGGCCCGTCCCGCATGCATGGTTTGTTTGGCCTTTATTGTGAAGCATGATGTGTCAGAACATCGGGTTTCGATTATGGGTATCTCAGCATGCGAGTAAGTTTCCTTTGGCATATCGACGAAATTCACTGTTGCTATTGCGCCATTATGTTACCCATAGAGGCCCAGGGAAGCTCTGTGCTGTTATCAAATAACACAGCTCACCCCAGATTTGAGTTCGGTTGCGATATCCCTTTCGGACGTATGATGTAATTGGAGATTTGGAGTAAAGCTTCGGTAGAATATCCACCGGGATCAAGCCCTCAGCAGAGGAGGGAATCAGTCAGGGACAGTACCGGGAGAGCCTGTCTTATCTTGTTGGACGTACCGAAACATCCTGGAATACCGGTTGTATTTATCTTCGGCACAGATTTGGGGTATGGACATTGCGACTTCATATGAGCGTGTTGTTTCCATGAGAGCTCGTTGAGTCAGACAATACCACCTCGACGCATGTGTCACTTCCGGATGACCTGGACTGGTGGAACTCCAACAACCCCGTCCTCGGTGGAGCTGCCCCGCCCCTGACCTGGGCTTCTAGCGCACGGCATGCCTGGTTGTGACGGTTCCGCCTATCGTTGAGGTACTTGGAAGGAACAATTGCATCATCAACCGCTCACGCGAGCCCGCGTGAAATGGCTGTTTCCCCCTTGGTCAATCGTGCCGAGGGAGCCTGTCCATTCAGAACATGTGTAGATGTCGGTGAGGAGGCTACTGCTCAGCCTCGATATTGAAGCAAACAGCTGTCCAAGGCCATGCGCACATGGCCCTGAACTGAGTCCAGCCTGCCCAGGTACCGTACAGGACCGATAAGGTCAGCTGGTTCATTGGTGCTGGGGTCCTGCTTTGGGGCTGCGAAGCGGTTGGCGGCTGGCTGTCGATCGCGTAACGAGCTTGGCCGCCTTGGCTCTGGATGACCTGGCTTTGCTGGCAATGCTGGTTATCTCTCCTCACCATTGTCCATGCAATTAATGCTCATGGCTCCACGTATTCCGCCACTAGACTAGGTAGATGCTCTATTATCAAAGGCGACTTTGTATCTGGCTTTGGCCGAACGAGTGACCTCCAACGGGATGGGTCAATCATCAACTGATATCGGTAGCCGGAGAGGTGCCTGTTCCTCTTATCGCGGGGAACTCAAGCTGTTTCGCCCCTGTGGATTGGGACCGAAGAGTCATACTATTGGCTGCTCCGCCTTTTGCTAGCCCGCATTCGGTCTAGCTTCGGGCCCACTCCCGAGGAGCGTGAGCCTTGTCCAGCACCAAAAGCTAGACTGGCCGCTAAAACGACGGGAGCCAGGAGTTCCCTGAGGCAACGGGCAACGCACCACCGTCTTACGCAGCCACCTCCACCTCTTTATCAAGGACGCAGCTCCCCTTCGCCGAGCTCGGTTCCTTCTTCCTCTCTCACCCGCTCCCCAACCTCCATCCTCCCCCATCACTCTTCCACGTCCTCCCATTTCCATTTTCATCGAAGGAAGACATCGCAGCTGCATTTCTACTCTTCTTCTCATTTATCGTTTTTGACTCTTAAAGTCGCAGGTTAATCGACTTTTGATCTCCCTCCTTTGGTGTCACAATGAGAGGCCTTATCGCCCTCTCGCTGGCGGCGTGCGCTGCTGCAGCACCCAAGTTCAGCCATGAGTCCATCCATGGCGATGCCGCTCCCATTCTCTCGTCCTCGAACGCCGAGGTCATCCCCAACGCCTACATTATCAAGTTCAAGAAGCATGTAACCGAATCTTCGGCTTCGGACCACCAAATGTGGATCCAGGAGATCCATTCCACTCGCGAGAACGATCGTATCGATCTACGAAAGAGGGGGATTGTGGATGATGTCTTCCGTGGTCTCAAGCACACGTACAAGATTGGCCAGAACTTCATGGGGTATGCTGGCCACTTTGACGATGAGACCATCGAGAAAGTCCGGAGACACCCTGACGTAAGCTCTCCTTCCGTGCCTACCCGGTTTGATAGAAGCATATACTAACTGGCTCTGTTTCAGGTCGAGTACGTCGAGCGCGACTCCATTGTCCATACTATGAGCATCAAGGAAGAGACCGTTACAGAGGATGCACAATGCGATTCAGAGCTCGAGAAGTCGTCTCCTTGGGGTCTGGCTCGTGTCTCGCACCGCAATGCGTTGACCTTCGCCACCTTCAACAAGTATCTCTATGCCGCTGAAGGTGGAGAGGGCGTCGATGCCTATGTTATTGACACTGGTACCAACGTTGACCACGTCGACTTCGAGGGCCGTGCCAAATGGGGCAAGACCATTCCTCAGGGAGATGCCGACATCGATGGCAATGGACACGGAACTCACTGCTCCGGTACCGTTGCCGGAAAGAAGTACGGTGTCGCAAAGAAGGCCAACGTCTATGCTGTCAAGGTCCTGCGATCCAACGGATCTGGTACCATGTCTGATGTCGTTGCCGGTGTTGACTGGGCTGCCAAGAGCCATCAGGAGCAGGTCAAGGCCGCCAAGGCTGGTAAGCGCAAGGGCTTCAAGGGCTCGGTGGCCAACATGTCGCTCGGTGGTGGCAAGACTCAAATTCTTGACGACACCGTCGATGCCGCTGTCGATGCCGGTATCCACTTCGCGGTTGCTGCTGGTAACGATAATGCCGATGCTTGCAACTACTCCCCTGCCTCTGCCGCCAAGGCCGTCACCGTCGGCGCTTCCGGCATTGATGACTCGCGTACCTACTTCTCCAACTACGGAAAGTGCACCGACATCTTTGCCCCTGGTCTCAACATTCTGTCGACCTGGATCGGCAGCAAGTATGCCACCAACACCATCTCGGGAACTTCCATGGCTTCCCCCCATATCTGTGGTCTTCTCGCCTACTATCTCTCCCTCCAGCCTTCTGAGGACTCGGAGTACTCTGTCGCTCCTATCACCCCCGAGAAGATGAAGGCCAACCTGATCAGCATTGCCACCTCTGGTGCGCTCACTGACATCCCCAAGGACACCCCCAACCTCCTCGCCTGGAACGGAGGTGGCTGCAGCAACTACACTGCCATCGTTGAGGCTGGCGGCTACAAGGCTGAGCGCAAGGCTGACAAGGCCGACCTCTCCGACTCGGTTTCCGAGCTCGAGAAGCTCATCGAGGATGACTTCCAAGTCCTCTCTGGCAAGGTTGTCAAGGGTGTTTCTTCGGTCTCTGACAAGGCCAAGAAGTTCTCCAAGAAGATCCACAAGATCGTGGACGAGGAACTCAAGGAGTTTCTCCAGGACATCACCATTTAAGTTTCAACGCGACTAGCATTCTGCAAAGGTTGACGTCAGCGAACATATTTTTTCTTGAGTCTCTATGGGGTATGGGATGGGCATTGCTCTTTTATCTTGTTTCTGTTTTGGAATAGGTGTAGGCCTTTGGGAGTTTCCTTTTATTCTACGGGTGCAATAAGGGATTGAGATGGGTCGAGTTTGGGATGGTTGCATTTCCATAGTCGGGTTCCTCTCGTAACTAAATACAGAAAGACACAGCTTTGTTTTGCTTTTATTAAACCGATTACTGTCCGTCTTTTGCGCTTTTCCTTGCGAGTGATTGACAGCATGGAACTGCAATGGGTGGGGTTGGTTTATGTTCCTGTACCATTTACACCGAGTTGATGCAATGGTCCTTTCCTGGGGGTCTCGTATGTGTGCACCTTCCTACCCAACTTATCTATCTACCTGGCACCTTCCGTAATGTACTTTTATATATCTTGATCGTTCTATCGCCCTTTCCTTTCTCTCTTCAAGTGACAATTATCAAATGATTAACCATTGCGCTGGGCAGGACCTGCGTCAACCTTGCTCTTCTCGCGTCCGTACTTTCCGTTCGACATCAAAAGATGCCATCACCCCTCCACCTCCGAGTCACGGCTTGGGCTTCGGCCTTGCCAATTGTCGACAAACTCTGGTTTTCTTCCCGGCTTGCTTCAGCTTCGTTCGTCAAGTCGAGGATTCGCCTTGTTGTTTCGTGATCCGATCATCTGGAGTCTAGAGATTTTCGGAATATCACCAAATCGCGTGGCCGACCCAGGAACATCAACCACTACTTATCTATTGTTTAACCAGTCAGTTCTTTGGCGATATCCATTCAACATCTCGCATGGTCCCTGACTGTGTTGGGATATTACAAATCTTTACCCCAGTTTGAATCCCCCATTCCGCTCTCGCTACTCTGTCCGATGCTTCGTCGACACCACGCAAAGTCCAGATCGGATCTGAGTCGCCGGAAATCCACCTCATCAACACACGGTGTCCATCTCGAGCACATCGATCCGGCTGTGGCACAAAGAGACGCCCAGATAGCCGCCTGCGAGGCTTACACGAGAGCACAAGCCCGGGACAAGGCAGATATGCCCCTATTTCCTCCCACGCCGGACTCGTCTCCTCGTCGTCGTCATGGCAACAGCAGTAGCCGTGATCAATACAGCGAAACAACTCCCGGTCGAGAGGTCGATGGCGGCCACGAACTTCGGCGTCGACAGAGTGTACGGTTTATGGGCCCTTGCTCTGTCCGTGGCAAAGCAATACACGCTTTGGAACCAGATTCGACACAAGGTAGAAATGCAGACTCAAACTCCGCCCAGGCACAGGACAGCTATGAGTCAAGCAGTCCGCAAGGATATGTTCTGGGAACCTACAGCAGTCCTCAGCAAGCTATGCAAGGAAGCCTTCCGCGCATTGAGCTCCCACCGGTCCCTTTGCCAGGAATAGCTACCAACTACCTGAGTGCCTTGGCGGCCCAGGACGAGTACTACACCCCGGAAGACGACATTGCTTCTGCTCCATCGTCTTTCCGTCGTCTTCGAAGATCAAGATCCATGTTTACCTCCGACGAGAATGACCCTCGACGACGTCAAGATCCATCCATTCCGTCTTTAAACGCAAGAGTGGCGCAGGGCTCTAGACTAGGGTCAGCAGTTAATACGAAAACGGATCTAAATACCGATTTGAATGAGCGTCCCCCGTTGCGAGACATTCCCCAGCTAAGGGCCCCGAAGTCAATGAGCTTCCTGAGAAATCGGAATCTTCGGTCCGGCTCCATCACAACTCAGGACGGCAATGCTAGAGATTATGCGCTACCCCAGGAAACTGGCCCGTCTGGACACATTTTTAAGGGAGCTTTCCAGGGGTCTCCGCGACTTGTCTCCAAGTCTTCATTTTTCAGCTCACGAAGCCGGCGTGCTGAGCCTGTCCTCCGAAAATCACTTCGCAGTACCGAGTCTGCAGATGATCCGGACAAGGCTAACCAGCCCATCCCTGTGTCTTCTGGGAAGGAAGAACGTTTCAAGGTCAAGGCCAGGAAGGTGTCCAGGTCGTTGAAAACGAAACTGAAAAACCTGTTCAGTCTCTCGAAATCGGAAGAAGAGCCGCCATCCTTTCCACAGCAACATATAAGTGCACAGAGAACACATATAAATGAGGGCTTTTTGTCGCCTCTTTCATCACACGAGGGCCAGGAGTCCAAAAGCGAGATCGGTTGGAGCTCTATTCACAGAGTTCCCTCAGGAGTACCTTCACTTCAAACAGTGCCCCCAAATCTGGTGCACTCAAACAGAGTCAGTTTGGAAAGCTTGAGGAGTACAACCGAGCGAAAGGTTTCGGATGACAAATCCTTGACCAGCTGGGCCAATTCCGGCCCCAGCACTCTCACCAGTCAACAACAACAAGAGTGGAGGGAATGGGAGCGGCAACGCCTGTCTATCATAAAGGAGAATGGTGCACATGCCCCTTCCTCGTCTACGCGTAGAAGAGCTCTTGGGACACATGTATTCCAAAACCGCAATGGCGTCTTTGGGAACCCGAATTCGACTTCATTGGATCCCATCGTGGACAGCCAACGGGTCTATTCGGCTCTGATGAAGAGAATGGAGGGATACAATCACCAGACCAACGCAGCCCTCGACCATCAAGGGAGCTCGGGCGTCATGCCTCTCAGGTCTGTAAATGCAGTACCTTCGATCGAGTCCCTACGCCAGGTATCAATGGCCTCCATGAGGACCATCGGAGAGGAGAAATGCATGCCTGCCAGCCATCATCACTCAAGGTCTCCTGACGAGAACGCTACCCCTACCCGAGCCTCAAGGAATGGAAGTCTTCGGTTCACCAGACAAGGCATAGATGCGGGTCAGTTTAGGACCGGCTCTCCTGTGCCGTTGACCATGCGTTCTAGGGCTATGGAGTTGGCCAAACAGGAAGAAATTTTCAGCCGCAATCCCACGGTCGATCCGAGCCCAAGCGCCAATCTAAGAGACCCCTTCATGGAGGATAATAGATGTCCATCTCGACCTAATGAGAATGGCCATCGAACTGATGGGCTCGAATCCCTGTCAAGCGAGGATCGAGCATCCTTGAGCACGCCGGCATCCCATCTTTTCAGAACAAAGCCACCCTACAGAGAGGCATTACGCAAGTCCATGGAGGCGGAGCAAAAGGCAACCGACTACCACAGTTTCGTTCCGCTAGCTCACGACGTATCTGAGGAGACACCTACTCGTGGCGGCGATGCGAACAATGATATCCGCAAAGAAGATTCAGACCTGGAGTCAACCAATAATAGCAAATATTCTGAGAGCGTCTACTCTACAGACGATTACCACCCGATTCGGAGACAGAGTTCCCAAATGATTTTACAAAACCATGCGAATATGGCTAATAATTCTAACGAGCCTGTTGACTTGCCACTGCCATATCGGTCTGCGGGTTATCACAACGGTTCATCCAACAGTTCGATCGACTGGAAGACGTGGCTATCGGCAAACGTTGCCAAATTCGAGTCATCTCCCACTCCACCAAAACTATCTGAGGTCGAATA
>Ga0247781_1000757_pt1 | contig 10270 bp, 8 predicted proteins | sample UWRJL184509B5_FD_179922 | JGI IMG/M metagenome (GOLD analysis project Ga0247781, IMG submission 179922) | Plant litter microbial communities from Arlington Agricultural Research Station in Wisconsin, United States - UWRJ-L184-509B-5 | ecosystem: Environmental > Terrestrial > Plant litter >...
GGGTTGGCCAGTCCCTTGCCGGCGATGTCCGGAGCAGAACCATGGACAGCCTCGAAGATGGAGCACTCGTCACCAATGTTGCCGGATGGAGTCAGACCAAGACCGCCAATGAGCCCAGCGCACATGTCGGACAGAATGTCACCGTAGAGGTTAGGCATGACCAGGACCTTGTCGTTGTAGGGGAGGGGGTCGGTGGTCATCTTCAGGCAGGTGTTGTCGAGAAGCTCGGCGTCGAACTCGATATCGGGGTACTCCTTGGCGAGTTGGCGGGCGACGTTCAGGAAGAGACCATCGGACATCTTCATGATGGTGGCCTTGTGCACAACGCGCACCTTCTTGCGGCCAATCGACTGAGCGTGCTGGAAGGCATATCTCAGGACACGCTCGCTGGCCTCGCGGGTAATGAGCTTGATGCTCTGCACAACACCGTCCACAACAACGTGCTCAATACCAGAGTACTCGCCCTCGGTGTTCTCACGGATTAAGACTGTGTCGACATTGTCGTAGGGGGTCTTGAACCCGGCAACCGATCGGCAGGGACGGAGGTTGGCGAAAAGGTTGAATGTTCTGCGGAGAGTAAGGTTGAGAGAGACGTGGCCCTTGCCAATTGGGGTCTAGATGTCGAGGTTAGGACAAACTATGGTCATGGTCAGAGGCGAAGGATGGGAATGGGACCGTACGGCGAGAGGTCCCTTGAGGGCAATCTTGTTTCTCTTGATGCTCTCAATGGCGGTGTCGGGAATAGCCGTCTTTCCATCTTTTATTATGGGGTCGACGCTGATCGGCTCCCAGGTAATTGGTGTCTATAATGAATTAGCTGCCTGTGAGCCTGGAGGAGGTATGTGGATATGCCGGGCGAGCGGAAGTACACACCTTGGCGGCGGCGAAGATGTCCTTGACGGCAACGGCGATCTCAGGGCCAATGCCATCACCCTCAATCAAGCTCACGGGGTATTTGCCCTACATCGAGGTGGTTAGTTGCGCTGGTCGTGGTATGGAGGGATGACGCTCGAATCGAAGTTGAGTGATTTTCTGGCGCTCGAGCGCGGAAATGGAATCGAGTCGCAAACCCCTGGACGACTTACGTTGGCATCCTTCTTTCCATTGAACTTGGCGACGCGGTCCGAATACTGTCTCTGGTTCTGTATATGGTTTTAGCATCAGTTAGGTCTTATCAAACCCAAGTCGCAAGGCTTGATGGGGATGCGACCGAGCTACTGGCATAGCGACTAACCTGGAGAGAAAGCGTGACGGCAGCGCGGGGGGCAGCGCGTAGGCACTGGCGCTGCGCCGGAGCAACGATTGATCGAAGGGCCAGCATCTTGATGTTGGGTATTGACTAATCTTCTCCTATATGCACCTGGTAATAAAGAAAAAAATGTCTAGCGGGTGGGCAATGGAAAAAGGGCGTTGAAAACAATGAGGTAAAAAAAGCCTAGGATAATGGAACATGACTTGGTCCACATCTTCAGCTAACTTTCTGGACCGTGCGCTAGGGATCCACTGCCTTCAAGCAAAATGCGACACCTCCATCATGCATGTTAATGACCTGTAATGCTGTCTCTCCTATTAAACTGTGTTTTCAGCTAACCTTTCAACGAGAAAAAAATCGGATTAAAACTCCCATATTTACCTGCTCACAGCCTGAGAGTTCACTATGATATTGCTATGGTTCTCAGTCCAAGGTACACCGTGACGGCCTTATCGCGAGGCATATCATCTTTTGGCGACAATGCCCCTATAACTCAGGGCAGGACTGAAAACCTGTCGCCTAAAAACTACGTCATCTATATCGGACTTTTGATCTCCCACACCGACGACCTCTCAACTGAAGCAGTGATCCAATGGGCCCGCCTAGGTTGTAGCAGAGGTATCCAGCTCCCCGCAGCTAAGGCCCACAAGCCGTTCATGCACAGCTACCCGTGCTGCTGTGTTGTCGCATCGACCTCGTGCTCCCGTAACGATTCACATGAGCCTCAATGTGTGATGAAGATGCGACACACCCACACCCGAAACCCCGACAAAAACAATCGCTGCGGATAACACGAGCCACATAAAAACTAAAAAATAGTATACTGAAACGAGAGACACGCCAATTGCCCGACATGGCTGACATGGAACGGACTGTGCTCGACTTCTACGGAGTGACAACCTTATACCCAGTCGAATGGCCGGCCGAGAAGAACGTCGACAGCGATAATTCCGACGAGGAGAATGGCAAAAAGAAAAGGCTAAACAGGAGGAAATCCAGGTACCAGGCCTTGGAGAGGGCAGTGAGCAATAGAAGCAGCGTTGTTCCAGGGTCTGAAAATTCGGGAAGTGGTGTTGGCAACTTGGTGCAGAGGGACGAACCCGACCCCCTTGGGACTACCGACAGTGTTGTACGGACATTGAAACAGCTCGGAGTTCCTCTTCAAGATGACACGCGGCTTCGAAATCGATTCCTCCTCTCGTCGACGACATTCTCCCCTGCGCTCTTCTTGTCGCAGATGCACGCCACCGCCCAGACGGACTCCCTCCTGAATGGCCTCGACGTACTCTCACGGTCTATTGACCAGAAGTCTGCCTCGCTCAAGGTCCTTGTAGAATCCAATTTCGAGCGCTTCGTTCGTGCCAAGGCGACCATCGACAATGTGTACAAGGAGATGAAGTACCGAGGCGCCGATCCCACTCCGCCCCGTGTCAGAAGCCACTCCCGTCATGCTAGTAGGAATAGTTTTCGGGGGAGCAGTGGCACGGCCGGCATCGCGAGTCCCCTCGCTCCCGTCGCCGACCCGCGGAAGAAGAACGCGCTTGTCAAGGAGAGCGAGTATGGTGTCATGGGTATCAAGGCCCCTCTACTTGATGTCTCGGCAAAGGCGGAGGATGTCTGGGGTCCAGCGCTTGGTGGGCGAGAAAAAGAGGAACACCTCAAGACTGTCATGACGTCCATCGATTCATACAAGGAGTATATGGAAGCCAGCTCAATCATAGCCGACGCCATCAAACGCAAGGACCACGAGACTCTGATCGAGGAGTATACAAAGGCGAGGAAATTTGCTGAAGAAGCGAAAGAACTCGCCCAAAAGGCAGGGCAATCTCAGCCTAGTGATGCGCAACTTTATCGCATCTTGGTGGCGGCCCGTACGTGGCACGACGTTGAAGAGCAGATTCGCGTTTTCAAGCGTGACATGTGGCGAAAGCTGATCTCTCCGCAGAGCGTGTCAAAATCCGATACAGGACAGCCACAAGACCAGCACATGGAAATCATCACACTCCTATTAGAGTTGGGTGTCGAGGATAACCCTATCTGGGTCTGGTTGCTTAGCCGTTATGACTTCTTGAAGAGTAGGATACAGTCCACGGCGGAGAGGTCCAAGGTAGAAATTGAGGTGTTGCGACGTCGACTGGCGAGTGGTGAGAAGCCTAGCCCTCAGACAATTGCAACGCACCTGAGAACGCTTGGCCGCCAGTCCGTCGAGAGCAAATCTACCTCGTTCGATTCGTCAGATATAGTGGAACTCTGGGAGCTGATGGTGTCCTTCCTGAACAATTTGCTTTCTCCCCAGGGAATCCTGGGTGAGGTGGTTGAATTCTGGCAGACAGTTCAGGGTTTTATTGAAGGCAAGACGCAAAGGACCATGCCGATCGGGTTCAATGGCGAGTCAAAGGACCATCATCGCCTTTCACAACAAGGCACCACAGATCTACAAAAAGGGACCATTGAGCTCGTTGATTTGATCCGGGAGCACGTTCTCTCCTTCTTTGCCGGGCCTCCGGTCGATGATATCTCACTTCTTTTCTCTCCTTTGCCACAATCACCAGGCACTCCTAACCTGGCCGCCCTTTCTGGATCTCTGACTCCATCAGCCCTAAGAGACCCCCGGTTTAACCTTGATCCCAACAACATACCGCCCCCATCACCAAAAAGAGGAGAGGCTTGGGAGAAGCTCGCTTTTTGGCCACCGTGGTCAAACTCACTAAGCGGCGTTCACTATCTGTCCAAGATGCTAGATCTTGTTGGATCGGCGGCGGCAGACATGGCGTCTATCACCCCAGTTGGACAAGGAGATGCCGCTGAAGTCGAGAAGCTGAGAACGTTGGTTGGTGTGGCAAGAGAGAGATGCGTGAACGCTCTTCTTGGCGCATGGAACAAGGACGCTGAGAACATCAAGTATGTGGAAGATTGGAACCGGTCGGCTGTTCGGCGAGATGTTACAAAGATGCCGGCGACATTCTCGTCGTTTGAAGGGGCTCTGCTGAGCGGCATGCAAAAGATTCTCTACATCTCGGAGGCTATGTCACGGCCGAGAGCCGAGGACATTGTCCTTCCACCGCCATCAAAGCTGCTCCAGATGGTTCGAAGTCAATACGTAACGACATTGTACAAGGCTCTCAGTGGCATGGTAGAGAACGCCGAGCGTCCCCTCAAGAAAACAGACGACGACTGGACAATGGATATAGACGGCTACGTGATCTCGAATGCCCCCAAAGAATCCACCTCCTCCATGGTGGGCGGTGGAACTGTCGATGCCGGTGACAGGGTAAATGCTTTCTCCTTCCATTCCAACGTGCGTGGAGAACCATATAACTAACATGCCTTCACAGAACGTCCGCATGCTCCTCACCCTCAGCAATTTGCAATCTCTCCGAAAAACCGAGGTCCCCAATCTCAACGTCCAATTCGAGAATGCATTCTCCGTCAAACTCACCGACGAGACAAAAACCATCCGTGACGTCCTCGGACAAATAGAACAGCGGCTCTTCCAAACATACACCCGACCCTCAGTCGACACCCTCCGCCAAATCATTCGCGCCGGCGTGACATCAGCCGACTGGCCACCCACCGACAAGAAGCCGCGCGAAGTAAAGCCCTACGTCTACGAGGCGCTACTAAGCCTAGTCCTCGTGCACACCCAGGTCTCGACAACAGCCGACTCTCTCACAACCCAAGTCCTCCAGTATCTGCTCGAACAGACATCGCGAGAATTGCTCGAGGCGTTTAAGTTGCGCGCGAAGTACAATCTCCCCATGTTGATGCAGGCCACGCTCGATGTCGAGTTTGTGGCGCAGACGCTGAGCCATTACACGACGGACCGCGCGTCGGAGCTCCAGAGTCTGGTTTATCAGGAACTTGACGGGCGGACGGATAATGATGCGAGGACAAGGTTGCAGAATGAGTTGCCTGAGATGCGGGCTGTGCTGAAGCGGTTAAGGGATGCGAGTCGGAGCGAGTTTGCGTGTTTTCGGAAGGTGAAGCGGACTGGGCCTGGTATTGAGAGGAGGGATACGGGGCAGAGTATTGGGAGTGATCGTTGAGTGTGTGTGTGTTATACTGATTGATGATGATGATGATGGAGGAAATATGGTCATGTTGCTTTTCTTTTTGTGTTTTGATTTGTCTACCTTTGTGTTAAGCAAAAGCCAGCAGCAGCTCGTGGTTGTCGTCGATTTTTCTATTTTGCGGTTTTAGTTTTGCATCAACAGCACTGCATACTTCTGATGTCATATATATAATAGATAGGTTGATTATATTTTGCTGGCGATGAATACCATCTGTTTCTTTGTCCGGTTTCGTCTTCCATTCCTGCCTTATACCATAGCATAGACCCGTCGTCAAGTCATGAATACAAATCCTGGTCGTCATTTCACGGTGTAGAGGGCAAGAGCATTAAAAGGATTTTGTGAGGTTTGAATCATTCTGGTACTACGAATATTGCTGGTTCGGACACAAGGAATACACAGTCATCAGAGTCACGCAACTGATAGAAGCGATATCTGTGCATTTTGTGATTGAAGTAGTTTGATTGTTGTTGGCTATGAATCTAAGATCCCTTATTGCTGTGGTCGGCTTTATAGCATCAAGGGGAGATGCGACTCCAGCACGGACAGCAGCCCGAGTTGTTGGAGACCACAGAGAAATTTGGCTGCTGGAGTCAGCTATGGCCGCAGCCAATTATTCCATAGCTATATTCCCTTTTCGAGCAATAAAGAAGTAAAAAGAAAAAGGGGTATTCCGTCTATCGTTAAAGAAATGCAACGTGTAAAACAACATGTACCCATTCCTGCGTTTCATCAGCCCATACTTTTGAGACGCCGTCATTGAGGAGTTCTTCCAGCCAAGCAACTGGTACCGTTTATTTCCCTGTGACCTACCGAAAACAAACAAAGTGCCCATATAACCCTCGCGCCAAAGCCGGAACGTGGGATTATTCGAGCTGAAAAAAAGAAAAAATTCTATATCGGAAAGGTACCCTTTCTATCCCCTTCGTCATGGTAAACCCACCAAATAAACGCTTGCAAAAAGACTCGCGTCCTAATCGTACAATGTAGATATCGCGGCCGGTTATTGAAATGAAAAGAATTGCATAGTTGCAATTAACTGGCGTAGAGGAGGTGGAAGAAGCGGTGAAAGGAGAGATCTCGAGTAGAACGATCCTGGTGCTCTCTGGTCCGGCCTTGAAAGAGCAGGTGCAGGCGTCTACTCTGCCGAGGGAAGAAGCAAGGTAGAGCAAAACAGCAGCTCAAACGATCGTGGGTCCGTTGGAGAGAATACTGGCTGATCTTGCTTGGCTTTCACGTGCGCAACTAAAGAAAGGACACTGTTAGCTGGGTTTCATTTGAGGATGTGGACGTGGCAACTCGACTCACAATCAAGGTCAATTGCTTCAAAATACCCTTGTATCGTAGCATCTTGCTCCTCAGTCGCCAGCTTTCCATCTGTTTCCCGGCGGATTGTCCGAGGCAGAGCCTTTCTGATCCCAAGGAGCATCCGCAGCAGGTTTGCTATGACATATCCTTGCTCTGTAAAGTCTCCCGGGTTCTTCTCAAGGGGCCAGAGCTGTCGGAGATTCGGTTGCTCCCATGCCTTGAAAGCCCAGGTGGACTTCTCAACGCAGTTAAGCAGGATCAGGGTGGCAAAGTACATGTTGAAGTCAATTTTGACCTTGCTGTCCTGAAGAACGCGCTGCATCCCAGTAAGGAGGCTTTTGCTTGTCGCAGCAGCCTTCCTTTCCGCTGCCGCTGCCAATTGGAGACAAATCGTAGTAAAAACCTCTTCGTCGTCGTCATCTCTGATATAGTTGAAGGGTGCTTCGTCAATCCCGGTTTTGACCGAGATTTGCCATTGGCGCTCTCGATCCAGGAGTTCGACTAAGCCCCACAGCTCGAGTGATTTTTTGAGCAGCTCATCATTCGCCGTGCCCGCGATTTTCAGGGCAGTTTGTAGAGTGACCTGCATGAAGTTGGACGGCTCCCGTTTGATAAGCTCTGGGAGCACCTCTCGCATGTACGTCTCGACCCGAGCAGGAACATCCTGAGTGTCGTTGTCGACCATGACTACAGGATAGTGCGAAGTGTCGGTGGGAATGATGGAGTCAGAATTGCCATCTGGGTCCCGAGTGCCATTCCGCTGGAGGACTTGGAGCCGGAGGCAGCTCTCTTGGTCCGTAAAATGACGTGCTTCGATTTGAAGACGATAATTTGCCACAGTAACCGACTGCTTTATTGTGTTGATCCTGCCTTGAGCCAGAACAATTTGGACACCGGCTGAATATAAATCCAGCGTCTCCGAAAACTTTGTACGAACACAACCCGAACGCCACACTCGCGGGGATAGAACTTTCCGGCAGGTATCGCAAGTTTCGCCTTGAGAACACGTCTTCCTTAGAACTCTGCAACGGATACAGGCACCGATTTTCCGCACCTCTTGCACCTGCTTCCTTCTCGTTGGATCAAACCTCGCCCGCGAGTGGCGCGACTTCGCTCCGTTCATCCCAGCCGTCTCGAGGCGAAAGCCGCCTTTAGCCAACGAAATAGCATGGTGAGATACGACATCGCCAGAGATGAGGGATGATTGGAATGAGTCGGTCGCGTAAGTAATTTCCCCCCAGGGTTGAGAAGCCGCCGTGGTTGGAATATGCGCGGCTTCTTCGGAAGGGCTTTGTTCGATATGAGGAAGGCCGTCGGTAAGGGCCGCGACAGTAGCGCTAGCAGCCTCAGCGGCAGCGGCAGCAGCAGCAGCTTCCTCCCCTAGGATCTGAGGATCCAGGAGATTTGGTTGGAGCCGAGCGGTTGCTGCTGCTGCCATTGTGAGATTTGTGGAATCCGTATTGGCGTCCTCAGCTTGGAGCGCTTCTTGCAACCGTTTCTCGGCCGTGAGGGTCATGTCCGCTTCTTGGAGCAATTCCGAAGCAACTGTGCAATGAAATGGTTAGCTACGAGATATACGCTCAAGTCTAGTGGTTGCTAAATAACTGCCTACCTTGCTTCTCCCCAGCGAGATCCCGACTGGCAGACGTATCATTGCCAGTAAATTGTTCTTGCACTTCAAAGCGCTCGGTTGTGTGTTGGCCAGGGCCAGTCGTTTGTCCGTTGGCGGGCGGGCCATCGCTCTTCTCGTTAAGGTCGAAATGTCTCGATACTTCTGCAAGTACACCAAGTGCGGTCCAATCACGTTCCATCTCACCCTGCATCATGGGTACATCCGCCGGAGGACCATCGGGTAAAGCATGGGCCTGAACCTGTGCCTGTGCCTGGACATGGGCATGAGCATGGGAATGGGCATGCGCGTGGGTTTCTCTGTTGTGCTGGATTTTGTGGGAGGCGTGGGTTATTCCCGATAGCGTCATGAAGCATTCTAGTCGAGCTTCTTGAGTGATAGCTGGGCATCTCTTGGTGAGGTGTGCCGTTAAGCTGTCGATGCGGCCTCGGGGGAAGTGTTCGCCGCAACTATTGATCACGTCACGTTAGCGATTCGCTTCCATTTTCGGCTTCTGCGCAGCCAGGACTCTTGAGAGGACGCTCACGCTTTGCATGTATGTGGGTAGCGATTACTCTGATCCTGTAGCTTTGGCCCTCGCTCAAAGTACTGTAGGATCAGAGCATTCGGCCTTCTTCCCATGGTGTCAATTAATCGACGGGGTGTCAAGCATCAGGGCCGGTAACGCGGTGAGCACGGTGTGAAGAGCGAGGGGTCGAAAACTGCCGTCAAAAAAAGTTTGACCGCCTTGGAAATGAAATAAAGTGGGCCGACTGGAAGTCACTTCGCCCTTTCAAGCCGATAAGCATCACGTGAACCATGGTATCTTGTCTCCGTATTCCGGAGGCACATTGGTACGGAATTAGAGTTCGAATACAACGTGAAACATACATATCTCACACATGGGGTCGTCGCGAAAGAGACTGTGACCAAGATCAAATACAGTGTGCAAGGTATTCGCATAGGAGTGCCAGACACCGATTATGATGCGATTTCAGTGAATTCCTTCTTCTCTTTTTCGCGCTTTTGAGGCAGGTACCCGCATTGTGATTACGTACGGGGTATTCCGTCCCTTTAACGGGTAAAAAATCACCTCTCTGCCAAGCTCCAATAGGATTGCTGCATTTTGGCTTCCTACTCCACATAGTACCGTAAATTAGCTAGAAATACCGTAATAAGATTCTAAAACGCGAAAACAATACTATTTTATACAAATAAAGAAAGAATTTGTATATAAAAATGAACTATTCATATTTTATTATAAGGATTTATAGTAAATTAAATATATTATTGATAAAAAACACGGAATAATTTATATGATATTACTTTTATTTTCACACGCGTTCAGTCCCTAATGTATCCCAAGTCACAGAAAAAGTGGAGCGCCAAGGTGACTTTTCACCCGTTAAAGGGGTGCTAACGGAGTACGTACCTTGAGAGGCTGAGGTTGAGCACTGACATGTGATGAGCCTTGGCTTTCGGAGCTGAACAACCCAGCCCAACCAACCAACCCAGCAACCTGGAACCAACCTGCCAACGTAATAATTCTTCCCAATGAAGTCCATTGTATCTAATGACTGTTCAGAGCGACTGATCTATAACTTCTATCGACCACAACGTATTTCTTCACCTACGGAATAGTTTTAACGTCTAGATGACAGCTTCGGAACGGGGCTTCTACCTACCACCTCAATGTCGTCATAACGTTGATCATCAAACCCCAAGTTGGGATCCACTAGCCTCGACACTTACAGGGCATCCCTGGTGATAGCGACATTACGGCATACCCAGCGTTATTAGTGCGGAACATTCGGCCTCTCTCGCGCGACAACACCGACGCCCGCGCGTCCATTATACGAGTTCTAGAGCTGTATCTCTTGCTCTCGTATTGACAGCGTACCGTAGAGCAGCATTTGCTCTTGCCATACAGAGACGGTATCTGGCCTTGGATCGAGGTCCGGGAGCGCGATTATCCCCTGGAAACCGTTCAGTTGGAATCCGTGATGCGACTCGCCATAACCCCCGTTGCCA
>Ga0247781_1000758_pt1 | contig 10261 bp, 14 predicted proteins | sample UWRJL184509B5_FD_179922 | JGI IMG/M metagenome (GOLD analysis project Ga0247781, IMG submission 179922) | Plant litter microbial communities from Arlington Agricultural Research Station in Wisconsin, United States - UWRJ-L184-509B-5 | ecosystem: Environmental > Terrestrial > Plant litter >...
CGTCTGTGCGGGGGGCGTTTTCGGAGAGTCGACGGTCGAGGTATTCTTGCTCGCGGGGGGTGAGCCAGGTTGCGCTGCGTGGTGATTTCGGGTAGTCGGGCAGAACACAGAAGACGACTCCGGCAAAGAGAATGGTGAAGATTCCCTCGATGAGATACACCCATTGCCAGGCGGACAATCCGCCCTTCTTGTCGAGGTAGCTGATTCCGTAGGCGAGGATGGAGCCGACAATGCCGGAGCAGTTCTGGAACCCAAACATCCACATGATGGGCTTGCCCATCTCGTCGCTGCGGTACCAGCTGCAGAGCTGTGCTGCGATGCCGGGGAACATGCCGGCCTCGGCGAGGCCGAGGAAGAAGCGCGCGGCGTAGAGGCCTTCTTTGTTCTTGACGGCTGCGTGGGCGGCGAGGACGACGCCCCAGGAGAAGATGATGCGGGTTTGCCAGTGGCGGGGGGTCATGCGTTTGAGGAGCATGTTGGAGGGGACTTCGAAGACGATGTAGGAGATGAAGTAGATGGATTGGACCCAGTTGTATTGGTCCGGGGTCATGCCGAGTTGGACGAGCACGTTTGTTGGTTCGCCTACTTGCAGGACTTTTACAGCTGCGGCGTTTTGGTAGTCGATCTGTTGAATGACCTGGCAGTCAGCATTGTTCTGATAACAGTATATGACATACAAGGTGAGGCAGCATGAGTTGAACGCACATTCTTGATAATGTAGATCAGGCCAATGAGCCAGAGAAACCTCCGGTCGACCTTCTTTCTGATGGCTTTGTCCTCCTCGGCAGAGAATGTAGCGAGAAAGGCCTTGCGGTCGGCTTCCTCATCGCTGGTGTTGCCATCGTTTGAGGTGCTGGCGACTGATTTGGAGATTCCAAGGTCAAGCTTGTCGTCGAGGACTTGGGAGTTTACCTGTGCGCTCGTTTCCACGGCGTCTGGGGTGTTGACAACCGCCATTGATGCTGGACAATTGGCTGAGATCAATGGAGCTGGTAAGATATGAGGATGGTGGTGATATGTCCAAAATAGATTCTGAAAACTTGCATTCCGCCACACCTTATATTCACCACATTTCGAACTCTCCTGACGTATTCCCCCCCTCCCCGGAGCTTAACTACCGCCGATGATATGCATGTTGCTATGTAACCCCTGGCCTTGCGTGCTTGTCGCCACGTTGTTGGTCGCATGCAAGTATGTCCTCCTGGTCTAGTTCGCACCCAAGAAGCCGTTGGTGCCGGATCCCAAGGAATGCGTTATCTCTAGTCCAAGATATCCGGTCTTCTGGTAACCCTTCCGAACCCGAGCGATGTCGTATTGAGGGTGCCGAAGAAAGTTTGACAGGGTTTAAGGGGGAATGCCATCAGTGGGGGTAAAATGGCGAATTGCAACGCTAAACTCTTTGGCGGGTGTTGTCATAGCATCCGCAATTGCGTGCTATTGAGTGTCATTCAACTCCGGATTTTAGCCAATCAGAGGCCTATATTTGTCTGTTTATGGTAAAGAGCGTGAAAAGTGGGTCCATAGCCTCCAGCGCATATGCAGAAAGAGTAAAGTTGGATTGTAAATATCTCCCTAGGTATGAACATCGAGTAGAACCCTAACCCTAACGGAGTGAACATGAATTCTCTTGAACTTGAAGTTGTTATCCTTACATGTGCTCAGGATGGTTGCTGAAATGTTGACCCTATGTGCTTCGAATAGAAATCTAGTGAAAACAAAACTTGATGCAATGTGCAGGTTACAGCCAACGGGCCTCGTCGTCATCCCGTTGCAAATATACCGATATTCCATCCCAAAGCCAAACCGCGGCGATAACCCATACCACTACCAGCAATATAAACGTGCCCAGTATGATTGCCGGGTAGTGAAATTGCACGAGCTTCTTCACCAGCTCCTTCGTCATATCCGGGAGACACAGGGCTATCCCATCGCAGGTGATCCAGCAGGTGTGACGGTTCAGACTCCCCACCCCCGTCAAGACGATGAGAGCGGTAACGACGAGGGTGGAGAAGATATCCTTGATGAAGGCCACCCAGAAGCGGGCTATGTTGCGTTTTGGGGACCGTAATATCCAGGTAGAGACCACTCCTAGGAGGTAGCTCGCAAAATAGGAGAACATGATGAGCAGTTCCCAAAATATGCGGCAATTGATACACCCTGTTGGAGGGACAGAAGCTGACAGCCAAATTGCCCCAAGACATCCTATAAATACCATGATGATGGCGCAGAGTTCTCGAAATACGGGGTGGCGGACGGCCTCGGCTCGTGCGATGGAAGGAGGGGAGGTTTGAGTTCTGGGCGTAATCCAAGCCCAGCGGTTGGGCCTCCATCCTGGAATTGCGCCACTGCCTAGACAGTTATGGACATCGTATTCGTGGAGTGCCCCAAGGTGATTTGTGCTCGACTCGTTGTTGGGTACAGCTCCACCACGCTGCGTAGCTCTCGCAGCTTCTGCTTCAAACATGCACAGAATGCGTCGGACATTGAGATGTGTCTGCGGAGTACCAATGGCTGCGGCCAGCATGACTGCTGGGAGGCAGCCGACCAGCGTCATGGAGAAGGCGAGGCCGTGCATGGTGAGGTGGATCGGGTCACGGCTGTTCCAGTTCCTGGTCGCAGCTACGCCGAAAGAGAACCCGACGGAGAGAAAGAAGGCCAGGACTGCCGTCAGAACTGGGAGGAGCCTGGTTACGCGATCGGCGGCGAGATTGCGGGCCGTGGTCTCGTGGTTCGTGGTCCAGGCTGAGCTCTCGTGGCTAAACCTGAATTTGAGCAAGGGATTGAACTTGGTGTTAGTTGTAGTTGGGCAACAGTTGGTGGCAGGAAAGTACCCACGCTTCCTCAAGGGAAACAGCAATCTCATCACTCCCCACTTCCTCAAATGCCATGATCAACAGCGTCAGTTCCTCCAATTTCTTGCGCGACATACCGTTGGTACCAAGACTCCTGAGTCGGTTCTGCGTTATTTGCAGCGTAAAGATTAAGCTGGCAATGGTATCGATGGGGTCGCCCATGAGATGGAATAACGACATGAGCTCGACCGCCGCACCGTGGGGTGGCCGTGGGAAGAGCATCAGGAGCTGGATCAACGGGACCTTCCAGATTTGGAACCGGCCCAGAAAGAGGTCCAGTTGGTACGGAGTAAAGTACCAGATGCTGGCGACGATCCCAGTGTGGTGGTTGCCCGTTATTCTGGCTATCTCAGCAGGAGAAAATGCTGTCATGCCGTTCCACTCGACAAGACCAGGGTAATCAGGCCAACAAGCTGTTATGTTTTCTAGAATGACAAACATCTCCTCCATGTAGAAAGGCACATGGCCGTAATTATCTATGGGGAATGCTGTACAGTTGTTGAATGGTAAGGATACCATTATGGCGAACAAATGTAATCATATAAAGTATCAATGAGCACGGGAGGTGGTGAAACGCTGAGATGGGTCGGTTACTTCAGATGTACAATATGAGGATTTGGGGAAGAGATCGCTCTGCTTTTACCAACTTCAAATAGACGGTGGTTTCAACCTAACCTCATGGCCCCGGAATTTTCCGAAATACATGTACGCCGTCGGACGAGTGATGTGATGGGCAGTTTCCAGAATCCCTTTGGGAAATCTGTACTAATGCACTTGCTGGCCTGCAAGATGCACCACATGTGATGAGGCTTGGAAGCACGGGAACCACTGAGAGCCTTCAACCGTAGGCACAATCATAAAGATAACCGTCTCAAAACGAGGCTCCTCTTGCCCGCCATGCATGTGATGGCTCAGCCATCGGACTTGTTCATGCATCTAGGTGCGGTGTGAGCCTCGTTGATAAATCCCTCAGCGTTGCCCGGATTCATGACACTTTATTGAAGTTGTTCATCGAGTTTATTTTAACCGAAGCTCCCTGGCTCCGGGGATACCAGGCATTACTAAATGAAATTAAACTTCTCATACTTTATATTAGAACCTAGATACAGACATCAATCTACGAGTATCAGACACCTAGGCCGGGAAGCTTACACGGCTACGAATTATGCAACACGTTTGCTCTTTGTAGCAAAGTCACGTGTGGTTGCGCATAATTCTTGATCTACTCAAAGCCTTGTAGCTCAACACGCTCGATGTGAAATCGGTTGATTGGCAGACATAGAAGGAGCTGGTTGTCCTGGAGCCTCCCTGGCGTTGGGGGTCTGGCCAACTCTTCAAACAAAACGTGATTACCCGATCTCTTTTTAAGCAGTGGCAGAGACGAGACAAATGACCAACTGCGCCATACCTGTGATTATGATCTTTCGGATCTATCCTTCAGCCACAGTTCTCTTACACTATTTGCCAATCACAAGCGATCAGATGGTCTGGATACGGGCATTCTTGGCTTTTCCTGTTGCTTTCAGGCCCAAAGATGTTATCTCGCTTTCTGCCATTCCGTCACAACAACCCCCACCCGCTCCTGAATATCGACCATCACACTTGGCAAGATCATATACGACAGCCCCTGTTTGTCAAGAAAACGGCAAAACAACCAATGAAGACCAACCCACTCATCCCTGTCCCGTGGCATCAACCTCACACCATCATCAGTCAACTGGCAGCTCATCCCAGCCTCACAGGCCACGATAAGCGACGATGCCATTCACCCATGTAGTTCCTTTTAGTTTTCCGAGTCAACCAAAGGCCGTGCCTTATCTTCATCTCCCACATAGGCAAGTGCGTAGGCGATGGGATCGGCTCCCGAGCGGTCGGATATGAACCAGCCAGGACCGGAAGGAGTCGTCAGACATTTATACTCGGCATTTACTTGAGCTTGGAGGATGAGATTTTGTAGTAGAAGGCAGCGATTTGGGGATGAGACGATGTCGTCGGCGATAAATTTGTGTTTTTCAAGGACTGGTGATGATTCGGGGTTGTAGTCGGAGTTACCGCATCGTTCTTTTATCTCCGGTCCTTGGACAAGCCTTCCAGTCAGATTGGAGCAGTGACATCCCAGGCCCCGCCCTTGCACAACACGTTGCATAAATACACCCTGCTTTATGCATACTTGCATAAGTTGGTCAACGTCACTTCATCTCCCCTTTGCCTTCATACAAATATTTAAGAATCCTGTGTCCGACAAATTAACTCTTTAATAACTTCGAAAGTACGACTTGTCATATTAATCAACCGAAAGCAAATACAAGCAACAAAAACAATCATGGCATTAACAGAAGCTGACCCAAAGACCACGACCCCCGCACCATGGTACGCGGCATTTCCCGAGCCAAAGACAACAGCTGCCACCATTCCTCGGGATGATGTCCTGAAGATGCTCAAGGACGACAGTCTAACTCCAGGGAAGGATTATGTCCTCGTTGATTTGAGAAGGAATGACTTTGAGGTATCTCCAATTGTCATTGTTGCACTCTGCCGAGTTTGAACACTGACATGTTGCCATCAATGAACAGGGCGGAACCATTCGTGGGAGTATTAACTTGCCTGCGCAAAGTCTGTATACCACTTTGTCCACGGTGTATAATACGCTCAAAGCCGCCGGTGTTGGGAAGGTAATCTTTTATTGTGGTATGTGTGTCTCTTTTAATCCTTTTGGTTCTCCTCGGTATCTGGATCATGTTCCAGAGAAAAAAGGCAATAACTAACATGTAACAGGGTCGTCTCGTGGAAGGGGGAGCAGAGCCACGGGCTGGCTGGCTGATTATATCGAGAGTGTGGGTGATACAAAGATGCAGAGTCTTGCGTTATTGGAGGGCATCCGAGGGTGGGCTAACGCGGGCGAGGAGTACGTGGGTTGGATGGATGGTTATGATGCGGCGGTTTGGTCCAAGGGTGCTTGCTAGGCAGATATATTCTCCCTTGCCTACAGATACGTACATGCTCCAAGATGCAGATCATTGAGATTGGAAGGTCGAGGCAGATACCTATGGACAAATTGACTATATATGTTTTTTTCGCGTGAAAGCTTTCACACTAGATTCAAGAGAAAATCCACTGACAAGATCGACGGCCCAACCATTCCATTGCAATATGGGAAAAATATCGATAGTGGTGGGGTATTACACAATGACCCTATGACCTTCCTAGGCCAACTCTTTCCATGAAGCTAACTCGAATTCTGTTTCGCCACGGGGACGCCTTTTCGAACTCTCTGATAACCTTGATAACCTCAGGATTGCGTAATGCCATTCCTTTGACCGGTCTCAGGTCAACCCCTGGTTTCAGAAAAAGCCGTAAGATCTCACACATTTGCTTGTCCCCGAGCCAGCCTTGCCACGAAAAGAGATTTCTAAACTGACGAGTGCCAGCCGCCTTTCTGAGGGTATCTGGGGGACACATTCCGTAGGCTGCAATTAGGTGATGAAGTATGTCCGGGTCGGCGTTGATCTTAACTCGGATGTAAGGAACCAGAGGAATCTGTGATGCGAATACCATATAGTCGGATGGAAATCCCAGGTCTCCTTGTCGTAATTCGTTGACAACAGCAGTGCCGTCATGAAGCATGTCCCGGGATATCTTCTGAACGTTTGACCAGTGTGGAGGGTCGACCGATATCCAATGGATGCCAAAGAACCAATACCCACCTTGGCAAAATCCATTGCCCCGGACGGGTGCAATCATAGCCAACCTGGTTAGTTCAAGGTCGAGTCTGTCCAGAATGGACACAAAAGAAGATGAAGTGACATCCGTGTCTGCCACTCGAGAAGCGATTTGAAAGAGCGGAGAGACTTGTGCCCAGAATGAGTCCAAACGTTCAGGGGCAAGTCGAAGCTCGATCTGGACTGTCAGGGAGATGGACCAGTATTCCTCGTTTTGCGAGAAGTCGAGTTTACTCTCTTGACTCGCGACTCGGAGCGTTTCTCCCTTGAGCAGCCACAAATGGACATCCCAGCCAACGCCATCTTCGGCCAAAGACGACTGAAGTTGCGTTATGGTGCTTTGGGCAGAAGCCCAGTCTCTTATCGTACGGTGCATGTAAACAACCACACTAGCATCATTGGAGGTGGATTTGGGGGCGCCGTCGCGGGGGATTTCAAGCAACCCTTTTGTTCGCCCGGCCAACCGCCGGCCAAGAGCCAACACAGCCTTCCTTTGGTCAATTGACCTGACCTCAGCCGTGGACATGCCTATGCCGTAGGCATCGTCTGTGAGCCAGACGGTGAAGGCCTTCAAAGCGAGACCCAGCTCCTCTGTGGCACGTACCATCTCAAGGTACCGCGAGGTTTCTGCGTGATATTCCGGCTTGATTCCCCGCCATATAGCGTCAAAAAGATTGTTCAGCTCATCCGGCAGGTCTATCAACTTCCTTTCAAGTTCCTCGAGCCTATCACCTTCAGCGAGACCGTCGAGTAACGCCGTGACCACCACCGTGACCCACAAAAAGACGCCCTGTGATTTGGTCACAATATCAGTCACGAGTCTCTTCGCACCGGCACTGTTGAGAGCATCTAGCTCCCGAAACCCGGCGCTGTTGCCGAATCGGTCTTGGACATAGAGGCTGATATCGGGGTCGGTCAAGTGTTCGACACGAACATTTGGTCCACGCGAAAAGGTGTCTCGAAAGATATTCCACGGCCGGCTGCTCACGCACACCTTTAGATTAGGAATGCCGGCCATCTACTCCACCAGGTCCACAAGAGTTTGGTGTTCACCGCGAAACTCGTCCAGTCCATCAAGAAAGATAGCGGCCTTTCCTCCCTCAGTGCTGTGGCGAATCAGCGACTGGAAAGCGTTGAGTAGTTCGTCAAATTCCCATTCTAGGTCCAGCGCAGTCAGACCAAAGACCTTGGCTAGAGCCCAGCGCTGTGGAAACATCCTCGGAACAAGATCCGGCTGCTGGGAAAGGGCTTGGAATAACAAAGTGCGGAGAAGACCTTCGCGTGATCGTTGAAGTTCACCACCGGCTAACCAAAAGTAGAAACTGAGGATAATCAACGGCCGGCCGTCTGCCCATTCATCGAGCAAGCTTTTTGTTCTCGGGTCCTCAATTATAAACTTGACGAGTGTAGATTTACCGGCCCCTGGCTTTCCGGTGATCCAATAAACGTTGTTGGTGGGCTGCCCCGGGCCTCGTAGCCAGTCCTGGAAGCTCGTCCAGGTTGTTTCCCCGACGTCGTTGGTCGGGGGTGTCTGGAAAATCCACTCAAATGTCTTCGCATGGGCGGGAACGATGGCGCCCTCACGGAAGCCCAGGTGCTCATAAAAGAGACAACGAGTAGTGACGCGACGGCACAACTCAATATCCTTCTGGTTTATTGACTTGATGTCTGGGACAAGTTCCGAGCGATAGTCGGTGTGCGAGAATCTTCGGGTCAACCGAAGTAGAACCCAAGTGTCGCGCATCGCGTCGGAGCTGAGAATGTGTCTCCCGGGTTCACCATCGGGAGCCGTGAGCCCCGGAGGTTGGTTGATGTATTCCGAGGTGACAGGACCAGCCTTTGCAGAGACTGGCGATGGTGTTTGCGGCACTTCCTCCCGCTTTGAGTTCGCCCACAAATGTACCAGAGCTGCGCTTACCATTTGTTGCTGGGCAGTCTCAAGTCGCTTCTCCAAAGCCTCAACCCTTTCTCTACCAGCTTTCTGCTGCCGTGCTAGCACCAATGTGCTTTTTACGACGTCGGAAACTCTATTCTTGATGAGTCTAGCAAAGCTGGCGTCATCGTCAGATATGGACGTCTTGCTCCGTGCGAGACTCGCAATCCATAATTCTGAAGTGTCCCGGGCACAGCTCTGAAGTTCCTTGCCGATATCAGCGCATTCGGAAACATGTCGCATGAAAATAGCCTCGGCCTTCGAGCTGCTAGCCGCGAGTTTGGATAGTGACTGAACTTGGTCGTTCAGCTCGGCCAAGTCATGGCTGGTCTGTTCGACAGGAATCATGTTGTTGCGGCGCGTTGCTTCAGGCTCTGACAGGGAGCGGTAGGCTTCAGCCATCGACTTGAGCATACCGCTGCCATAATCGACAAACTGAACGACTCCCGCGGCAATGGCGAGAGCACTGAATGGGTCCATGATAACGGATGGTAATGCTGGATGACAGTACTGTGGAGTTAGACTTGAGAAAGATAGCACAAGGGGATTTGATCAAATTGGAGTCAGTCCTGGAGAGCGACATTTTCGAGGAAGTCAAGTTCAAGACTCGAGGCGAAGCAGAACGCCTCGCCCAATCATTGCCCGGGAAACGCAATATTGCGCGCTTCTTGGGTGCGGTGGCTTGCATCAAGGATGCCCGATGATTGGGATACAAGGCACTCCGGTAGGTCTCTGCACCAGTGCGTACTGTACTCGATCGATTGGGCGCGCTACAATCTTTCCGCTTGGCTGTGGTGTGTGTCAGGGGTCGTCAAGCGGTACGGCTTCAAAGCTAAGGGATCTATGTATTTTTGAAGTTATGCTGATGAGATTTGGGTGAGCTGCAAACGATCTACTGGATGGTTAACGCTAGTTCGTGCCCGACCCTATGCTTTTGTGCTTCTGAATAGTATTTCATTGTCGTTTTGTCTTCTGGTTAGATGGTGTTGTGAACAGCGCCCCTTGTTACTCTTGACCCCGCCCACCCCACGTTTTAGTGGGTAGCGGCAGTCCAGGAACCACAATTAAGGTTTGACAGGGGTTCAAACAAGTCCCACAGGCGCGATTTGGGAGCTCATGTGCGGACAAAGACGTACGACCAGAATCAACATCGATTCAAAAGCCAAAATATATCAGACCGGAACCGGACATCACAAACATCGCCAAAATGTCGAGAAGGCCGCCCAGAGGGGAGTACATCGAGACGGTAAGCACGCTATCTGTTGCTCTGCAATTCCTCGAGTGCTGAACGCGACAACCACACAGGACACGGGCAACAAAGTGGCCCGGAAAGCCACGCTCGTTGGCACCCAAAACATCATGCTCGGCGGCAAGACGGTCATCCAGCAAGAAGTCATGATCCGCGGCGACCTTATCCGATCGCTTCAAACTTCTTCTTCGTCTTCCGGAAGCACCCCCGCTAGCAATACTGCCGTCGCAATTGGTCGCTATTGTTTCCTCAGCAGAGGGTGTTGTTTGCGTCCCCCCGGTCGGCTGTACAAAGGGTAGGCTTCGCGCCCCGCCCCGCCCTGCATCCCCATCCACGCCACAACCGCTAACATCTTTCTCTGCCGTCCAGTGCCTTTACCTACATGCCCCTCCGAATGGGCGACCACGTCTTCGTCGGCCCCGGTTCCGTCATCCAAGCCGCCTCCATCGGAAACCACGTACATATTGGCGGGAAGGTGGTGGTGGGTGAATTTGCCATCATCAAGGAC
>Ga0247781_1000760_pt1 | contig 10246 bp, 8 predicted proteins | sample UWRJL184509B5_FD_179922 | JGI IMG/M metagenome (GOLD analysis project Ga0247781, IMG submission 179922) | Plant litter microbial communities from Arlington Agricultural Research Station in Wisconsin, United States - UWRJ-L184-509B-5 | ecosystem: Environmental > Terrestrial > Plant litter >...
AACAGGAGATGCCGTTCGTCGCTATCGCCAGCGTGTGTTTCGTCTGTCGTAGATGTCGCCATGTTATTGTGTGGCGGGACAGGGAATGGCGCACTGGTGGATTGGTGATCAGGGGGTTTTTTATTCTGAATGCCGGCCAAAGTCTAAAACAACACACGTTCCCACCTTGGTCACGGGAACATATTGGCAAGCCCCTAGAAGTCTAACTCTACCTGCCACCTGTGCACCCAATTATACTCTGGGAGGAATGAGAAATAGAATCACGCAATATCGTTGTAATAGCCCCAATCTCAATATGCTACTTCACCCTACCACATATCCACCTTGTCACCACATACAAAGGAAGTATATGTCAGAACTTGAAATAACCGACTCGACTATCCAACTTACTAATAAATAGGCAAGGTAAGTGAAATCAGAAGAAACCAATAATCACAAAGAGACCACCCCTCCCAAAAAGACATTGACAACAGACCAAACTCAAATTTCTGTTTCCAAAAAGAAGACCCCCAAAAAGGAGAAGGAAAATCACACCATACTCGCAACACCAAAACCAACACCCATTTCAATCTTACTCTTCGCCTCCTTCGCCTCCTCCTTGCGCTTCTCGCGACTAGTCCACAAATGCCACGCCAGAACAGTGATGAACGTTAGCACGACAGCGAGACTGATCAGCACCCATATGTACTTGGACACGACGGGTTCGCCCTCGACGGGATTCCAGTTGAAGAGGGTTGTTGAGAAGACGGACTGTTTATGTTGGGTTGATATGTCAGTATGGTCACTACCACCCTCCCTTAGTTTTTGGGCCTCAGGGGGAGGCGTTTTTGTGCGGGACAGACGTACAGCAACGCACGACAAAGGTAAGTATATCATCGTCAGCAACGCGATAGATCTCATCTGGGTGCTCTCGCGTTTTGTCTCCAGCGCAATCATGGTGTTGACATGCGAGATGCGCGTGTTGGTGACCGAGTCCTGCCGCGCGATTTGGTTCCATCCCTGTGAGAGTCATAGTTAGCTTGTTTTTCCTTTTCCATCTTGCCCAACTTGGTTTGAGTTATTGCTGGCCTACCGTCTGCATAGCAAGAGATAGATTCTGCGCCATCTTCTTGCACTCGTCGATCTTGTCGTCATACTCGTCCATCATGTCCCGAATCCGCTGTTTCATCTGGCTTCCTGTATCGATCATTCGCTCTTGTTTCTCCCCCAGATTCAGGTTTTCATTCTTGATTTCGTTGGCATCGTTTGACGTATCCATCTTCATTCTGGTCCATAGTTTCTCCAGGTCATCGATCTCAGCCATGACCTTGACTAACTGTCTTTTGACTGCCCGGATGTAGTCAACCAGTGTTCGACTCTGTAGACATATCTCGAGGTACTGTTGCATCTTTGGGTTATTGGGATCCCACGCCCTTTTCCCCAGTATATCCTGCCCCAGGGTGAACTCGTCAGCCAACTTGTCGGCCAACTTGATAAGTCTTATCCGGTCCAGCTCTAGAAATATTCCTAACGCTATAAGGGGGTGGTCTATTCTGTCGGCTGCTGATGCCTCGTCGACACGGTCCCATATTTCCTCCAATTGCTCTTTGTTGCAGCCGTATATTACCGAGTAGACTTTGTTTGCAGAGGGGATGTAGGTTGATGATAGTGCTAGATCGTCTGGTAATTCGGCCACCATTCTTGCGGTGTATGCTTTAGGGTTTACACAGCAGTATAAGTGATTTCGTCACAAAAGCTGATATCGGAATGTATATTAGGCACTCACATATTTCCAGAAGCCCTGAATCTTTGCTTGTTTGCCGTTGTGAGGAGAAGTAGGCAACATCTCTTAAGATTGTTCGAGTGATGGTCTTATGGACGTGAAATGTCTTCGTGATAGTCTTCCAGGTGCCTTTAGTGCACGGCAGCTCTCTCACGCTGGGTTTCCCACCAAAGACATCAAGGTCTGCTCGGCCGAAGGGTCTGTGTGAATGTAAGTAGCCGTGTCAAGGGGGGTACGTCAACCTGGTCACAAACATCAAGTAGAACCCAGGCGTCTTGACAAGCTCTGGAAGGAAGGAGAGTCTATTCGCATCTTCTCCTCTTATCCAAACTTTTTCTTCGCACTTGTCTTTCGCCCCAATGCCATCGTAGTTGACATAATGTTCAACGAGTGGTTTTCGTACAGGGCGCTGTATTGAGCACGATTAACAACATGTAATTGCTGCATCGGTTAGATAAAGGTTGACTTACGTCGTCGATAGTTTTCTTGTATATTATTTCCACTTGCTTTTGGTGGCCCTCGTACTCGAAAGTATCCAAATCGTGGTTGGTGAACTCGGCATTGTGATTGTTCCAATCCATTTTCTCTTTGTCTGTTCTTGTTATCTTGTGTCCCGACCTTCCTCGGGGTGATATTATCGGTGTATAATTGTAACTGCACTGCTGTGGATTTGAGAGCAGAAATTTTTCTCTCGAGGGTCGTCTAGACCTAGGTACCTTACTTCACAGTGGGCACACACAGCCAAGACAGCGGGCGTTCTGATTGGACAATTCTGCCTTATGGCTGCCTGGCTCAGCCCCAAAAGCGAGAGACAACTGATGTTGATGGACTGAACTGGTTGGGCCCCCAACCAACGCCCGCCACTGCGGGGACCATCGAGTCTTGATTTTCTTGTGTCGCGGAACTGTATTTCTTGGGCATGTGCATGGCATGGATTGTAATATGGTGATATTGAGTGTAACATAGTGTAACCGAAACCTCTCGGAAAGTTGCTTGTGTGGCGTTACGTAGTGCCAAGGGCTGCTTGGGTTGTTCAGGTTTTGATAAAGCCCGCCCCACCGATGCAATAATTATGGCTCATTAATTACCTGGCATGTACTGTACATACAGGTGAATTGGGCGTTGCGTTTTTGAGACAACGAATCGCCATTCGAATTCGGAAATATGTGGTAATAACTGGTCCAAGTCATGTAATCATCAATTAGTGCAGCAAATCCATCTCCAGTGCCGCCACGCGTAACTTTTCTATTCCGTACAACACTCATGACCCGGTTCTTTCTGCTTCCACGGCAGATTGCCGTGTTGCCCGAGTGGATAAAAGAAATAGATCGGGTGATCGGTTAGTAGTAATACAACACGTGATTATTGTCTGGGTGTGCACACCTTTCTTTTCGTCAGGCATCTTTTGGATTTTCCATCTCGTTTCAACCTTACATTGAGCCTCAGGCCCCAATCTTTCAACCTGGTTCTCCCACCATATTGTCCAAATACGCCACTGTCTCACCTCAGATTGATCGATGTCATTCAGGCACGTGTTGCGACAAAAGTATGCGAACAAAAAGAAGCTTAGGGATATTCTGATAGATATGTTTGGGGCTGGAAATTACGAGGTCACGGTAAGAGACGGCTGGTGGGCACTCTGGATTTAATTATTCTCCCAGTTTTTCGCTAATAACCCCTGTTCAAGATCAAGGAGAAGCATTGGATCCTGCATCTTCCGACAAAGTTGACCGATGTTAGTGCTTGTGCATACCTTTCGCTGTTTTACAAGGTGAGCGAAGAGGCACTTACTAATATTACGTGTTGTGGCGACTGTAAAGGCCGAACTTGCCGATATCGAAAATCAGATTCGGGTGCATTACAGGGAACGGGCTTGACAGCATTGTTGTTTCCACATGGGGAGGCCATTGGAGGGCATCTTGGTAAACTGGCATGGGTAGTTGATTGCGTACGAAAAGCTAAAGAAAAAAGGAAATTTACATGAACCCAGCTCGTCTCTCATTATCACGTCCCGGTAGGGGCGAACATGTGGGCTGTCATCAGACTCTCTTGCTCATCTGCTCCTCGAAACCGGCCTCGTCGCGATAAAAGAAATTGTAGGACCCTGCCCGCCATAGAGCGCATTCCTCTCCACGCCCGTATTAATATTCTCCACGCCATCGGCAGCTCCTTGAGGCGTCTCGCCCACTCGCTGTTCATCGAAGTTGTCGAGTTGACACGCCGAGTTGACGGTGGCCCAATTATGCTGCAAGAATTTTGTCTCTCTTGTTCACTGCGAGCCTCCGCCGAGTCTCTGCTCGCTAGTATGGCGTCTCTTGGTTCATCTCTCTCGCGCGTGCTGGAAACAGTCGAAGTGAACGTTCTGGCCCTCACTAGACCTACCCTATGGAGGCTGCTCGAGGAGTCATCACGCAGTACATCGTTTGATGCATTTCCACACGAGTCCTGTCTTGTCAATGCTGTCCAGCCTGTCATTGTTTCTCCCCGGGGATGGGAATCCCCCCTGTCTTCGCCCGTAGCCGTAGTGCTTGCTGTGGACTTTCTCGACAAGTTGCCTATTTTGTGAACAGAAACGTCCGATTAGTTTTTGGGCTCTGTTGTAGGCAGTCAGACATGTTACATGGCCAGAAGATAGGGGAAAGGTGAGGGCAAAAATGGGAGGCCACATACTTTTCTTCCACGATCGGGTGGCGTAAAATGAATCCTGGCGCTTCCACTTTCTTCGGATTTTATCCAGCTTGTCGACAAGGCCTATGGAGTCGCATCGTCTTGCTCTGTCGGTGTGGAGCATGTGCTCAATGACTTCCAGCATCTCGCCAACAACCTCAACGCAGTCTTTGCGTTCTCTAAACTCGTCCAACGCTTTCCTGACGCAGTCTTTGAGCACCGCGGTCTTGCTATCTGTGCACTTCCAGAATCTGTCCATCTTCCAATTAGGATAAGGAGAAGTTGGTGGTTCACGTTCTGCCAGTCGATCGGCGTGGAAGCTCTCGAGTCCCTTGAGCTCTGTAAAAAGCCAAACAAGATGCTCGAAAAACACGCACCCCAGACTGAAAATATCCGACGTTGGCGAAACCTTGCCACCATCCAGGTCGTATTCAGGTGCCGCGTAACTCTCTGTTCTGTTGATCTGGCTGGGGGTTTGTTTGGATCTGCTCTCCTTGCTGTAGAGCCTTCCAAGCCCAAAGTCGGTTATTACAATCCTCACACCTATTCCTAGATCGGGGCCCTTTTCTCCCGAGTCGAGGAAGTACAGAAAGTTCTTTGGCTTGATATCGCCGTGACGCCCAAACCTGTTGGACTCGGGATTCACAGGCTGGGGCAATGCGAGCCCCCTCTCATTGTGGACGCACTGGAGCGCCTTGGCCAGGTGGTAGAACTGGTCGACCATCCACCCGAGATGTTTCTTGTCCTTCGGCTTGTACCTGCCGGTATACCGCTTCCAGAAGTCTCCCAGGTCTCCATCTGCCCAAGGAAACAACATATAGTATGTGGGATGGGTCGGGCTCCTGTTGTACACCTCAAACGTGGCGAGCAGTTGGATGAGGTGGTTCTTTGTCTCCATATCGTCTGGCCCAGGGACCTTTTTGGCCCGGCTCTCTGCAAATATGAGGGACTGCACTTCCAAGCCAAACTCCTCGGATAGGGCGGCGGAAATGTCGCCGTTCTCACCCTCATTCTCCAATAGTTCCTTGAGCGCAAATATGCGATTATTGCCCTGCTGGTCTGGTTGTTAGCTGAGGTGGCATGGAGAAGGGAGGCGGAGGGGGTTGATCGAGGGTACCTTTAGACCATTACTAAAGCTTCGGTCCCCGTCGTCCAACACGACCTTGTAGACTTGCCCAAAGCCACCACGGTGCACTGGTTGCTTCCTGTTGCCGTCGGTCCAAAGCTTCATGGGGAGCGGACCTCCGCCATGCATGATATAATGGCAGTGTAAGCCCTTTTCTTCCCAGATAACGTAGGGCGACATGACAGCACGACTCCAATAGTTGAACATGAGTCGCCATTGCTTGGGGTTTTCCCCTGTGCTGTTTATGCGGGAGTGTTGATGTTCTCGAAACCGACAGTAAAGAAGGTGGTTGTCTTCGCTGTCCTGGACGAGAAGCGGGAGACATTGGTCGTTCATGCCCTCGGCCATAAATGCCTCCATCTGGTGGGCGGAGCCATTTCCTAGCATGACAAGCGTGGCCAGAAGTCTTCTGCAAGGGGCACGAGCACTCGGGCCCCCTCCAAAATATATCTGGTTTGCCAGTCTAATGCAATCTTGTTTCTTCCTGCCCTTGTAGCATTGCAATTTGCCGACGATTTGAAAGACGACTTCAAGAGTTAAGATGCGGTCAAACAATCTGCGTGGCACAAAGTAAGTGCTATGCTCTGCGGCAAATCGGGGAGCTGCGTCGACCAGCGCTTTCGCGACTTGGGCGATAATGTTTTTCGGTCCATCTGTGAACTTCAGATTCTGGTACTCGGTGTAAGCCTGTTGGTGGTGCTGACGGTAGATGTCTTCGCCTCGATCTTCAATTCTTCGCACACGTGTTGGGTCGTGGACGGTACGGGACTGGGGCAAGGGAACTGGCCCGGGGGGTGGGCTGTAGGCGTCCATGGTTTGAACCCCAGAGTACCTTACTCTTTGGAAAAGCCGTCAAAAAGTGAAGAGTCTAGAACGAGAAATTGTGATCGCAAGGAAAGGGAACCGGATCAGAATTATATGGATTATGGGAGATTGCGGGTTTGTTATGATGAGATTGGAAATTGCGGGTTTGCTTTGATTGTATGGAATTGCAGCTTTGCTAAGACAGATAATTGCTGCGTCAAACTTTGAGCATCTCTAGAACTGGGGCTGTCATTGCAATATATCAGATGATTGACGGCTTAGCCCACTGCTTCAAATTCCATCTACCCTTTTTGTGAACAGAACCGGCTCCGGCTTTCGGTTAGGCATATCCACTCCCGAAAACCTGCCGTTTTCCATTTCCCCAAGTTGAGATCGTTGGGGGTACTGCCAGGCATGCAGGCAGGCAGGTGACAACCATCTTGGATTCCAAGGCTTCATGCCAGCCGTCAAGACCAGTCTGACCAGCCAATATGCCCTCGGGGTTTCGCAGCAGCTGTGTTGCATTGGCCATCTCCTTGTATCATCCTTTGTAAAGAGGATGTCTATTTACAAGGTCAAAAACGTCTTAGAATACTGTAATCCCGCACACAACCCTAACCCTCGGCCCAAGCCAAGCCTCCGCAACTGGATTTCTCGGGACAGCGCCCATAGCCCACAACTTTTTTGTCCGTGAAATACACACTTTCAATTGCCACACGCCTTTTCCGCCCAACACATACAATTTAACAATGCGATCAATCGATGCATTTGTAGTGCAATTGAACGATGCGATGCAGTGCAATTGAAAGATGCGATCAATGCATGCATTTGGCGATGAATGTAGTGGGCGTTTTTGTGGGCGGTTTAGTGGGCGTTATAGTGCGTAGTGCCTCAAAAAGGCGTGGGGGCCACAATTAGAGCCTTGTAACAAATTGACTCTAGCGCAGAACGTATTTCCAGGCGGCAGCGGCTCGAACTGTCAAATCACTGGCCGACGTTAGCCTCGATGCAACCTTCATTTCGGTGTGTTGATGGCTGTGTTGAAAGAGGGGTGACCCCCCGGTCTAGACCTGCATATTTGACGCAGCGGTGCGCCCATGAGGCTCTGGGTGACCTATGGTGATTCTCTTGAAGAAATTCGTAGGTTGAACGCACCCAATTGGTCAAGTGAGCCGTGCCTGGTTGGCACTTCTCACCTGACCCAGTGGGCAAACTTCCAAAATCCCTGTTCCGCCACCACCCCCTTTCTGCCACCCCCCTTTTCCGCCACACACCCAATCACACTAACATACACCATTTTACAGTAGACAGTTCGCCTTGGTACTTCTCACCAGATCAAGAACTGAAAATACGGATGTCCAGGAAGTTTGTAGGGCCTGGACAAATAACCTAAGGGCTTCAGACAATTTCAGTTTGTTCAAAGCCTCCTGTTTGTGCAGGCGTTGTACTATTTAGCGCAAACAAGCTCTGCTAACCACTATCTTACCAGAGCGATCTATTGGCAACCTCCTTAGTCTCCACAACGTACGAGGTCCCATAACAATATTATGACACTGTCACCCCAAAACAAGACTTTTTTACCCAGCTTAGATCTGAGTGTACATGAACTGTATTTTTAGATCTCTCTGCGGGGCGGCAATATTGTGGACTCAAGACCCAGCCAAGGCGGCGAGGCGGATACCGGATATCGACTAAGATAGAGTTGCTTCAATAGAGGGTACGAATCCGTGGCGACGAAAATCTTACACATATAAGTATCCGCCACCAGAGGACATTTCTCTTTTCCTTTTCTTCGACACCTCTAAAGCTCAAGAATGGGTTTATTTTGCGGCATGGGAATTTGTTAAGTTTTTTTTTATACATTTTATTTGTCTTAACCTCTGCTTCGTCGTTCCACGCGCATCTGCTATGGCTTCCCCGTTCAAGAAGCCCCCGTCCATGACCTACAAACTCCCAGGGGTCACATGGATAGGCCCCCAAACCGCAGAGGTTCCAGTAAGCAGGGTCTCTTGTGCCCAGTTGAAGGAGTTCCTCGAGTCAAGGGTTCCAGGTCAATACGAGGTTGAGGTAATGATCCTACGGTACCCAGGGCATATCAGCTCCCAGAACAAGCTAACAAGCATGTAAATACCTAGTTAAACCGCGATATCTTCAGAATAACCATTATGTCCCTCCCGTTGGCCCCATAGCCGCCGAGGCCGCCTAGACCTCGTATCTCGTGTTTACGGACAGCCTGAGACTCCCACCACTTCCCGGCATAATTATGCTTCTCTCCACTTTAATACGACGGGGAAACAAGATTTGGAGACGGTCTGGCGCAAGAGCAGGAGCGGCTTGTTATGTTCAGTGGAGCTTATTGTGCCAAAAGTGGCTTGCTAGCTTTTACAAAGAAACGCCGGAATAAGCACACAACCGTAATTATCATTGCGAGAGAACAAGGAAAAGAGACGAAGATGTCAGGAGGATATCACACCTCATACACTACCATCATCACAAATACGACAAGGTTGAAAAGTCCAATCATATTGCCCTGATCTTACAATATGGATCTTATCATACCCGTGATTCTTCACCTACGCCAATTCCGCTTTCCCAAATAGATCTTCAATTCTACAGTTGCACACCAATAGGTGTTGGTACTGTCTACAATAAGACTACCTTGTGAATAACCGTTATTCACATCGTCGACAACATATCGACGGCCTCCGTCCAATTTTATATTACCACTATTACGGTCCAATCACGAAAGTGTATTGCCATAGAAATCATAATTCATTCGCATCACCTCATTCTATCATATCAAGCCACGACAAAAACCTCCAGAACCCGACACCTAGCGGGCCAAATCACGAACGCAGATCCCGTGAACAAACTCAAACTCCAAATCGTTCCGACACGGGGGGCGCTGCCCAACGTACTGCCCCGTCGGGTCGGACCGCACCCAGTTGAAGATTTCGGCCAGAACATCGGATATCTTCCCGTCGACCAAGAACTTCTTCAACCCATCAGCTGCCACCTGATCGCCCCCACAGACAATACCATGTGAGGCAAGAATGTTGGCCTCGGTGGGGACCTTCATACCCCGGATGCAATCACGAATACATCCGCACAAATCCGAGAACCCCACGCCATTCGTGTTCGATTCCTCCACCTCCTGACTTCCAGCAATCAACTTCTCTTGCAACCGGGGGCTCATAAATCCAGCAACGCACTTTCCGCACGTACAGCCATACTTCACCCTCAGCGTTCTATGCACGATGTTATTCCGATTGGCCACCCAGTCAAGGGATGAGAGGAACGACTCGGGTATCGTATCCGGCAGTTTAATGACTTCTCTGCCGGTCAGAACTCCGACACAAGCAACCACCTTGTGGCCGAAGCCAGCAAACCGTCGGCCTTCAAATTTAAAGGCGGTCTCGTGGAATGGCTCACGAACCGATTCCATGGCATCCTCCAATGCCTCGAGAGGCGTCGACCCTTGGTTGTTGCGGCGTCTGGCTAGATCGGGGGCCTTTGCCAAGATGTACTTGGCAGATTCCGGCTTGAAGGTCCGGGCTGCGATATGCAGGAGTGCATCCCCACCGGGGTCGGTCGAAGTCCAGGCCGCGTGGGCTGGATTGTGAGGGAACGAACTCTCGAGGTAGGCGAGCGCCTTCGAGTCGGACACTTCCTCGTTGGCTAGGAGTCTGAACGCCTCCTTGGCGATGCTAGGCACGGATTGCTGAGACACGGGTTGGACTCGCTTGAAGTCATCTGCGGGAGCGATGAATCGGGAGGGATGATCGGGGTAGTCAGAGTAGGCGAGCCACTCCGAAGTTCCCACTCTCCGGTACCCCATTGATCGCCAAAACTTCTCGGCGATCGTGACCTCTTCACCAAAGGATTCT
>Ga0247781_1000761_pt1 | contig 10240 bp, 12 predicted proteins | sample UWRJL184509B5_FD_179922 | JGI IMG/M metagenome (GOLD analysis project Ga0247781, IMG submission 179922) | Plant litter microbial communities from Arlington Agricultural Research Station in Wisconsin, United States - UWRJ-L184-509B-5 | ecosystem: Environmental > Terrestrial > Plant litter >...
TGAAACTGAAAGTTATTAGATAGGTGGTCCGTTCATGGCGTCGATGGACTCTGGCAGGAGGTAGAAAACATCGGACCATCGCTCAACGAGTTGCAGAGAAAATTCGATGGCTTGCAAAGCTTGCTCACAACGCTACAGCCACAACAACAGACGCTCAGGATGCAGCTTTGCCAGACTGAGTATCTTCTCAGCGTTGCTTCTGAGCGTGGCTGCAGCTTCACACAGGACCCAGTTGCACTGCCTTGGGCTACAATGCCAACTCGCCAGGCTTAAGGATGTGACGGCGCTACTCTCCAAACGCTCACGCAGTCAATTCAAAGCTGGAATATTGTCGTTCCACGGGCATAATTGTCTCTACTACAGCTCTAAACCTCATCCATCTCACTGATTCAAGCCCCACAAAAGACTTCCATAAGTCCCTTCTCCCGGCAAATAGTCCCTCCACCCGTCGCCAATGTCCACATCTACATGTGCCTCCTTATTCAGAGCAGCTTCTGCTGAAAGCGCCACAATCCAAGGCTCAGATCTATCATCAGTCGTATAATGCGCAAACCTAACCTTCAATCTCAGCTTCGTGTACTCCTCAGGACAACTCACTTCAAACCTCACAACTACCGCTCGCGCCACACCCTCGCACGCCGTCCTCAACCGTTCCTGGAAGGAGCTAAACTCCCTCCCCTCCGAGGTGCGCAGCTCTGCAAAACCTTCCGCCACATCTCGAACCTCGATATGAATTACGAGCGACTCAAGACGCTGCAACTTCCTCGCCAGCACCTCCATGACAGGGACATCCGCCATCACCCCCTCCTTCAGCAACCGCTCTGCCTCCTCAAGCGGGAAGTCCATCTCAAGATGCCGCAAGTTCGGCAACCTTGTCGCCACATCCGTGAGGCTCTGCACATTCCAAAAGGAACTTGAAATTTTGTCAGAGAACGGGTGCGGTGGTGTGTAGATGGCCAATCTCCGCAGGGAGTGTGCATGGTGGAAGACGACCGGCCAGAGAACCGACCCGTCCTGTTCGTAGTTTAAGACGGAGAGTGCTTCCAGAGCGGAAATGGAGGTGATGAAGTTTTGAGCGACGGTGAGATCCTTGCAAGAAATGGTGCAGAGCGATGAGATTTTATAGCGGCTGAAGGAGAGCTGGAGGGATTTGATGTTTGCGACGTCGGTTGGGTGGGAGTGTTGGAGGGAGTGCATGACTTTGCCAGGGCAGGCGCGGCCGAAGGTGACGATGCCGGAGGTGATGTCCATGACCGGGAGGATGGTGAGTGAGCTGAGCTAGAGGTTACGGTGACGGTGAGGACTGTTGGATTGTGCGATGAGTACCTAACTCAAATCCGGGATGAGGGAGGAGGGGGAGGAATATTGATGAAGCTGTTATATCGGGCCGTTATTTGTAAAGAGGTGGAGTGGTCGAGGTAACGCTAGACTGCCTTCCGCAGAGCCTTGTCCTCGTTCTGGCATCAGCCACGCGTCGGGGGCTGAGATGCCAGCCAGAGTCTGCACCGCCATCACCCAAATCCAGGTATGGAAAGGTCGAGTGAAACCAAAAGGCATCTCTGTCTGATAAGGTAAGTGGGAAGACGTTCTCAATCTGCCTGGTAACGTAGCTTGATCTTGGCGAGATATCGTTCTCAGCATCCGTCCGATGCCGGTTGGCAAGTTATTGCTAACACCGTGCCATGCAAGAGCATCCATCTTGGTCGCGTCCTTGCAATACCACCTCGCAGCGCTCGGTGAGTGGCCGTACCGGTTTCTGACAGCAAAACAGACTCGTCGGCGCACCGAAACTCCCATCGCGTCCCATTTAGGTGGCGGCGGCACTTGAGCAGGATTTGGGAAAGTGGCAATAGCATCAGTGAAGAGGGAGACGTCTGACGTCAAGGCATTTCGTGTTCGTATGGCCTCAAAAAGGCGAACACCTCCTTAGGGGAACATTCATCGACAAAAGATACACTCGACCATCAGGAGTTCCTTGCCAGAGTGCCTTCCAAGTTGCAAGAATAAAACAGATTTGCGTGGGGGAAAAAAGATATTAGTGCCTAGCCTACAATGGTGGAACGATCGAACCAATCCACTAGAGCCTGAGCCCGCTATTTACATGCCTGTACCTAGTCGCTTCCTTGTCCACCCATGCGCAATCTACATGCTACCATCTGGCGTGGTAGATATGTAAAGTACCTGATAAATCCGCCACGCGTATGCAAAAGGCTGGAAAGCCTCTTTCGGTTCCTTAGGGGCGGGCTGCCCTGCAACCGCGACCGAGGCAGGGCTCTAAGGGATTGATCAGGAGCTGGAGCGCATTGACAGAAACTTGATAAACAGCAGTAAGGGCGTTCTTCCAAGTGATCTGCTGCAGGTTGTTCGGCTTGTTGGTCACACTCAGGCCCGCGTCTTGCTGCCGTGAGCGACGTCCGCCGGATGGGTTATTAGGGTTAGCAAACAGCCTTTGTATATTTTTTGCGAACAGCGACCGAGGTGTGTTTTAGCATCCTGAATACGAGTGACCCCACTGCAGCAAGGATGCCTAGCGCTATCGACCAGCAACGGAAGGCCCAAGCTTGAGAAAAAGCAATAGTTCCTCGATGAGGTCGGTCAAAGTACCTTAGGTACTTGTGTCGTACAATATCCGAATGGTTCAGAAACTTTCATTTCAATTGCAAAATTTCAGGTTGGCGTTCTGAGCTCGGAAAATCCAGGAACAAGCAATGCTGCCTGCGATTTTATCACCATCCCATCAGCCGTGCACCATTAGTCCTCGAGGAAGACTAAGGAGGAACAGCATTGAGCTGCATTTTCTCAATGCTTCAAATCGATTTTTGGAGTCGTAATTCAATGGGGAAGGTACAGCCCGAGCCCTGGAAACCCTGGGGAGACAGACACTCATTCAGGCACCTCAAAGCGGGCTCCGGAGCCTCCGTCATCCCCGCCCTTTGAATCTGTGTCTCGTCCAGAACACCGATAGCAGATTTTTTTTGGCGCTGCTTTCCTGCCTTTCGCGCGGGCAGCACTTCGTTTAATCGTGTGAGCGCCTCAGAGGCATGCAGTGGTCCTCTTCATGCGCACAAAGACTGCACTTCGGCCGGCCTTGGCACAAGGGATTTAAGCTTCAGACGTTGGACCCAGCCCGGAGATTAGAGACACCCTCGGGAGGCATTGCTCATCGAATAAAGTAAGACTGATTTTCACTTGCCCACTTACCTATACCAATGTGATCCAAGCTTCTCAATCACAACACCGACCTTTATTCTCGAGCCACCTGGCCTTCGATTTTTCCGGCTTGCGGGCTCCCGAGGCCGCCAACTACGAAAGGCGTTTGTTAGTATATGTCTCTTTGTTCCAAATATACACTTCCACTCTTCTGCTCTACATTACCAAAACTTTCGAACATTTTTTTCTCCACCTAACCAACGTCATCAGCGATACGAATCCGATAACAGCGACCATGTCTAAAGTCTTCATTCCTGGATATGGGTACGTTGGGAAAGAGGATAATCCGAGGGTGCCGAAAACCCCGTGGAGGGAAAGATACGGTGGCTTCAGCTATCCCCAATTCGCAGACGCAGGTCAGTCTGGTCTTCGGCCCTTGCGTCCCGAAATCAGACAGCCATCTGGGACCGATGAAACCCTCGATGTACTGAGAAGACGAAGGCCAGAGCCCCTACCATCGGAGAGAGAGCTCGATGAGCTCTTCTTCAGTGAGCGTTTTCAAACCCAGACCTGCGCTGGTCTGAGAAGTTGGCAACTACAGGCTTTGAACCAGGGCATCCCGGAGTTGCCACTGCCTTTCGACATGAACGAGGCAGATTGGTATGATGTGTTTCAGAAACACCACTGGTATGACTATATCACGCCGGCGGACCTAAATACGCCAAGGCCGCATAAATGGAGTGTCGACAATCCCGAACTTTGGGATGAACTCAAAGTCTCAATAGACATGGCGGATCGCATCTTGGCTATGGTAATAGTGGAGACTAACTGGTACGTATTGGCAATTATCACTCAGCCTAGAGCACACATTCCCAGCTGACGTATATGTTAGGATGTACAAGATGCTAAGGGGGCCGATCGCGGATTTAGATCAGGTTGAGAACTTGAATAGTCAAGCATACAGAGACCAGCCGCCATGCAAAATCGAAATGCATGACGGGGACCATAGGCCAATTACTCAGCCGGACTATGATTTTGTGCGCAGTGAGGTGGAAAGACTGACATCTCGCCGCGTTGTGTTTACTTTCTTTGATGCCAACGACGACGAATACTACGGCGTTGTGGACCACGACAGTCGGCAAGCTCTCGGATTCACGAATGCTCAGCACGATTTCCTCCGCGGGGACGAACTTTTCTCCGTGGTCCACTTGAATACCCTGCTGCTACAGCCTCTGATGACCCTAAAGAGAGACACGCCCGCGAATCGGGCTGAGCGGTATATCATACAACTCAGCGTGGCTAGTACCGTAAGTTGGTCGTCGAAATGTCTCTACTTTCCAGCTTGCTTTACTGACAGTCAATCTATATTAGCTTGTGCACGAGTTGATGGTAGGCGCTTAACGACCCCCACTTGTAAGGACCACCGGGGTGTACTTCGCGGCTAACAACACGTAAGCACGCCCTTTACCAGGAAACCCAGTTCGAGAATATGTCAGAAAACAAGGCTGAGCCTATGCGGGGGAACAGGGTAGAGCCGGTAAGATATAGCATCTTTTTATCTACTCATGGATTCGTTCTTGCTAAGGTCAACAACAGATGATGGGGGACGAGCCGAGGGCCGAACTCGGCATGTCGATGAGAAGCGCATATTCGGTGGTCCCTTTAAACTTCTGCCCTTGGATACGGCTCTCGAGTACACTCAATCATCCCACCCATTCAAGCGGCCGTTTGCAATCTCGCAGCTTGACTTTCCATATTCCCCCGAGTATGGGGAGGGCGGGTTCCATATCAATCAGGAATATAACTGGCCGGATCCGGCGACCTCTTTTCAATATCTAACCCCTACCGTGTACGCGGCGCACTTGCAGAGCGAAGCGTACTGGCGATCGATCGTGGCCCGCTTCGGGGGCCAAGCAATCAGAATGCCACGATTTTGGAGAACAGAGCGGTGTTGTATTACCGGTATGAAGCGCTGCTACTCGACGAAGAAAACAAAACGTTTCGAACTTATTCACAATAACTTCCCGCAAAGTGAAAGCGCTGAAGAGATAGGAGAGACGGTTAAGAGCTTCTACAGCAAGGCCCTCGACGACTTCGACGACCGCAAGAGAATCTATAAGGCCCTCCGGCCGTGGTACGACGCCGAATGTAACACGACGCCGAATATCCCCTCCCCCCTCCCGCTCGGTGACAAACTGACACATCGCAGATAAGATATGAACAGAACCGAATATGCACTATACCACCTCCGAGCGCCAGTCGAAATGTTCACAGAAGCGGCAAAATCCCTAGAGATAAAATGGGGTTATGCGGCGATGAGGCTTTTAAGCGAGCGACTTCAGGGTTATCAACGGCTCTTTGGGAGCCCGGGCAATCCTTTCTTCCAGATCTACTATCTTTTTTCCGCGCTTTACTTACTCATGCAAGCCACTATACCCTACCAACCGGGCGTGAACAATAACCCCCCGGAGCAGGGCGAAGTCAGAAACCTGCCTAACCGCTAGCTTCCATCAAGCCATGTTAAACCGGGAGAGGAGTGGAATTTCCCAGCTCTGACACCATCAGGCCCTGGAGAATACACGTGGACTAGTGGCACCGGACCTTTGGCAATCACACACAGCCCCAGGGTGCATTGGCTTGGCGATGGGATGTTTTACGGCGCGCACGATGGATGTTAGACCAGAACTATCGAGAGCAAGTTCCGACCACTCTTGCGCTGTACCGCGCCGTTGAGAATCTGTACGACGACCTCGTATCCCAGCTCAACTCGGGCCACCACATTCACTCCATGCACGGACACTATATGGCCTGGGACTTTAGCTGGCCGACATACCAGGCCACCCAGAGAAACGGCAAAGGGAGGCCATATCGCCGCCTGTCAAATACTGGAGCATTGGGGAAGTGGCTGATCACAATTCTGACGAGGATCGCTGGGTGATAGTCCCGGATGACCAGGGCGGGTTCGATGCTTATGATGTTACAAGTAAGTCAGCCGTGGATGTTTTCGTTGACCTCTATGGCCCTGGCTGACTGAAATCACACAGGGGTCCCCCTTTTTTCCTAAGGCCACCAACTTGACAGGAATACCACCATGTCCGAGCACGGCCGCGTAATGACGCCAGAGCAAGTTACCCTCTGGACGGCGGGTGAGAACCAGGCCCGCTTTCGCGGAGCACTGTTGCTTCCAAAGATGTTTTTCGAAATGGCCGAGAACGACGGCCGGGGTGGTCGGCCGAGTTGGCTGTATTATGGTGACTTTGTTTACAACATCTGGGGTAAATACCACCGCTCCAGACACTACGACAATAGCTACAGTAACTGACGTAGTGGTAGACTTTGACTTTAACGATGAGGAAGAGAAACAGCTGCTTTCATCCGCTGTTTCAAGCCATGGTGGAAACCTTGCTGTTGTCGCAAGCAAACGCGATATCTTCACAGGCGATCTCCTTCAACGGCTGGAACCCTACCGTTGCGCAATGGTCCTCCACAATCCCCAGCCCAAACTGCGGTACCACAGAGCTCTCGACAACTCAATCATCATGCAACACGTATACCCAGAGATTGGAATGTACACCATAATCAATGGTAATGTCTACGAGATGGATGCTGGTAGGTTCATTAACTCCTTTCTTGTTCTCCAGTCTAATTGTCAAGGTGTCCAACATACGGGCTTTCTCTACGCAGCGTTTGCCCACTTGCACCCGGGTGGACGGCAAGTTATCGAAAGACTGGCTGGCCGTGACGCAACACAGGATTTCGTCGAGAATCATGAAAACTGGGAGGAGCTCCTCAAAGGCATGACCGAGATCGGCCACCTTGTGCCTTACAGGAAACGAGGCAGGCTGGCCACAGATGAGCTCGAGTACCACGGCAAGATTTACAAGCTAAACCTTGAGTCATTTGTCTCTGGTATGGTCGAGCACACCATTGAGCACGAATTCAACGACCGCGATGAATTACTCTCCAACGAGGACGGACTCCGGCAAGCGCGCGAGCGCTTCCAACAGCAATACATGGACCTCGAGCCTCACTTGGGCAAGGATGTGTCTTCACTGGGACATTCGCCCGAGACCGCACATATCGTCTATCCCCTGGGGTACTTGGAGCACCTGGTGGTCGGCCACACCTACAATCCGAAGAAGCCAACCAGGGAGATCACATCATCTGAGTTGGCGCAAAACAGGAGACTAATAGCTGTGGACGAACTGGATCCCGATGCATACCTCAGAGCCAGTTTTAACCAAGCGACCTACGAGGAGTGATGCAAGATCCAAACTGCCGTTTCGGGCGAGGTGTGGGTTAGCATTAAGGGGTTGGTATATAATGTCACTAGTAAGTACCGCAAGCCCCGAGATAAATCCTGCTCTATCTTACTGGCAAATAACAGATTTGATGAAGTACGGTGACGACAGAAGCAAGAAGCTTCTTTCTCGCTGCGGCGGTGCCGAATGCACGAATCCAGAGTTAATCCACGAGATCGCTGAATCTCACGTCGCCCCCGCGATAGGGAGGCTGGTTGCTGGACAAGGCGGGAATAAGAGACCTAGACCGCTGCCGGCCAAAGAAGAGTGGGAGAAAGAACAAGGTAAGTTAAACCCATGGTAAACGAACCGATTTGGTACTGCCACTCCTAGGCCCGCGTACTAACAACTTGGCGTTATAGAAACACTCAAACGTCGTCGCGAGGAACAGTCCAAGAGCCTTTGGCGGAGTGCCTCCGGAAACGAGTGCTGGCGACCTGGCCCCCAGCCGGCCACGAAGCTCACGCCGTACACTGCAGCCCAAATCGGAGAGTAGTTGAGGAAGTGAAGTGAAGGCATCCATTATGCGAAGTCATGAAGCGAAACCGGACTCTGGGATGGGTTGGCATTTTCTAATCTGACATAAATTTCATTACACAGGGGTATCTGGAGGAGTTCTCCTTTATCAAAGACCATTCCAGCACAACCTAAACAATCTTGCCGTCCATCAGAACATGTCTGTCCATGCCAACTCATACGGGAGACATCGGCACCTCCGCGGGATGAGCCGCATCTTGGCCCGGGTTCGCCTCCTCGTAGTGGAAATACTTGACCAGCGCATAAAACCCAGTAGCGACTAACGAGCCCATGACAGGACCAAGCCAGTAAATCCAGTGATATCCCGGGAACTGCCTCGCCGCAACCGCACACCCCAGACTCCGAGCTGGATTCAGGGAACCGCCCGTATATCCAATCCCTACAAGTAGTCATCAGCACCCAACCTCATTCTCACTCTCATCCCACACCAGCCATCAAAAGGTAACTCACCAGCAATCTCCGCCACAAACAACGCCAACCCAATCCCAATCGGCGCCAGGAAGGTATCTTTGGACTTCTCAATCGCCAGCATCAGCACCACAAACACCAGCAGCGCCGTGAAGAACATCTCCATAAACAACCCCTGCACGACCGACGCCCTGCCGCCGAGAACGGTATTCGCCTCGGAGATGGGGACAGGAAACATGGCCGAGACGACGCCGCCGGCGCAGAGCGAGGCGAGCAGCTGGGCGGCGATGAAGAGAGCGCCGCGGATCCAAGGGAGTCGGTAGGAGATGCAGAGGCCTAGGGTTATCTGTTGCAGACTGTCAGCTGGTCTGTTGTGTAGGTTGAGATGTATGGAGACCAAAAAGACCAAAAAAGGAAAGCTGATATCCCTAATACTAAAATCGAACCAGTGATCTTTGCATGTCGTCAAAGAGAGTGGTGATACAAGTGCAACGCATTAGCCACTATGCTAATCAGGCTTCATCACCATGATGTTGATGTCGTCGAGCCGAAAGTACCCTGATAGCTAACAAGAAAACTGACCGCAGGATTAAACAACCCCCCACTGATGCGATAAAACGCCCACACATTCACCAGAAGCGAGAAGCTGTACGCCAGCGCGATGAAGATGATGGTGTCACTGCGCATGCCGTCTGTAGAACTCCCGGCGGTGGGCGCGCGGCTCGCGGCCACGAGGTTACCAGCGTAGGCGAAGAAGAGGAAGAGGAAGGTCCCGACGAATTCGCCAACCGTTGCGACCAGGTGAGTCTCCATGGGGGTGAGCGTGATACGTCGCCGCTGCCGTTCGACGTGGCGTGCGTCGCTGTCGATTTCGACCTTTGGGGCCATTTTGGCGGTCGAGTCGGGGTGGAAGAGATTGGCCGGGGTGGGATTTGGTGATTATGATTATCGGGAGGATTAAGAGGTTGAAGTAATGTCTTTTGATTTTGGCATGAACTGAAGTGGGAGGCAGACATGGTCATTTATTATTCACTGGTGTTCGGCGGACAGCGGACGATTTCACCGGGCAGTCTCCGCTGGGCAAGGGATGCTGGGCATGCAGTGCGACAAGCGCCGATCAGCCTGTGGTGAGCTGTGGTGTTGACACTTGGGATGGATTGGGCATCCCGGCGCTGCCGACTGAGCCGACTGGTCGCGATCGGCGTATCAGATGGTGGTTGTCACCACCCGATGCGGAAGGGACAGCACAGTGATGTCACCACCAGCCATTTGGCGGTAGGTGCCACTGGGTGGTATGCCACCCAAATGCCGGACGTGCATTGCAGATCCACCATTTAAATCCCGTCACCGCGGGCCGCACATTCTCTCCACATTCAATCCAACGCGGGATCTGCCACCAGCGATCCCGTTCATCAACACCAAGAAAGGCTGACCGCAGTTTCACAATGATGTTGCTGTCTCACAGGCCCTCCAACATGTTAGCTTTGCATCGTGGCTTCCACGGGGGATCGCAAGCCGGCACGACACGAAAACGCAGCAAGTGAGAATATCACCGCTGGATTTCCTCAACGGGGAGGGGATTGACTGAAGAGCAAATCCCCACATGCAGCTATCCCTGACTGTCTAAGCCTATCACAGGCCTGGCCTATCACAAAACAAGGGCCAAATACGCCGTTCGCCAGGTCGTCAAGTCGTCAACTTGAAGTCATCCAAAGTACACAACCCATCCCTCTTCAACTTGAACCCAACTACACCCGCAAGAGTCGTACCCTCGCCCTGCCAAACCCCAACCCAACCTTCTTCGCCGCGCTCAGCTGCCGACTATGCAGCCTCTCCAACCACCT
>Ga0247781_1000762_pt1 | contig 10230 bp, 13 predicted proteins | sample UWRJL184509B5_FD_179922 | JGI IMG/M metagenome (GOLD analysis project Ga0247781, IMG submission 179922) | Plant litter microbial communities from Arlington Agricultural Research Station in Wisconsin, United States - UWRJ-L184-509B-5 | ecosystem: Environmental > Terrestrial > Plant litter >...
CCACTGTTGAGAGTGAGACATATCAGTTGGCCAAACCTGCAAAGCAACTGTATCGTGTAGGCGGAGGAAGTTCCCGGGATCTTGACTTACTTGTGTTGGAGGGCTCGTATACAAGATATCGCCTCGGCGAGCCGCCTTCCTCAATGCCTGCACGGGGGTGCGCGGAAGGGCTTGCCGGAGTGGCTCCAGCTCTCCTGCGGTGACTCTATCGATGGCCTGTACCTGGCCATCACTGTCCTCCGAACCCTCTGGATCGTCGACACTCGGACCATTAGGGGTACTTGCTGGAAAGTCCCGGGATTTTGGCTCTTTGCAAGTACACGCCTGCCTTTTTCCCTTTACGACAAACGGGACCGCATGGACGGTGAAGGCGACCCCAGTCGCTTGCTCGAGCACGCTGAGGAAACCCCAGCAACTAAATGACACATGTTAGAACCCAATTGCAGCCCTGGTATGGTCATGATATATGAATGCACTTACTTGTCGCAGGGGAGGTGATCAATGAATATCGAGGCACTGGCCTCTTCCTCTGGCAGATTGACCTCCTTCAACTCTGCAAGCCGATTGACATTATTTGTTTCCCGATACTTGTCCAGGAGCCACAGTACCCAGTATACTCCGAGCTGCTTCTCAACACTGCAAAAACTGTTAGCCATATCTTCTGTCAAGGCAACCTGAAAGAGCACACTTACTGAGAAGCTAGGTACCTTCCGGTATCCTCGGGGTTCATCAGCTCCCTCGGAACGCCAGGGGCGTCATGGGTTTGATGATAAAGATCATGCCCAAGTAGTTTCGCCGCAGCCTGAACGAGCCGCATAAACTTCCCATTTGGCAACACCTTGAGACCGGGGCTAGTATACTTCCAGCCGGAAAGGGCGAACGCCCTGATTCTCGTGTCTCCAGGGCTGGCGAGGAAGCCATACGTCTTCTTGTCGACCACCTCTGGTATTGGGATGCGTACGACCTCCTTGGCGATCACCACGCTCTTCTTGTCGAGGAACATGACTGTCTTGGAAAGGGCATGTTTCTTTCTCGCCAGAAGAGATCTCATACGCACCGGGTAGCGGAAAAGGCTGCCCAGATGGCGGCTCTGCTCACCAACTGACGGCTCCTGACGGTATCCGAACCTTTTGAACAGGGCCAAATACCGTCCCCTGACATCCTTGTTGTTGTATTGGACTGGCCGGCGCCCATGGATGTCACGGAACTCCAAGCTCGCCTCTTTTCGGATGAGGAGGCATGCAATCGGGAATTTTCGCAACATGACGGCAAAATGCAGGGCGGTCATCTTGTATCGGGCACTCGTGGTGTAGATGATATCATGGTTCTCGCCAATGAGTCTTTTGACCATTTTCAGGTCGCCATCAAAGACGGCCGCGTGCAGATTGTTTAAACCCAATGCTTTTATCAAGGCGGCCGGCGCCATCTTCAAGACCTTTGCCACAGGGTTAGCGTTATTGTGACAGGCAAATGGAATGGTGATGTAGACGGGTGAGAAGGATAGGATATCGGTGAATGTGCTGGGTATGGTTGAGAGTTGGGAGTTCTTACCAGGACTTGAGAGAAAAGCGACAACGGCCAGAGATAAGACTTTGTTTGGAGAGTAGTGTACTCGATAAATGCAGATAGAAAAAGGATACCTGCTGTCGACACTCGAAGGGGAGAACAAGAAACCGAGAGGAGGCCCAAGGATGCGTGGTTGCGGCACTTTGGCAGGTCGGTGTGGGGAGTTGTGTTTTAAGGTTACGAAGGAGGATGATGAGGAAAACGAGGAACAGACACTCGGAGTGAGAAAAAGAAGGTAGGTTAGGAATGTCCGGCGTACTCGAGGAGAACTGCCGGCACGACTAATCTCCTCCCGAGAAAGCAAATGTTGGTTCAAGAAATGTGAATCAGAAAAACGAAGAGGGTTTGAAGGAAGAAACCGCTACTAGAACGAGGTGGAAGAATGTAGACGGTTATGCGGGAAGGGACTCAGGTTCTTGGGCCAAGACGAAGGTCAAGGCGGAGGTGAAGCGGAGGGTTTGTAGATGTTTGGGGAAGAAGTTCTTTTGATGGAGCAGAGAGCTAGAGCACCCGGCACAAGAAAGAAACATAAGAAGGCAGAAACGGTGAGTAGAAAAATGAATATTATAACGGCAAGAGGAGGCCTGCTTGATTCGGAGAGGATCTGAGGGAGCAGCCCTTGGTACAAGGTGTTGTAAAAGGAGGACAGGTGGAGGAATACGAGAGGAAAGGCATATTTCTTCTCCTTCAAAATAGGAGAGTCAATGCCTTCATTGCCTTATTCTCATTAGTAGATAGCAGTACCACACAAGGCGAGAGAAATGTATCATTCTGCATAGCAACGTTCAAAGGAGGCAGGAACGATGCAGACACATGCATCAAGACCTTGATTTGACAGGGATGTCCAACTTTGGGCAACGGCCTTGGGCAGGGCAGAGCAGAGCATCTGTCCGAGGGCATGTAGACACATGGACACAAGCTACCAGCATATATTATATCAGCACGGTTTTGCAAGTACGGAGTTCACAAGGGCAACATGGTAGACTGCACGAGAATGTACACAGCAAGATGAAGAAAGAGTTACCACATTTGTATTTCCAATCGAAGAAATGTCAAATGTGGTGGACGAGCAAGGCACAAAGCAAGCAGCAATCCATTTTTGACGCCTGAACCTTAATGCTACCGGGAATCTAGAACCACGCCTGAAAGTGCCTTGAACCTCATAACTGCCATTGTACCCTTGTCGGGCCACGGATCCTGTGAAACATAACAAGTCCTGCAGTGAGAAATTTACTCGTCATCCTCCTCCTCCTCCTCCTCAGCCTCAGCAACGGTCTGGGCGATCCCTAGAATCAAAGGTTAGCATCGTCGTCTCTGGATCTAGTATCGAGGCAATTCTTACGGTCAAGATCACGCTGGCCCTGCTGGGTGATGCGGCGGCCACCCTTGTCGTCATCGATCTCGAGGACCTGGATCTTCTCGAGGGACTGCATGACCTTGCGGTCAACGCTGCCAGAGGCGGCGACGTGGTGAGAGGGACGGCTGCCGCGGTTCTTGGCGCTGCCGTGGACCTTGCGGAGACGGCCAACACCGACGGTCTTCCTGAGGTAGACGTGGCGGGCAACGGAAGCGGCGCGGACGTAGAGCCAGTCGATGTCCTGGGGGGGCATCTCCTTGGCGGGGCCGGTCTTGACGGTGTCAACCCAACCTATACACAGGTCAAGTCAGCAAACTTATTCTGCCACCACGAGGGCTGTTCACAAGCACGCAAGGGTAATTAAGGATTCTTTGTACATACCAGGGACAGGGAGCTTGCCCTGACGCTTCAAGAAAGCGGCATAAGCCTGCACGAACTTCTGGGGCTATTGGTGCGAAAAAACCGTCAATTAGCATGATTCCGTCTTCAGAGGTCTTTCGACCCCCTCGCGCCTGCTCCAATTGTTTCTTCCATTTTGTCGGAAGCCCATGGGATGTCGTCGCCGGCCATCTCAGGCTTGCGCACAAAAAGCTGGCCGTGCGGGATGCCCGATAGGAAGAGAAGTGGTCGAGTCGGGGGCAAAAAGCCGGGTACGACTGGAAGAGTTGGTCAAGAACCTACATCGACGTCCCGAACGGTGACACCTCCAGGCATTTTGGCGGTTTATTGATGGGTGATTGTCGGGAAATGGGTTGGTGATGTCGTCGTTCGGTCGGAGTCGCACGCTTGATCAGAATCGTCTCGATGTCGCCAAAATTTCTCCCAGTGGGCGGTGGAGGGAAAGAAAGGTCTTGGCGGTAGTTGATTGGCTTAGGGCTTGTGGCCCTGGCGGGGCTTCACTCAAGAAGGAGGAAAAGATTTGTGGAGCTAGCCCCAACCCTAACCCTTTGCTTGACTTCAGTTTGGACCCACCCGACAGCTGCAAGGCCTGAGGCAGAAACGCTTTGGACTGCGTGAGTGCCTGAGCGACCTTAATTCCTTCAACACATTGCGCTCCCTGCGTTCATGAACTGATATCAGAGTACATACCATGATTCAACTAAATCATTGTCGAGGTGACGACAAACACTTCCGGGATCCATAGACATCATGATAACTATGCAACATCAGATCGATAAGTCTGAAGACGGGCCTCAATTCACCCTGGATTCTGTACAACACGCGCCACTTTCGGGATCCTTCCCGTGTGCTGATAGGGACGGGAGTTTGGAATCTAAAATTGGTCGGGTTAACCGTTGAGAAAGACGGTTTGGCCCATCTACGCCTCAGGAAACAGTTGACATTGACCAACAGGGCTGGCTAATTCACCAACAGGGCTGGTTACCTCTATCAAGCCCAGATGGCCATATAAACACGATTTCACGATAGCTGATATGGTGCAAACAGGCATAACCCGACATGTTTAGACCTCGGCCGATGAAGGCCGCGACCCAGGCGACCCTTTTACAAAATGGCCGAAAACTCTGGGCCGGACAGCTAGCTGCATGTCATGATGAGACGAACACCCAGGTTGCTGATATTGTGAGACATGGAGACAGCCATATCACTGGGAGGACTAGTCGGCACTCGGCACGGGCAGAGAACAGGTTGATCTGTTGACGTCTCGAACGGCAATGTCGTGCCGAAGTAGTCCTCCTTCATCCGAGCTGTCAAGTTTTCCCACGCGGGGTCCTGCCCCCTGGGAAGATTTGCGTGATTTCCGGATCAGTCGCAAGGATACACCATACTCTGAATCTGGCGGGAATATTGATGTCGAAAAGTTGGGATGGTGGAATGTCCTCTTGACAAAAGCAGGGGAGAGGAGAAGGGGTGGCCCTTTTGTCTCAAGTTCAGGGCTCAAGCTCACGGGTTGCTGGGAGTTAAATGGGTCTTGGCAAAGCCCTGTCTTAGCTCCTACAGGCACGGTTTCACCACCCCCTGGCCTGATCTCCTTGGACCACCTGCAAACCATGCTTGTGCAGGGCCAAGATAGCGGGGTGATGTTCCACAAGGATCTTGACTTCTTCAATGTCGACCACCCGATCCATTGTCTACCTCCCCACGCTCGGCGCCCCTGTTACGAACTTGGGATGGAGGAGTTGTCGTCGGCTAACATTGCCTGCTTTCTACTTGCCGTGAAACAGCCCATCTCACAAACAATGGGAAATTTGCAAGTTTGCGCGCGCGCCTGTGCTTCACCTGCCGCTCTCCAGTCCTGGGTTCTTGGATCTGGGACGGAGCAGCATTGCGAGCATCGACCAAGTCCATGGATCAATCCTGGACAGACCATCAGTGGAGAGTGCCCATGATTGGAGCATGGCAGGATGGATGTCAGTCGATACCAGCACCAACTTGACTTGCGACCTCTGGGGCGGCTGACATGTGAGCCCAACTGCCCACTCCAGGCCAGTCCCCCAATCGTTCGTCCAAAACGAAACGGGACCATCCTGTGTACAAGCTCTGGGACTGTGTTCCCAGGGGGTAAAGAAATGTTTATGAAACCGCATTGGGATGACTGCCTTGGGTGCAACCCCCCAATGTTGGCATCGTCAAACAAATTCGCATGGTTGAGGCCAGCGTCTAAAATTAAAAGGACCATGTCCACGATGGAGTCGCAAAAAGTAATAAGTATCTCCCCCCTCGGAGCTGTCGCGCAGATCTTTTCTTGGTGTCTTGGCTCTTCTTGCCATGGCGTCGTTGTGAATACCCTCAGTCCGCTCTTTCCATTCTGACCCCCTGCTCTTTGCTTGTTTTCACTCACTCCTGCTGAGCGGGCTGGTTTCCATTCTCTTGTATACACTTAGCTTGTCTGTATTCATCAACATCCTCTCTTTCGCACCGCAGGCCTACGTGGTTTGCCTCCCCGTTCTTTTATTTTTTGCGCTAGTATGGCTCTCTTATCCTCACTCTCCTTTTTGTTGGTCTGGCACACCTGGGGAGTCTTTGCAGGTGCTTCCCCTGTTGTGCCTCGAGCTGTTGACGCACTCAACGAGGAGGCGACAGCAGAAGCACACCAACGAGATAACGGTGCTACCAGGGCCTTTTCCAATGTTCAAATCAAGGTGCGTACTCGGCTGGAAAGACACCACGAAGCGAAACCGACTTGCTACCTAACTAACCAAATCCACAGACATCGGATGGGAAATGTCTCTCTGTAGACAAGCTGTCGGGCGACTTTCGAGCGAATCTGACACCAATCCAGGTGGCAACTTGTGGTTCTACTGATGGCCAGGGATGGGACATCATCACGAATGGCGCCCATATCAATGTCAACAATGCCATGCTTATCGTGAGCACGCTCACACAGGCCTGCTTCAACTTTGACGACCGCAGGGCGGCAGGAAACCAAGTCTTGCTCTTCTCCTGCGGCGGCCGCGCTGACGGAGGCGGCGAGGTGACCAACAGTCAAATATTTTCCTTTGATGGGTCGGCTGGCCCACTCTCCCTCAAGCCCGAGAATGCTGCCGGGTCATGCCTCACTGTCAAGGGAAATGTTATCGATGTCGCCAGCTGCAACGATGGCGATGCCAACCAGTCCTTTACACTCGGAGGTGCCGGGGGGGCTGTTGACAACAACGGTGACAATACTGATGCCAATAATGGTAACGACAGCAACCCCAATGTTGGCACCGGAAACACAGGCGGGGGAGATACTGATAACCAGACTGGCAACGGAAATCGCAATGGTACCGAAACCGGTAACCGCAGGGGCGGCCGAAAGGGGAACCGTAAAGGCAAAGGCCGGAACGGAGCAAATGGAGGTGCTTCAGCCACAGCGAGCACGGCGTGTACAAAGCGCACCCGAACGGTCATCTCCCAACCAACAGGAGACCCTAGACCTGACGTCAACCTTGGCGTCCAGCTTCCAGACACAAGCAGCGCGTCGCCACCGGCTGCAAGTACAACTGCAAATCCGGGAGGCGGAGGCGGAGGCGAAAACGGGGGTGGGAACGGAGGCGGGAACGGAGGCGGGGGTGGCGGAAACGGCAACATTCCCTCTGTCAATCCCACGACTCCTGTCCCAGTCTCCCGAGCAGGTGGCACGTTGAACCCAACCGCGGCCGCTGAGGCACAACAGAGAGACGACGCGGCAACGCGGGCCTTCACTGGCGTGGAAATCCGAGACCCGGACGGCAACTGTCTATTTATTGACCCGACTGCCGGCGACTTCCGCCAGAATCTTATCCCCGTCTCGACCGTCAAGTGTTCTGGATCTCCGAATGAGAAATGGGATGTCATCACTGCTGGCAAGCATAACAAGCAAAATGGCAATGAGGCGCCAGCGGCTCTCATCGTCAGCTCTTTGGTAGGTTGGCTTCCCTGCCGAATCACCAAGTGAGGCGTGGCACGAGAAATCCTTTTTGCTAACTCATCTCAACCGCCCAACAGACTCAAGGCTGCATCAGCTTCGACGGTAGGCGGCAAGCAGGCGACACGGTAATACTGTTCTCATGCGGTGGCCGTGGAGACGGAAGTAAGCAGCCCCTCTGAACAGCCCTTTACAGCTCCCGTAACTAACGTAACTTGTCATCAGACGGCGAGACAGACTCTGGTCAACTAATCCCATTCATCGGCGCAACCAGCTTTGCCTTTGCGCCAAAGAATCAGAATAACAACATCTGTATGCTCCCCGGCAATGGCAGGCTTGATTCAGGGCCGTGTCCCACAAATGGGTCACAGCTATTTACCATTTTCCCACAGTAGAGTTGGGGGGTTGGATTCTCTGATTCTGTCTCCTTATACCTCTCCACGGCTTCGTGCGAGATGATGGAGAGGTTTCTTTCCCTCGAGACCTCGACAAGGGGTATATTTCTTCGTTCCTTTCTGTCATGACCATGTTCAATCATCTATTATTACCATGTATTACTATATTCAAAGTTTACGGCTATTAAAATTTACATCTTTAAGCCAATCTCGCATCCAGCCTGGCCTAGACTGTCTGGGAAGAACTTGTTCCCACCACGACATTCGTGTATTTTCCACGCAAGTTGATCCCAAATGTCATGGTAGTCACTGCCCCGCGTCTATTCCAATATCTTAAGAATACCGCCATAGAGATCTAGATAATATAGCAAAATAAAGATTTGTTGCTAGTTATGGTCTTGGTCAGGGGGGCGGCACGGTGTACCGCCCTGTGCTGGCAGGTGGCAACGGTCGCCAGTCCATCTCGCCCCACCAACTGACAAATGTAAGCCGAGCTCCTTCGGCTGGCCTGACATCATTGCCGAAATTTCAACAAACACCAACCGGCGCCGAAACAGCAATTAGCAACCCGGGCCGACATTACGGACATAGATCGGGACGTGTCAACGCTCAAAGACACCTCAATCCCCGGAATCTTCCCAGCTACAATGTCCTCCTCCTCCCTAAGGTGTTGCGCCAATGCACCGACACCTGCAACCCTCTTCATCCAACTCAGTGTGCGCCGACAAGCCACTATGACTCCCATCCTCGATCTCCTCGTCCCCCGCCGACAAGCAGTTACCTCTATGCGCCGCTACATCGCGACATCACTACCAACAAGAACCGCGGGTACCATGCGCAATTGCAAGCCATGGAACGGCGTAATGATGGTGACACAAAAACCTACCACCCGTACACCATTTACCTCTACAAATCAGCGCGCATTCACCACCTCGCCAATAACCCGCGCAACACAAACCATCTTCAACCCCCAGCTTGACGACGAGGGTAACGAGATGAAGCTCGAAATCACACCCCGCGCGGCAAATGTATACAACCATCATCAATCCCCTATAATATATAACTCAAACTAACCGCCCATCCACAACAGCGTCTCTCCCAAATAATGACCAAAGACTCCAACCCCAACCTCGCCCTCCGAATCCAAGTCGAAAGCGGCGGCTGCCACGGCTTCCAATACCTAATGAAACTAGTCACCCTCCCCTCCTCTCTCCCATCAACACCCACCGAGATACAACCCGAGACAGAGATCCGTGAGGACGACACGATATTTACCTACACCCCGGACGATAGCACAGCCGCTGCTACGGACGTGACCCCAGCCAAAATTATTATGGACCAACCGTCACTGGATCTTCTCAAGGGCAGCAAGGTGGACTTTACGATGGAGCTGATTGGTTCGCAGTTCAAGATTGTAGACAACCCGTTGGCGACGAGCAGCTGCGGGTGTGGCACTAGTTTTGATATCAAGGTCTGATGCGTGATGAATACCTACGCATACTGTACATAAATGGAAGGGCAGGACGAGAACACGCGAGGCATTGTATAGCTATCACTAGACGGACATAGAATATAAACTACATTTTACTGGCATTACGAAGATCACATATCCACATATGCAGAGACGAACAGATCATTGGGCACAAGAAAAGGTGGATTGAAGTTCATAGCATTAGGCCTAGTCCTGGCCGGTTACAGAGTGGGACTATATCACAGGGCCTCTGGTGAAGTGTGTTTGTGTTGTGCAAAAGCAACAGTCATTTGCATTCATTCCCTGTGAGCCACGAGGGGCTTCCGCTTCCCATTAACGCCATGCATCCCACCCAAGTAACCGTAACGACCAAGAACCGAGATAAAACCGAATACCAAATACAACCACCACCACTCTAGTTCATCTGTCTGATGAGAGCGTTGATGTGCTCCTCACGGTTGCCAAGATCACCACCCTCGATGAAGTGACGGAACTTGCGAGTGCGGAAACCACCGTTGGGGTTGCTGAGCTTGAAGGGCCACAGGAAGTTGGCGGCCTGCTTGAAGTTGGGACCGACAGTGAAGATCTCGTGGATGAGATCCTCCATGCAGATGATGCCGTACTTGCCGAGGTTCTCCTCAATGATGTTGTTGTCGGTGAGGGCAACGCGCTGCTTGTTGACTTTTCCGTATCCACGCTTGTAGACAAGCTCCTTGACGGTCTTGAGGTTGGGGTAACCGTAGGCGACCCAGGGCTCGACAACCTTCAGCATCTCAGTGGTGGCCTTGGTAACGCGGATGAAGACACCGTTGTTGATCTGGAGGAGACGGAGAAGTTGGAGGATCTTGCGGGGCTTGGGGGCGATCTTGTTGATACCCTTGATGCGGACGACGAAGATGAGCTTGGCCTCGGCGGGGACGTGGAAAGAGCCATCCTGCTTGGCGAGACGGGCGAGACGGATCTTCTCGCGCTCGTCCTCACGGTACTCCTTGACGTACTTCTCGGCACGCTTGAAGATGACGCCACGCTTCTCCTTGCTGGCCTTTATACAGAGTTAGCACTGCGTTCCGACAGATTGGTGGGAAAAAGCGGT
>Ga0247781_1000763_pt1 | contig 10226 bp, 7 predicted proteins | sample UWRJL184509B5_FD_179922 | JGI IMG/M metagenome (GOLD analysis project Ga0247781, IMG submission 179922) | Plant litter microbial communities from Arlington Agricultural Research Station in Wisconsin, United States - UWRJ-L184-509B-5 | ecosystem: Environmental > Terrestrial > Plant litter >...
ACGAGGATACGGGCTATTGAGAAGGTGGGTGGGACGGTTGTTGGGCGGGAGATGTTGAGGGGGTTTGTGGGTGTTGCTGAGAAGCGGTGGGCGGCGGTGAAGAGTGCGATGGGGGTGTAGATTGCTGGGCGGAGGGTTGTGGAAGTGGCCACTTGATAGATTACGTAGAGTGGTCACTGTGGGAGACATAGATATACCGTGCCATCGCTAGGAAGTGTTTCTGTAGGGAGAGTCTGTTAATGTAGTGTTTGATACCCAAAACCGAAGGCAAGGACAAGGAGGACTTGACATTGCAGCTAGATGTCTCTACGTGCACTATGCTCAAGATGTTGCTTAAAATGTAACAATCAGAGAGCTTACATTGCCTGGCAGGTTTGCCACAAAAGCCCGTCAGAGACAGATATTGAGCGACAAGTTCTTGTGACACAGCTTCAACAAACAGCAGAGACAATGTAGTGAGACACGGGCTCCAAGCAGTTCGTGTCAGAATAATACCTCTCGTAAGAGAGTTTAAAGCGCATACAATCATTGAGAGCAGCTACGCAGTACATAGCTATATAGCCAGATAAATTCCTCATCCGCTATATGGTGATCACATTCAATACAGAGATGACAGGAAAATGAGATGTGCCGAGTCTTCGACCCGCTCTTACACGTTGTGATTCTAGAGCAGGAGATACGAAAGGACAATTCAATCTACCGCCCAACATAAGGTCCTAATGAAAGGGCCCCAAATTTCCACAATGCTGTGAAGGGTGCAGCGATCGCGTGGTTTCGTTGAGCGGTGGTTTTGAAATCTTTTTGAGACTTTAGGGGGCAAAATTTTCGGCCGGCAAGATATGGGAATTTGGAACGTGGTCCGTGCGTGTTTGCTGACGCGGGCCGAGCTATTCACCGGGTGGATCTTGAATCTTTGGCGGGGCTGTTGCGAGTATGCTTTGGTAGTGCAAAGATCGGGTGCTGGAAACGACTTGCAACAAAGACCAAGTTCAAGGTGAGATTGTTGCAAATGAAACGCCTTATTATTTCTCTTAATTTATTCAATCAGCTTTGCGAGGCATTCTAGGTGTTCAGTCACTCCTTCCACTGGTAGGTTCCTGGCATCTCAAATCAGTCGCACTACCATTCTGAACTCCGGCAATGGGATGTGGGTCCGCATGCAGTTCTTGGGATCCACCTCGACCGACTTCATATTAAATTTTGCTGCCTGCATCTAACCTCCGCTCTTCTCTTCCTTTTCTCATCCATCCAGGCATCTTGCTTCGATGTGACCATGGCCACAGATATCTTGACCGACACCCTTTGGGATGTCGTGATATGCGGCACTGGCTTACCGCAGGCCCTTCTTGCTTTGTAAGGATGCTCTCAAACCTGTCGCTATCCGCGCTGCCCGCTGACTGACTTAGCTGTTCTCCCACTTGAAGATCGCTGTCACGGTCCGGAAAGAACATCTTGCACATAGATCCAAACGAGTACTATGGCGGCGCAGAGGCTGCCCTCACTCTGCAAGACGCGGACGACTGGGCGACGCGAATCCTTGCCAAGGATGACCTCCAGACCCCCGGCCTCTTCAGAGACCCTTCGATCACGAAGAGCGACGCCGCTACGGGCCTCCTCACGCGAGGATACTCGCTGGCGCTCGCGCCTCAGCTGATACACGCCCGTTCGGAGCTACTATCTCAGTTGGTTTCCTCCCGCGCGGCTCAGCAGGTCGACTTTCTCGCCGTGGGGTCCTTCTTCATTCTGAAGCCAGACTCAGACTTGATGCGCATTCCTTCTACGCGAGAGGATGTCTTCTCCACGACCGCCCTCTCCATGAAGGCTAAGCGTGCACTGATGAAGTTTCTCAAGTTTGTCATGGACTACGAGAGCGCAGAGCACGCCGAGGTCTGGAAGCCGCATGGGGATGTTGCCCTAGCTCAGTTCCTTGAAGAGCATTTCAAGATGGACACAGAGCTTCGGTCATACATCGTCGCCCTTACACTCTCTTTGGATGGGGAGATCAGTACCAAGGAGGGCTTAGCTGTCATCCACCGTCATATCACATCCATGGGAGTGTTTGGACCAGGCTTTGCTGCCGTTTATCCAAAGTGGGGTGGGCTGGCTGAGATCGCCCAGGTCGCCTGTCGATCTGGTGCAGTCGGAGGCGCTGTCTATATGCTTGGGACAGGCATCAAGGCGACAACCGCTGTCGACGCTGGATCAGAGCTCGAACTGACAAGTGGAGACAGGGTCAAAGCCCGGTTGGTGGTTGTACGAGGAGACGGGGGTGTAGGCACTGGCAGCGCCATGGGCATCAGCAGATTGGTAGCCGTGATAGGTTCTCCTTTGAAGTCGTTGTTCACAGCCACTGTTGAGGGCGCTCCAATACCAGCGGTAGCAGTTGTTGCCTTTCCCGCAGGCTCTCTGACGACGGCGGATGGAACTACGTCCGGCTCGCCAGTCTATCTGTTTGCTCACTCCAGTGAAACTGGAGAATGCCCATCTGGTCAGAGTAAGTTTCCAACTCCCATTTATTATCTTCTCTCCCACGAGTCCTATGATGATCCAAACCGAATACTTATCTACATTGTCTGAGCTCCGGCTTTGACGACAACATACCTCTGACATTCTGATGACTCTCCCCACACACTGCACATTCAATCATTTCCCTCATCAGGAATCATTGCTAACGTGCTCTTCAATAGGTGTATTATACTTGACCACCCAGGCTACGTCCCATTCCAGAGAGCTCATGAGCCTCGCTCTAGAGGCCTTCATCCTCTCAGTCGATGGCGAGGCACAGACCCTCTACAAGTTGTGCTATGAACAGTCCGGTGGTGTAACAACTCCGTCTCGAGCTGATGACTTGAATGTTTTCATGCCTTCCCTCACACCTACGCTTGCTTTCGACGACGCAATCCTCGCCTCTGTCCGTGATACCTGGAGACGTGTCGTTGGCGACGCGGGTGTCGATGCAGACTACATGACCTTCCCGGAGCGGAATGGCGCCATGGATGATGATAATGATGATGCTTATGAGTGAATCTTGATAACGGTAGGGTGTCTTTTCATTACAATACGTCTCACAAATAGAAAATAATAACATATTCATAAATTCATGTTTTCATTGACTATTTCATTACTGTCTGGACTATATGTCCTTGATGGCTACATATGCCCATCATTTCTCATTCATCCTCATGTCTGTGAAAACCAGCGATGATATGGTGATATCTACACTTGCATAAGCTGAACACTATACTCCCCCTACCTGTTTAAGCCTTGAGGCCTACGCGGATATTTCCACCCGGCTGCTGAACCTTGATGGTGTCCCTTGTCACGAGGAGCAACACGATACGGAAAGCCATGACGGCCGCCTCCCTCTTTCTTCCCGGGCCAACGAGATCGTCAAACTCGGCCCAAGTGACGCCTGTATCGGCATCAGGCAGACCCTTCTCCACAACAACCTTCTCAATATAGCCAAGAAAGTTTCTGCCCTCGTGGCCCAGTGGGTCGTGGGTGTTGGCTGACTGCTGGGATTGTGATCCGCTTGGGCCGGCAAAGGGGTTCTGGGACGACTGCATGGACGGGAAAGGGAAGTCCACGTCTTCGCCAAAGAGAGGCTGGTCGCTGTGCCGGTCGATGATGCTGGAGCCTCGGACACGAATGGGGCTGGCCTGGGAGCTAAGATCGACCTCCCTCCCTTTGCCTTTGTTCTTGATGGCGGAGGAGCTCGGCGGCATCCAGGGGACGTCGGAGGGGACGTCGGGCAGGGCTTGGGATGACTTGCGGCCGATTTCAAGCTCGAGGTTGTCTGTTCCGGGGATGGGAGTGCCCTCTTCGAAACGGGGACGGACGCGTCGGTCAGCATCGGCATCGTCCTCGGCCTTGCGGCGGGGAGGGCGCACGGTATTCTCTTTGTTATCCTGGCCGTCGGGGTTGAGACCGAGAATGCTGTGGGCGAGGTTGTCGCCAGCGAAGAGATTGGCAAGCGGGTGGCTTGGGGGGAGGACACCAACTCCCCCAATGCCAAGGCCAAAGACAAAGTTGAAGCCATTCTTCTTTGCCTGGGTGGGGGTGGGCCCTGCGCGAAAGGCCCGGCGGATACGATCTAGGCGGATCTTGTCCTGGTCGGTGACGTAATTTCTCGGCCACGCTAGTATGACGGGTTTGGGGACGGTAGTCTCGGCGTCAGGAGCCATCAGAGGAACGAGGCGACGCCGGCGGTGGGCGACGATGACACGATTATTGGCGACGCCAATGGGCCTCTCGCCCTCGGCCGGTTGCTGGCTGGAAGACTGCGCGGTGGCGGCGTTGTCAAACACCATGGGGATGTCACCATCCTCGTCCATCACGGGGACACCCTCATTCTCTTGGTCACGGGCTTCACGAGGGAGAACCGGCAGCTCAAGGTCTTCATCATTGCGTTCGATCACGTTTCCATCAGCATCAATGTCAAGGCCCCAGTCATCGATTGTCCGTAATTCCTTGTCGTCGTGGAAAACCAGGAGGTCGTCCTCGTCCTCGTTCTCTTGCTGAAAACCAATACTTTGGAAGCCGGACGAAGGCAGGACCAGCTGGGAGCTTGCTCCGCTGCGGGGGGTCTCGGGCTGACTGAGCTTTTCGACGAGAGAGTCGTATACCAGGTCGGCGTCCCACGGTGTCGAGGCTCTGATGGTGTTGTGGCCAGCGAGATCAACAAGTTGGCTGTCCTCACCATTGAATGGCGGGAGATAGTCCATGTTATGTATAAACAGAGGATCGTCCGGGATCATCAATGACTCGCGGCTGTGTTGCCATTAGCTGTTGATGTTTGGGTGGGTTTGGGAAGGGATCTAGCGACTTACCTTGCCTTTCCAGCCAGCGGGTCAATGGTGGTATCAGAGCCTATAGCACGGCGGAAAGTCTTGATCTGAGAAACGTACCTCTCAGTATCGACAAGGACATAGTTGACCTGCCGGTTAAAGACTTTGGAGACACCACACAACAAGCTGCTCTGGAGCCTCAGTGCCAGGGGCGCTCCCGGTGGCTCTGCGATTGTCTCGCATGCCTTGGCCACATCTACGCCCTCGATGGCCCTGCGCGAGATGCGCCGATTGGCTGTGTCCAATCCTAGGGTCGACGCGAGCCTGAACATAAGATGTTAGTAAATGGTAACTTGATTCCTCCTCTGGATGTTGCAGTTTACTTACCAGACGGTTGCCACACCGTGCTGCTCGGAGGTCAAGACTGGAAAATTGACGGTCAGCGAATGTTCAACTCTCGTGGCGGAAAGCGGAAAGGGGGACACTTACGTTCGTGCGAGTAAAACATGGTGATGTTTTACTCGGCCGTTCCTCGGGTTCGATAGGAACGGGAATACGTATATATATTTGATACGGATATGGAAGGAGGGTAAGGCGAATATTAATTAGAATAAAAGATTGAACTGGAGAGTCGGGGTGGAGGGAGGGGGGAGGGAAGCGGGCTGCGCGAGTGTAGGTAGAAGGAAGGTGAGCAGGGAGAATTCTGAAAGGCGCGAGAGGTATTGACGTCCCGCCCGGCGTGTAAAAGACACATCTGGACGCGGTAGTCCAGGCAGTGCGGGCCATTTTAGCAGACAAATAAAACACGGATGGCCTTTCGAAGTGGAAGGCACGCGTATTGGCATCTTTAGACGGAAGGAGCGAGGCGGCTGGGTGGTTTTTACGGATTGAAAAAGGCACGCGGTGAAAGCCCGTGAGGATGGCAGACCAGGAAAGCAGATGAAGCAGTTTTGATAAAGGGAAGGGGCGACCCAAGTTTACAAGTGAATTTCAGGCCCGCAGATGAGAGAATGATTGTTGTTTTCCAATACTAACGGCATGCACTGCGTCCACGTTCTCGCCCAATCCGACGACTCTTGCAAACAGAACCCATACAAACACCCGTTTGCCGGTGCTCAGTACCCTGACCACCACTCACTATAAATTCATCTTCACTCTCATCTCCCAGCCCACTTCCACTTCTACTTCACCAACAGCCACATTGGACAAATTCCGTCGTCCGAACTGCGTGCAATATCAGATCCATCCACCTCCATGCATAGGTCCCACTTCAGTCTTTTGCTTCATTCCTCCGAGAATCTTCGTCTATCAGCCAGTCCTACAACTACGCGGGCAGTTCATAAAGCCGATTCGCCTTGTGGATTGTGTTGCGATCGGGACAAAATTTGAGGTGCAGGGTAGGTACAGAATACTTTGTGCTTCTCTCCCATCTTGTGATCCTCCCACCATCTAACCATCGAGACCAAGCTCTACAGTTTCCAGTCGTTCTTGCGGACTCCCAATCTATTCATCTCTATATATTCTTGAGCCCGGCCTCGACCTACGCTACCTCAACAACTCTCCTCCAGGTTGAAACTGTCCTTCCCAGGCTTGACCGAGGTTCCTTGTTCGAATCGCAGCGCATTGCATACCATCATGGAGGGGCCGTTTGGAAATGGGCTTCCTGGCCGGAACCCGTCCCAACGCGGGCCCTACAATTTCCCTTCAGCACCCCAAGATGATCCTCCCCCTCGCTCGACCGCAGCGCCAGCACCAGTGCCAGCTCCACCTGGCAACACCTCTATGGGTGCAAATCATCCTCTTAACTCGCAGACGGCCGGGTATCCACAGGTGGCAAACGTGCTTCCAAGTTACCCAGTCGCTGCCCCAGACCCCCGGTACCTATATCTGCCATCGACACTGCCACCGTATCCTTCGCAGTACTTGCCCACGGGGAGCAATGGACATAATCAGTTCAACTACCCTGGTTATGCCGGCCAGCAAGCCAGCACAGGTATCCCTTCCCAACCAATGCAATACATGAATGCGCCGACGACGCAGGGAGCTGGACATGGCTTTCCGAACGGTTCAACCGGCGGAGTATCGGTTCTGCCACCTCGTGAACGAACCTCAAGTTCCTCAACCGCAGATGAAAGCATGGAAGACGACGATCCGGAGGAGGAGGGGGGTGAAGAAAAAGACATGGAGAAAGATGCGAGTGACAAAGGCGGCGGGGGAAAGGACACCGGCGATCCAAAAAAGAGCAAGAATAGAGCCTCCGATGGCCCCTATTGCGAGCTATGCTGCCTCTATGGCCATATACCCTTCGATTGCCAGCTAGCTAGGTGGGACGAGCTAATTCCAGAGCCCGCTGCTGGCAAACCGGTCAAGGACACAGTTCTTCTGAGTGAGGACCAGGAAAAGTATCAGAGACTCGCCGGAAAACTAGCACAAATTGTCTGGAATCTGATTCCCGACTCGGAGCAGCCACCAGAGTCTCACCAGACTATGATGAAGCATCTCCTCCGCGTCTTATCGGATCAACCAGACAACCCCGAGATCGTACACAACCACCTATATGGGGAGGAATTTCAGGACACGTGGCTTTGTCTCAAGGCGATGTGCGATCCCGAGTACCAAGGGGTTGTGTCGTTAGTCGACGGGCGCTGTCGTTACTGCAGGAACCCACGTCGTTCTGAGGCGGTGACTCTCTGCTACCAGATCATGCCCAGAAAGGACCGCATGTCGGTATACCGGGAAGTTGGGATCGTGAGAGCTTAGGGAGAGGGCGATTCACAATGTGATTGTAGGATGAGTGAATAAATCCTTGAATAAAGGACGTTGTCTTGGCATTCAGGGTTGAAGGTTCTATCCGGCAGGACCTGAGCAAAAGAATCCAAAACTCAGACCACAGCCCAACGGCGTTTGGTCAACTCTCTGTCTGGGCGGGAGGTGGAATGTTTTCTTCCTTTTGTTCATGCGGATTTCGATCAGCTTGGACACTGGCCATTATTAACGTCGGGAATAGCAGCATGGTGTTCTTATCCCCGATAATGAGGTTTGCATGAATAGCGAAGCAACTTGGGGCAGCATCGACGAAAATCATAAGTGGTGGACAAGGCGGACAGGTCCAGGGGCCAGCGGACAGTTCAGTAGAAGCGCTGAGATGGGATTTTTTAGTTTTTTTCTTGCATCCCGTAGCTACGGGCTATTCTATAGGTAGTCAGTCTGCCAGTTTTTTGATGAGTTTGGGGTTTTTCGTCCCAGGCAGGTAGTCGAGTAGTCTGCCAACACTATCTATTGAACCCATTCGTCAGTTCGCATGTCGTTGCTCCGAGGCGTTATCAGAATCTCTGATGATAAATCCACTGTGGGGTAAGGAGCTGGAACATGAGCCAATTGACCAATGAGAGGCCCCGTTCGTTCGATCTCGGTACGGCTTCCGACGGCGCTAGATCTGATCCCATACCTGCCAAGACTTGTTACATGGAGTACCCCTCCCCCTCTATCCACTGCCAGCACGCCTTCAAATAGCTTAAATCTTTTGGTTACCGGGCCAGGGCCGTGATTGCCTCAAATTTCCATCTCATCAGTGAAGTCCAAAAAAGGGATACCCCAAGAAACAGGCTTAAGCTCTGCGTTACATCTCACCGGTCATGTCTCGTATCTTGGCTTAAACCGTCTGCTCTTTACAGACCGACACCCTCAATATTTCTCTTTGTGGTGGATGCCACTTGGAAAATATAAACCACTCATCTTTTTATCCCTTATCTCGGTTGCACGCCTTTCAAGGTTCAAATAAAATACCTTCACTACAGCCTCTAGACCCCTCACTTTCTACGTTCTGTTCTTCCCTCCAGAATCCAAGATGACCACCGCCTCGCCCTTCTCATCGCTCCCCGCCACAGTGCGCCAGATCATCGAGGAGAATAACGAGGTTCCCTTCCGCGCGAGCACCTCGCATACTCACCGAACCTGGGCCGGCACCTACACCAGTCTCCCAGAGCTCTACATCCAGCCCCAGTCCTTAGCCGAGGTCGAAAAGGCCGTCAACCTGGCACGGAGATGTCGCCGGCGCATCTCGACCGTCGGCTGCGGCCACTCCCCTTCAGATATCACTTGCACCTCTTCCTGGCTGATCAACCTGGACAACTTCAACAAAGTCGAGCTGATCGACACCAAGAACAACATCGTTGTTATGCAGGCTGGAATCCGCGTCTTCCAGCTCTGCAAGAAGCTTGAGGAATTCGGCCTCGCCATGCCCAGTCTCGGCAGTATTAACGAGCAGAGCATCGCCGGTGCTATCAGTACCGGCACTCACGGGAGCAGTTTGCAGCACGGTCTTGTCAGCGAGAGCGTTGTTTCACTCAAGATCACGCTTGCCGATGGCCATACGCACACATGCTCGCCAGACGACCACCCCGAACTCTTCCGCGCGGCCCTACTCTCCCTCGGTGCCATTGGTATCATTACTGAGGTCACTCTCAAGGTGGTGCCTGCCTTTGCCATGGCATGGGACCAGACCATCGACACGGATACTCGCATTCTCGAGCAATGGGAGGATAGCCTGTGGAGACAGTCTGAGTTTGTGCGGGTGTGGTGGTTCCCGTACATGAGAAGAGCAGTGGTTTGGAAAGCCGACAGGGTTGAGAACAACGCCCTAGAGTCTGGCGAAGTCAAACTTCGCGACCCCCCAGTTAGCTACTACGATAATTGGCTGGGTTATGTGGTTTACCACAACCTTCTTGCCATCTCCCGATGGGTTCCGCGCATCACACCCTGGGTGGAGTGGTTCGTCTTCGGCATGCAGTACGGCTTCAAGAATGGTGACCGCACCCGGATCAGCGGCGTCCAGCCAAGCCAGAAGGCCTTCTTGTTGAACTGCTTATACAGCCAGTTTGTGAACGAGTGGGCAATCCCCTTCCACACCGGACCCGAGGCTCTCCAACGGCTTGCCTCGTGGCTGCACAACCTGAAGCCCGGCGACCCGGGCTACGTCGAGCACCGCATCCCATACAGTGCCGAGGGTTTATGGGTCCATAGTCCCGTCGAGGTCAGAGTGAGCGATACCACCGTCAAGACAAGCGCAGAGCAAAATAACCGCCCGTTCCTGGACCCCACGGTAAAGAACGGCCCTACTTTGTATCTCAACGCCATCATGTACCGTCCATACCACCGTGACCCCCTCGACGAGGCCACGGAGCGGTACTTCCGCGGCTTCGAGTGGCTGATGCGCGACCTCGGCGGCAAACCTCACTGGGCCAAGAGCTTCACCGTCAGCCAGAAGGAGATGGCGGAGTGGTACGGTGATGACTTTTCGCAGTGGCGCAAGGTGCGCGATACGTCGGACCCCGAGGGTATGTTTGTCGGCCCGTGGCACCGGAGACACCTGCTCGGAGGAGCCGCGCCAGGGGCGGACCTTCTCGAGTTGGAGGAGGTGGGGTTTGTCAGCGAGCCGGC
>Ga0247781_1000764_pt1 | contig 10225 bp, 8 predicted proteins | sample UWRJL184509B5_FD_179922 | JGI IMG/M metagenome (GOLD analysis project Ga0247781, IMG submission 179922) | Plant litter microbial communities from Arlington Agricultural Research Station in Wisconsin, United States - UWRJ-L184-509B-5 | ecosystem: Environmental > Terrestrial > Plant litter >...
CCCAAGGCACTAGTGCCTGAGTTGGGGGACGGTCGAGTGATTGCACGGCTCAGTTCCCCAGGTGGACCGAGACGGAGAACAGTATAGGTTCCCCGTCCGACGGGGGCCGGGAGGGCCTTCTTCGTGTCCTCAGACTTGGCCGGCCCGTCTGAATGGCTAAGAATTCCAGCCATTCGCTCCGGCGACTCTCTGATTTGACCAGGTTCTACCGAATATTAGCACATAGGACAGACAAGGAAGCTCGGGGTGGACGTGAAGTTGGCATACCGAGATCGTCGTCGCGGGTCTTGGCACCTGAGGCCGGCAGGGTGGGGAGGCTTCCCTCCTCAATCATCATCTTGTCGGGTTCCATTTTCTCCATGGCGGCAAGAGTCATGTCAATCATGCGCGTGATTTTAGAACCGACTTCGTTCGACATGGCAGAATTCGGGGTTCGAAGACGGGAGGCGGTATAAGGGAAATTATTGCAGAAGAGGAATGAAGGTGTTGGGGGATTGCTTGAAGCAAGGTAAAGCAAGGTAACGAGCAGGAGGGAATTCGAAATCGCCAAAGGATTTGTGGGAATTAACTGCGTTGGCAGATTTGGAGAGCTGCTTTGCTTGGTAGCTTGACGCGGGAGGGTGTTTGTGAGCGAGAAAAATTTCAAGAGTGGGATCTAGGTCGCGAAGGCAGCTGCCGTGGAAAAGCTACCAGGGCAACGGTTCGGAGGGGAAAGGTAGAGAATGGTTTGGAAAGTGGGAACGTGCCCTCGGTCGTGGCAAACAAACCTACCTGGTATCTGACAAAAAAGGTAGGCACGAAGGTTGGGACGAAGGAGGTGTGGGTTCTTGAGTCCGGTGCGTGAGCAGACGGGATGGAGGAAGCGTTTGTTTGTTCTGGAAATTCAGCAAGCCGTGACTTCCCACGCTACAGCAAAGATCAGACCGGCCAGGTTGCCTCCGCTCCACTAAGAGGTGGTAATGAGGCCTATCAGTAAGAAATAGAACATGGCAAAGAATTTACAAAGACTGCCTATATAAAGAAGGGGAGATCCCTTGTTTTCTGTATCGTGTCCGTTGGCTGTACAACCCTAATACAGACTCTGAATGAGAGCCTCTCCCTTTTCCCACCGCTGAATATTCTCCACCTGTTGCTCATACCAACCCTCCAAGGTGTCGTGCTCCACATAGCCCATATGCGGCGTTAAGAGCACCCGACTTCGCCCATCCTGTCCCCATTTTGTCGTCCTCCACTTGCTATCCAAGGGGAGCGGCTCAAGGTTAAACACGTCGAGCGCCGCTGCCCGGATTTTCCCCTGTTCCAGGATCTCTAACAGGTCGTTTTCGACTACAAGGGGACCGCGTGAAGTATTGACAAAGATGGCGGAGGGCTTCATCAACGATAGCTCTTTTGACGTAACCCCACCCCTTGATCTATCTGAAAGGACAATGTGAAGGCTGACAACGTCCGAAGTCTTGTACAGCTCCTCTTGGCTGACAACCTTGAAGGTCTTCTCTCCCTGACTGTTCTCGACGGGGAAACCCGCAGCTTTGGCCTTTTCGTCGGCCACCTCTTGGGTCAAGTTTGGACTCCAAGCGATAATCCGCATCCCAAACGCCAGGTGCATGATCTTGGCGACTGCTATTCCCAGTCTCCCGAGCCCAACTGTGCCGAAGATCTTTCCGGAGAGACTTACGGCAGGGACAGTCTGCCAACCGCCAGACTTGACTTCGTGGTCGTCTTGAGCGATGTTGCGAGTGGCGGCGAGGATCATGGCGACACAGTGCTCGGTGGTGCTGACTGACCCTACAGACCCCGGATGGGCCTTGTCCACAGCACCTGCCACAGGAATAGCACGCTCCTTGAAAGCCTCCAGGTCGAGTGCGAGGTTACGGTTCCCTGTGGTGAGAAGCAGCTTGAGGTTTGGGAGCCTCTCAATCAATTCTCGCGGGAAAGGGGTTCGCTCCCTCATTGTAGCTATACAACATATTAGTCCCTGTGATAGGGATGCCCCTTTTTCAACAATATGCTCACCTATCACTGTGAAGGGCTCGAGCCTCTTGACAAGCTTATCCTTGACATCTTGTTGCGTGTCGGGGTGGTTGTACGGACGAAGGGTGTCCTTGAAGAACTCCACATGGTACCTGGTCGAGTCCAGTGCCTTGAACTTTGGCTCTGAAATGCCCTGGTAGTCGTCCAGGACTGCTACTTTGATCGGCGTCGACATGGTGGATTGGTTCCTTGGTGTCGGGACCTGGGCTGTCGTGGTTCGGTGAGACAAGAGTACGAATGTGATGGCACTTCTCCTTCTTTCTGGACTTTTAGATTATACCAAATCACTCCCCTTTTTTACAAATACCTCACAAATAAGTCTTTCGGAGAAACGTCTCTGGCCTCCTTCCACTGTTGCCGTCCCGTGGACAAGGAGACTCCGAGATCCGGAGCCGGCAATAACCGCTTGACAATTCCGTCATTCGGCCCCGCTATGATACCCCGCAGACCTTCGGCTTCTTCCCCAGATCCGTCCCAGGGGATCGGTATTTGGATTTTAGCCAAGTTTCTACGGGTTGTGAGGAAATGGCTCGAACTGCTGCTCCCCTCCTTCTGGTTATGTTGTCTTTTCAACTCACCCGGTTGGATATCGATGCTATTTTTCTGTGGATTTTAAGTACTCAACGTCACCAGTCAAGCGGCCAGCTTCTCAGTCTGGAGTTTCTGCCGGCTCATACAACCGATTTCCGATGCCAACAATGAAGGCATTGTTATCTTGACCTTCTACTCTATTACATAAATCGAAGTCTGATGTGTGAAAATTTGTCAAAATTTGCGGTCATGTAAAGATTGAGTGACATGCTTTATGCGCCTTGCTCACCGGTCTCATGGGCAGTGCTTGGATTGTGGTTGGGGTTTCTATCAAGAGCCCCATCAACGACACATGGCGCAGTCTGGCCAACTGGTCTTGAAGTTAAATCTCATAGGATAGTGCAGACGGCCCTCCTATCAACAGATGTGCCAACTTCCAGAGTTAAAACTGGAAACCGGGCGCTTCCTGTTTGAGCCCTCAGCTTGGCTTTGAGCCGTCGATTCAGACTTCCGATACAACCCTCTCAAGACCACAGATATCATCAGGTTGCTCCATCTCCAGCCCTCCAGTGATGGTCTTCTCAGGTTTCCTTGTCTCTTTCCGAATCTCGCTTCCAGGATACACCACGCTATGAAGCCCTGTCCTATACTTGGGGCGATGTTCAAGACTGCCGGCAAGATCGAGGTAGTGCGACTTGAATCTCCAGTTTATTATGCTTCCCGACGGGCGCCTTGACTCCACCTGTCACTCCATCTCACCATTATAGTTCTACTACCTTATGATAAACAATAATAAGTGGGAATCTGACAGCATTAAGGTCATGACGCTACACATGCTAAACATAGATACCTTACTTAACCTTAACTCAACCACCCCAAACCACCTCAAGCCATTCCAACCCCTACAGATTTAATCATCCTTCTTGCTCCCACCGCCATATCCAAACTTCATCCCATTCTTCACATTCCCCCAGTACAGATGCCAAGTATCCTCCCAAAAGGTCTGCGGGTTTCTCCATGGCCCAACCCCGGCACTCCGCGGCATCCTGTCCCTCGCAGCAACCAGATACGTCGAGCTGTTCGGCATAGCCGGCTTCTTGGGCAACCTACCCCTCTCCTCGGGGCTCAGGTACGGCGTTGCTGATTGGGCACCGGATTTGTCCAGATGTTTGATCACCTTGATCATCTGCCTTGTGCGGGCGTCGGCACCCGGCGTCCAGGTTCCGGCCGTGTAGCCCGTGATCAGGCCGGTGTTGGGCATGCCCTCCATCATTACCCCGTTCCACGTGTATTTCGATGAAAAATTGGACAGATCAACAGGTTCATCGTCGACTGTGACAGACATGCCGCTGAGAAGCTCTACGTATAGTCCTGTTGCGGTGATGATCAGGTCGGCCGGGATAAAGGGGGCGTCTTGAAACCGATTCGCTTGACTTGACGAGGAGAACTTGGCAGACGGCGTGAGCTTGATGCCCGCCTCTGTCACAGTATCAATGCTGCCTGTAACGACGGTGGTACGGCGATTTCGAAGGGCTTTGAAAAAGTCGCCATCCGGGCAAAAACACAGGCGCTGCTCAAACGGCGCGTAGGTCGGGTTGAAGTGGGTGTCCATGTCGAACCCTGCAGGGAGCTGCGCCCGCATAGCGCTCCGGACGATCCTCCTGCCAATGGCGAGGTTGCTACACAACAGGGTGAAGAATGACTCGACCATCATCCGATGCCACCAGTGCACCGTGCTCGCCCACCTAGCGGGAAGAAACCTCTTCCAGAAGCCATGAGTGGGATCTGAGCTTTCCAAGCTGAAGACGTAAGACGGGCTACGCTGAAGCATGGTGACATGGGCAGCGGTCTTGGCGATGTGTGGCAAGAGGGTGACTGCGGTGGCACCAGACCCGATGATAACGACGCGTTTGCCAGCCCAATTGACCTCGCCGTCGTCGCCCCAGAACTGCGGATGCACCACTCGCCCGCCAAAATTCTCAAGTCCAGGGATAACAGTCGGGAGCGGCTTCCCGTAGTTGTAGTAGCCAGTGCCGTTCATAATCCACGCGGCCTTGAACTTCTTCTGCGCTACGATTTTGCCATCCTCGAGAACATCAGCACTGACGGTCCAGCGGTTCTCCTCGCTGCTCCAACTGCTCGACGTCACCCGATGGCCGAACCGGATCTTCTTATCCAGGCCCTCCGATGCAGCGGCGTCCTCGAGATATTTCTGGATGACGGGACCTTCTGCCATGACGACGTTACTGGGCCATGGGTACCACGACAGTCCGAACAGTCTCATAGTGCTGTCGGACCGTATACCCGGGTACTTCCAGAAGCCCCAGGTGCCGCCAATCTTGTCGCGCGCCTCGAGGATGGTGAACGACTTGTGGGGCAGCTCGGTCTGCACCCGGTAGGCGGCATTGATACCGCTCAAACCGGCGCCGGTGATGAGGATATCGACCTCGGTGACATCGTTGGAGCCCATTGGCGAGTTTCGGGTAGCCAGTGGCAGAAAATGGGAAGTGGAATGCAGTGAGGTGAAGTTGTTGTTTGGGGGGGGTTTTGATGAGCCAGCCACCCTGGAATCCTAAATCGATATATCAAGCTATCGACCCACCTTTTTTCACATGTCTCTCCCTGCCTGCCAAGCCGGCGGCCCTGACCCTGGTGCCAGGTACGTATTCCCCATGTAATTACGGGGTAATTACGGAATATTCCGTACTGTTTCCGTATCCGGGACTGCACACCAACTCGCTGTCCCCGCTTGATTCAGCTCACAGTTGACAGTTTGACTGTCGGGAAAAGGATGCTCCACTGCTCACGGAAGGCTCTTGACGTTTTCCGCGAAGTTGCTTGAGTGAAGATGACCGTATTTGGTGCTCCGTACGAAGTACGGGATACGCGGATTGCCGATGTGCTTCGCCCCTTACCGGCAGTTCCTGAAATGCTCAAAGGTTGATACCAAGACCTGACAAAGGAGCTTAGAAACCTTAGAAATACGGGATACTACCTTGGATTATGCGCATCTAAAGAAATTATTCCGTACATTTATTCGGTTTGACCGCCATTCACACTTGTCTTTTCCACTCACATACCTATAGTCCTCCCCCACGCCAACAGATCCAAACACTAACACCTAGGAGAGCTGTAGTCGACGAGACGGAAGAAGCCATCTCGTCTATTTCTCGAGTTCCTGTGTTTCCCTCAAGTGGCGGAATCTATTCGGCCAAATCCCTTGCTTCCCAGGTGCAAGTATGCCGTTAGGATCGAGGGCATCCTATCCAACTCTGTCAGCTTAATACCCTCGTGGAACTGGGCCACGATCAATAACATACCTTGATCCTCTCCACAAAGCGGTTGTATGCATGGTCGTTGAAGTCGTTCAAGTTGGCGATGAGATCTGCACACAAAAGGGTTATCAATCCGTCAGCGACATTAATAGCCATGACCAATTCAATGAGAAATCGAACTCACCCATATGATTAACATGAGCACGGTACATGCCATACCCCTTCTCCTTGGCAATCCCATACAACCCATAATACAACTGCTCAACCTTCTTCTTCTGCTCCGGGTCCGTCTGATCCCAAGTAAACATATTCATCAGCACCACATGCCGCTCATGCATAAAGAAGTCGGCCATCAGCTCAACCCCATTAGCCTCACAAACCGGCTTGCTAAGCTGCATCCACTCGAGCACCGCTTTCCCAGACGAAGGAATCACCGGCGCATAGTCCCCATGTGCCGCCTTGCCAGCCCGGTTCTTCGATATCGGCCAGTTAATCAACGGCAAACTCCACATCGTCGGAACCCCAACAAACATCAACCCATGCTCCGGCGGCACCTTCACAGCATCAACCCCCTCCTCAGCAGCATACAACGTCCCCGTAATCCCCCCCGTAGGCGCCTCCCTCCCCAGCACCTCCTTGATCTCGTCAAACTGCGCCTGCACGATCCTCTTGGGCCCGTACAACCCCCACCGGGCATACCAATGGCCATACCCCGTCTCCTCCCTCAGCTCCTCCAACCTCCAATCCGGCACCGGCCCCTCCCCCTTCCAGTAATCCTCCCTCCTCCCCGAGATACACAACGTCTCGATCAAGCTCGTAAAGAAAACCAAACTCGCAGGAATCGTCCCGTTCCTCTTCATCTCGCCAAACAAATCCACCATCGGCTCGATGTCCTCAAACTTCGGCATGCTAAACGTGCACGCCATGAACCCCTGCGGCTGCGGCGTCAACCACAGACTCAACTTGGTCACCACCCCCAGGTTACTCTGCAGAAACAAGCCCTCCACCGACGGGCCAAACGTGAACTTCGAGATGAACGCATTAGGACTATTCGAGATCCCAAACTGTCCCGTGCGAACAACGTCCCCATCCGCAAGCATCACCTCAATCCCGCTCATATGCTGGTGGTGCGCAAAGTTGGTGCTAAACCCCATCCCCCGGTCGAGTGTATTCCCCATGACACTCCCCCAGCCAAGAGAAGCGGTAGACGGCCAGACCTTCTTCTTGTGCTCGACGCAGTAGTTGTACAGATCGACAAAGGTGACGCCTGGCTCGACCACCGCGTAGTGGAATTCGTCGTTGACCTCGAGGATCTTGTTCATGCGGTGCAGGTCGAGCGCGACGGAGCCGTTGACGCGGGGTGCTGGGCCGCCGTAGCCTAGGTTCTTGCCGCGGGAGAAGGTCCAGAGGGGGATGGCGAATTTGTTGGCTATTTTGAGGATTTCTTTGAGGTGGTCGGTTGATTGGGGGCTTTTTGGGTTGGATTAGTCTTGGTTTTGGCCCCTTATGTTGCTGACTTGGAATAGTATACCAACTCACCAAACAGCTGCACTGGGAGCTTTTCTCTTTCCGTCCTCCGCCTCATGGATGTCATACGGGTCGATGTAGTCGGACAGAGCCTCGCCGATAAACACGGCATCCTGGCCGACGACGGAGATGAAGTCTTGGATCGCCTGGGCAAAGTCTGCTTCCCGAACCCCTGGTGGGAGGACTGGTTTGATGGCATAACGAGGCTTCCGGTCGTAGGTGTTCACGTGAGCTTCCTCGTACTCGGGGTCTGTGTAAGTTGCTTTAAGTGTGGTTGACATTTTGCTTGCTGTTGTTGCTCCTTTTTGTGTCATGAAATACAAACTAAACAGTTCAAGCTCTCAATCGAAGAGACAAGAAAAGAGGAAAGCTTCTAGAACTTGTAACTCCCCACCATCTCAAACTCCATCCCCCCCTATTATATCTACAATCCTCCCGGCATATACATCTACGACCATGGCATCTAGGGTATACAAGCTTGAAGCGGGTGTTCATGCAGAGATCATCAACTACCGTTTCACCCTCTCCCGCATTTGTCCACGATCACCCGGGCCTCTGCATCAAGTTCCCCTCTCTCATCCAAAGAATCGATTCCGGAAAGATCGATGAAAGCGGTAATAAAGCACTGGAATCACAATCCAGCCAACCGCCCAGGTCACTTTCCCCTGTGCCGAGCCGTCTTCCCATGAGTGAATGAAACGTTCTCCAAATCTCTCACAGACATCCCCCGCATACCACCGTCCGCCGGCAATATAATTGCTTACCGGAGGAATATGTGACCATGAGAAGCCTCATAACGATCTCAACCCCTGTGCAAATGGTCCGACTTCAATATGAACGGACACCTAGGTTAGTATCATCCGGGCCGGATGTAATATTGATTGATCTCCCACGTGGGCCGATAGTGTAAATGATCCGCAAGGGTACCTTAACCATAATACACAGCCATCGGTGGTTTTCCATCAATACGGCACACAAGCTGGTAGCAACCCGGAGAACCGGATGTCCCTTAACCCCATTCACACCATCATCGAACTTCAGCAATGAGATAAGCGAGTTGGACAGAATACCAACACGAGCAAGATATCAAAGAAGAGGGTAGGTATCATCACATTCATACAACGACAACCGCCATCCACACCGGGCACCCAATGCATCACTTCCCCCCCCCCCCCCCCCCCCCCCCAAACCTATCAAGAATGATCTTATCCCCAAAACATAGTATTAAAAATGACAAGTAATAATACGAACAAACCATCTAAATAAATATACAACGAATCAAAACCTTGTATTGAAAAAAAAGAAGAAGAAAAGGAAGAGTAACCCATTGCAAAAGCCCATTTTACCATCTCCCTCCCAGAATAAACAACAAAAGAAATATAATTCTCCCAAAGGCAATGCACCGCTAGCAAGGCTACCTGGAGTAATATCAAATAAAATGTAAATGTACAAGGGCGAAAAGAACAAAAACCCCAAGCGGCCATGTCTTGACCACCGACTCAACAAGGTGAAAAACAAAAACACCAGACAGGTAGGAGCGTATCCTAACCATCTCCATCAACCATCAACCATCAACCCAACAGCCATTATCCATCACTTACTATCCTTCCAACCACCCATACATATATACCTAGGCACCTTAACTTCAATAACCACACCATGTTCATCCAACCCGCCCCCCAGAAAAATCACATCCACAACAACCACCTCCCAACCCTAACAACCCCCCTCCCAACCCCAAGCCCAACCCTCGCAATCATAACCACAAACCAGACATACCACATAAACCCCACAAGCGCCCACTCAACCGCCAACCACCCCGCCCTCCTCACCCACCGAAACCTCCTCCTCCTCCTCCTCAACATCTTCTCAATAAAATCAACCACCCTCTTCACCTTCAGCCTCTGCCCCGTAACCAAATCCGTATACGCCTCGTCCGCCTCCTCCGCCGCATTCCTGGTCAGATCCGTCAAGTCCCCCGCCAGCGTGCCCCTGAGCTGCTCGACGCGCTTCTCCAACCGCGGCGCCGTCTCGCCTGCAAATCTTTCCGACGAGCTCTGCCATTTCTGAGCCGATGTCTGAATCGATTGGCCCAACACGCGAGCAGCAACGGGATACAGATCCGTTAGGCCAATGGGGCGAGTGAGGAGGTGGGTTTTCATGACCGGGTCGGGGCACAGCTCTGCTACTTCTGCCCAGGAGAATGAAGAAGATGGAGGGTCATTTGGATTGCTGTTACTTCCCGAGTTAGAACTCCCGGAACCGGGACGCGAGGGTGGCTGGTTGGTGATTGTAGAGGAGATAAGTAGTTTTCGCTCCTTCGCCCGACGGTCCATCTCCATAGCGCGGATGCCGGTGCTGAGGAGACAGGCGCGCATCCGGGCGATTTCACGTCTGGATACGACCGCAGTGGTGCTCCCTGCTGGCCGGGGGTTGCCGGCACGATCACTTACGGACCATTGTGAGGTCGACGTGAACTGGCGGGGCGCTTGAGGAAATTGCAGGACTGCGTTGAGACGGGCATCAGCTGCCCGCACACCTTCGTTATAATTGGCAGTGCTTCTTCGGGAGTCCGAATCGGAAGCTTCCGACCCACGGACTGCTTCCGGCGGCGGTGAGGGAGTTGGCGATGCACTTTGGACGTCGAGTCTTGGCGGTTTTAGCAGGTCAAATCTCGAAGAGCGGCGGCTTAACGGCTGCGAGTTGGGGACAGTGCCGGGGACCACGAGGCCAGTCTGGTCGCTTGAGGTGGCCTTGCTGTGCTCTGATGTGGGCAAGAAATGAGGCATCACCTCGAGGTAGCTCTTCGCGCTTTGGCCTGATGCATCTTGACCACGACGATCACCTGGCTGGCGGAGTGG
>Ga0247781_1000765_pt1 | contig 10221 bp, 8 predicted proteins | sample UWRJL184509B5_FD_179922 | JGI IMG/M metagenome (GOLD analysis project Ga0247781, IMG submission 179922) | Plant litter microbial communities from Arlington Agricultural Research Station in Wisconsin, United States - UWRJ-L184-509B-5 | ecosystem: Environmental > Terrestrial > Plant litter >...
GTATACCCTGCTGGTGTAGGTCTCGGTAAAGGGGCCCCATCCCACTGTAAGGTCTGCTTGTGCTGGGGAGCGAGTGGCCCCTTCTTGTCCTCTGGGCGTTGCCCAGGCTCTGACGAGGGACGAAGAGCAGTGCGGGAGAAAGGCTCGGTATGCGCCTACGTCGGCGATGAGAGTGTAGATCTGGGAAGGCGGGTAGGAGAGGACTCGGCTCGCGTGAAGGGTTTGGGGAGGCGATGACGCCGAGAGGTTCGGGAGGGCGGACAGGAGCCACGAGGAACTGCTCGAGTATCGCTTTGTGTGAGGGATGGCTGGAACGGAGACCAGATTGTGGGATTGCCGAGGGCGTATAAGATAGTGGCGAGGGGCCCGGCGAGGAATCGAGGATAGGGGCCGTTTTGAAGAGCTTGTCATACGGGTTTTGATACTGTTACGGATCGGATAACTTCGCAGCAAAGGGCTGCTGGAGGACAGTAGTCGGCATACTGCCGACTCTAATGGTACCGCAGACGCCATTGCAGCTCTATTATTCACGCGATAAGGAACTGCCGGTTGATACCCCCTATTGCCTTGACTCTCTGTAGTGGTTTGGGTGTTTGGATCTGGTCTCGTCTCGGATTTTGCGCCACGGGGAATATCAAGAGGTAAGGAGATCGTGTAAGGTAAATAAAGATGGCATTATTCGAGCAGTAGTTGTATCCAGCCGTTATGCATGTTCCGCTAGCTAGTTCGCTTTATTATTGCGTGAATTCCATGGTCGTTGTGCTGTACTATTCACGATCCAAACTGCAAAGACCGGGATGGCCCGAGATGGTGTTGTTCATGCTCAGTCAGGTACGTACCCTTATCCGCCCTGGTGGGGAACGGTTTCGGTTAGACCGGCGCCGAGAAAATTGGGCAGCCCCACCTGCCTGAAAGACTATTTTAATCGCTTCCAATTTTCGGTTTTCTCTCTCCAAACTTCCTTCATTCCTCAGACTGCGAGAACAGCATCAGCACGATAATGCTGTACCGGACTCACACCACATCCACCGCGATCCAATGACCTGTGGTGATTGTTAGCTGCTTTCTCGTTAACGCACTAACTTGATTCCCAACCGCCCACCATGGTGTCAAACGATGCAATGGTGCCTGTCCAAGGCCAAACCGACGAGCGAGAAGAGCTTGCTTCTGCTGTGTCCACGCTTGAGATAGCGGCGGACCAACAGCAGGAAGTCGACGCTCCACATCGATCCCACGATCCCCAGTTCAACCAGAAGAGGAGCGACCCGTTTCAGTTCGGGTCTCGTTTCTTGGAACAGGAGGACGATGTGTTCGCATTCAACGCCTGGGACCATGTCGAAACTGATGACGCCTACAAGGAGTATTCTGAGCAACAGTTCGCCATGCAGCGCCAGGCTCCGGTGTCTGACTTTGACAAATGTAGGTTCTTACTTTTTTTCTTTCTCCTCCCCGGCTTTCATGATGATTTTCTTTTACAGCATAGTTCATCTGAATTTACTTTGAAGACAAACATGTATCGCAAATGTCTTTCGCTCCCATCTGATGAAACCAACCCCATTTACACCATTTTACCCATTTGCAAGTTTGTTGCAGTTTGCTAACTCGCACAAACAGATCGTTTCAACTCAGACCCCGCGAAGTGGTGGAACTTGTTCTACAAGAACAACACTGCCAACTTCTTCAAGGACCGCAAGTGGTTACAACAAGAGTTCCCAATCTTGGACAAGATCACACAAGAGGATGCTGGCCCTGTCACCCTCCTAGAGATAGGAGCTGGTGCCGGTAACACGGCATTTCCCGTTCTTGCCCGGAACAAGAACCCAAAGTTCAAACTACATGCTTGTGACTTCTCCAAGAAGGCCGTCGAAGTGATGCGTGCTCACGAGTCGTACAACACGGACATGATGCAAGCTGATGTGTGGGATGTAGCTGGAGACAGCTTGCCGCCAGGCCTGGAAGAGGGCTCGGTTGATGTCGCCCTGATGGTCTTTATCTTCTCTGCATTATCCCCATTGCAGTGGAAGAAGGCAGTCGAGAATGTGTACCGTGTGCTCAAGCCTGGTGGCGAGGTCTGCTTCCGCGACTATGGAAGAGGAGACCTTGCCCAGGTCAGATTCAAGAAGGGCCGATACCTCGACGAGAACTTCTACATCCGAGGCGATGGCACCCGTGTCTACTTTTTTGATAAAGATGAGCTGGCCGATATATGGTCCGGGAAGCTTATTGCCTCTGATGATCAAAGTGAGGAACCGAGTCCAGCTCGCTTTGATATTGAGGACCTTGGTGTCGATCGTAGACTGCTCGTGAATCGGGCGAAGAAGCTGAAGATGTATCGTTGCTGGCTTCAAGGCCGGTTTAGAAAGATATAAATATAAAAGAAAGAAACTATTTATAATACTTTTGCTGCTTTGCTATTGTGAACAATATTTGGTGATTGGTGTATCATGTGAACAAGTGGAACCAACCATTTTGCCTGAGGCATTGTTTCTAAATATTCCGTAGAATCAATCGGTTTTTCAGATGATCAGTATCCGTATTCCACGGAAAATAAACCATTCCCCAGCCCCATACATGGCACTGAACCTTGCGGTGACCTTTTCGTCCTTCTTCATAAGCGTGCCCCGTAAGTTGTGCAGAATGAAGAATAGGTACCTTGTGCATTTTATCCCTTGAGCAGATATATTACAAAATCACAAACAGTGAAGAACGATTATTTCCAGTGAAGCACATGCACAAAGCAGCGAGGGTCAAAAAAGCCTTTCTTTGTGGTTGAGACAGGGTCGCCGATGCTGTAAATCCAACTTTGACCAATTATGACGCGCCATGCGACCAAGAAGCTATGACCATGTCGTTGAACAAGCGTCTATTCATGGTGGGGCAGTTCTGCTCCAGTTCCGGGCCAGACCGCCTCGTTTTTAGTGGGCAGAATTCTAACTGCGACAATAGCGACGTCGTTAGTAGCTGCAACCCGTCCACCACTTCTGTGGACCCGAGTTCATTCTTGAGAACCGAAACCAAGCAAACATCCACCACCCACGATTACAACACTCGGCATTCTCGACGACCTACCGCGATGAAAGTGATACAGAACTTTACGCGATTCCGTCCCTGATCATTCAGCACCAAGTTCATTCTTTTCCCCTTTGCGCAGTCGCCGAGCTCGGCCATTCCGTTCTTTGTCAATTCCATATTCAAACATTCGTTCGCGACCCGGCAAACCGAGAACCGAGCGAGCCTCTTGCTTCGCAACCCCCCCGAAGCATTGCGACAACTACCCGCCGAGTATATCTTACCCTAGATATAGCGATTTTACCTCTACCTGCGCTGGCTTTCAGTCCGCACACCAATTCCCTACCTCCTCTCGTCTCCCGTAGCTCCCCGATCTCGATGTGCCGCCTTGATCACAATGGCCCAGCCATCTAACACGTCTTTCGGTTCGCCGTCTCTCAACCCATTTGGCAAGCCAGCCACGCCGGTAAACAATCCCTTTGGAAAGCCGAATTCGATAACCGCGACACAAGCACAGTCGGTTGTCAATGTCTTCGGCAAACCACAACCCAATCAACAGAAGACCGGGTCCTTTCTCAGCAGGCCATCTTCGGCTGGCAGTGTTGGAGCGCAGTCAGCTCAGACATCTGCCTTTGGCAGCGCTGCGGGCTCTGCTCCTATCTCGAGAGTTCCATCTCCCACCAACAACCCCTTTGCGCCGAGCGCGTCCCCAAATCCATCCGCGAAACCCAACTCTGGATCCTCAACTTCAAACCCATTTGGGAAACCCAACCACACCGCCCCGAAATCTCCTCCTTCCACGATTCTCTCCAAGATCAAGGCGCCCTTCCAAAAGAAGAAGTCTCCCTTTGAGCCGCAACCAGCGCAAAATGGGAAAGGAAAAGAGTCCCGAGCCACCGACCGAAATGGCGGAAAACACAACGCGCCTCCTAGGGCCGCCAAAGACGCCCCGTCCAGTCAGAACAAGAACAAGAACAACGGGAAGGGCGGTCCGACACGAGAACCATCGGAGCGTACGAAGGAATTGTCCCCGTTCGCCTTCAACTTGGCCACCAAGATATACAACCATCTCCGGAAAGAAGACATTCGACCGCCACGATGGCTTCCGAACATGGGGAACCCCAAGAATCGAGGTGCTGTCGAAGATCTCAAGAAAGACTATAAAAAGTACAGGGACAAGGCATATAAGGCATTGAGAAAAGTCGAGCTCATTGACGACCCGGAAGTCAGGCGTAAACTCTCGGATGCTCTTCCGTTCAAGGGCACATGCGAAGATATGTGTCCGGAATACGAGCAAGTGCGTCGCATTGCCGAATTTGACGTCACGCTGGCAGAGAAAGTCAAAGGGGACGATGGCCAGATGTGGCCAGAACCTACACGGATGGTCAAGAAATTCGGCCGCTCGGCCGCAGGACAGGAACCGCCCCTACCGATGGATGTCCGCTCGGTGGACGCGTTGCGTAGAACGACCGACTACCTCCTGAAAGATCTCCTACAGGACGAGAACAACCTCCCGAGAATTCATACTTTTCTGTGGGATCGCACCCGGGCAGTACGAAGAGACTTCACGTTCCACTCGGAAAAGACGAATAAGGAGCTGGAGGATATGGTCTATGTCTTTGAAGCCATCGCTCGATTCCACGCCACGTCTCTTCACCTACTGTCGCGAAAGGGTTACGGGGGGCCTGACTTTGAACAGAAGCAAGAAATCAACGAACTGGGCAAGACGCTTTTGTCACTGATGGAGATCTACTACCGGTGCAAAAAGGCCCGAATCCAGTGCCCGAACGAGATCGAGTTCAGATCCTACCACCTTCTTCTTAACGTCCACGATCAGTCCATAAGAAGGAAGGTCGCAGAGCTGAGGAAGGGGAACTTGTACCAGTCTCCAGACGTCCAGGCAGTACTTGGGCTTATCGACGCATTGGATGACCTCCGAGAACCAAGGGGGGCCATCAAACGCCAGCGACCAGCCGCGTTTTCCAACATCAACCTTGTTAATTACATCAAGATCGTGGAATCCCCGGCCGTGTCATACACCCTGGCTTGCATCGCAGCAGTGCACTTCAACTTTGTCCGCCAAAACATTCTCAGGTTGATGGTCAAGAAGTACGCACGGAATCGAGCAGAAGCCGCGCCCCGCGCCGTCACAGCCGGATATCTCAACCGCTTGCTTCAATTTGACACCCCCGAGGAAGCTGTCAAGTTTGCTGAGGCGCATGGATTTGAGATGTCAACCTGGCATCCACCCAAGGCTAGACCTCCGCCAGAGCCTTACCTTCGACTCAATAACAGGAGGCAATATGTGCCCCCGGAAACAGTCAAGCAGGCGTACCATGGCAAGATTATCGAGAGGAAACGGGGCACCCACTCGCTGCCAGACCTTATCTTCAACACCATCTACGAAGAAACCAAACCCCAGGTCTCAAACCAAAATGGCGATATCAGTCACGATGAACTTTTCGTGCCACAAACAGATTCGCCAAGCGACATCCCCTCCGGCGGCTCACTCGTTGCGACAACCCCAAGTCCGACGATCTCTTCGTCCACGCCATCCCAATCGTCTTCACCAGCGCAGGAAAATAAACCTACGCCATTTGGGGGGTTCGCCTCGAATACTCCAGCATTCCCGCCCTCAAACTTGCAAACCCCAGCGACGAGCTCCAGTCCTTTCTCAAACCCGAGTCAGCAACCAGCGTCGGCTATGGCTTCACAGCCGGCTCCCATTTTTGGGGAGCCCGCCAATTCTCCAGCACAACCAACATTGACCGCCGCTGCACCCTTACAACCTGCCTCCATTTTTGGACAGCCTTCACAAACAACATCAACCTCCACGACACCCTTACAACCGGCCTCCATTTTTGGAAAGCCTGCCAACTTTTCGCCACAACCAACCCTAGGTATACCCTCACAGTCGGCTCCCATTTTTGGAAAGCCCAACGACTCTAAACAAACAATACCAACCCCGACTCCGATCTCACAGCGGGCTTCCGTTTTTGGAAAGCCTAGCAACTCTTCACAAACAACCGTCTCCCCCGGCCTTGGAAAGCTGGGTCTATCTTTCCAGCCTCCCACCGCCCCGCAAGAGACAGGTACCAAGGTGTCGGCCGGAACATCAGGAGGTACACCGCGATCGGGTTTCTTTCCTACTTCGGCTACCGGAGACAATGGTGGCACAACCAAGTCTCCGCAGATGCCCGCCGCTGTGGTCAAAAACTCCACCGCGGCAAACACAGCTCCGACTGTTAAAGCTGCCCCGCCGCCATCATTTTTCCCGCCCGCAAATCAACCCAGCAATCCTGCTATTCCTCCGGTTTTCCCGACTGCAAAGGACAGCCAGGTTGCAAAGCCAGCAACACCCACCATCCAAGTCACGCCGCCCTCTTTGCCCGAGATTTTTATCTCTGGCAAGCCATCCCAACCATCCAGTCTAACCCCCGCTGGATCTACCCACACAACTGTCTCCCCCGGCCTTGGAAAGCTCGGTCTATCCCAGGCTGATTGGAGCTCCCAGAAACCAGCCCCTATCCAGCCCCCGGCACCCAAGCGTGATCTAATGGGCGATTTCACGAAGTGGTATGTCGCCGGCGATGGTGGCTTGGTAACCGAGTTCACGGACGCCATGGTAGAGAACCTACTCTCGGGCGTATTTTCCCAATTCCAGGAAGATCGGGCCGAGAAGAAGCGTAAGGAAGAAGACGATCGGTCCTGGGAAGAAGCCAGGAAGCATCAAAGGTACAACTTGAGTGTCAAGTACTTTTACAAATGGCGGGACAATTATCGAAAGCTCGCAAACAAGCGGATCCTCCGGGAAGGAAAACAGAAAATGAAGGCGTACAAGGTCGAACAGCGTGCCTTGGCAAAGAGAAAGCTGGAGGAGGATGAGAAGGCAGCTGCCGCTGAGAGAAGAGCGATGAGAAGGAGGCTCCAGGAAGATGGCCAGCGTCTGAGTCTGCTGGCGTTGTCGGAACAGAAGCAGCTGGCCAACACCGAGCAGGAGCTTCTGGCTAGTGGCATATTTTCCGGGCTGCGAGATGAGCGTGGTGCTGCGCGACATGTCGTGAGAGAATCTGCTAATGGCGGACCTTGGCGTGTGTCAACCTTTTCTCCGGACTATGCCGAGTCCGAGCTGGAGTTGGAGCCGCCCAGGAAGTCGATCCTTGCCGCGCAGAGAACCGCCCAGTCGCCGCCAGAGAGTGTCGAGAAGAAGGATGGGTGGAAAACGAAATCCTTGCGTCAGAAGTTTGGCTTCGAGTCCCGCAGGAGCCTGTCCACCAGCAGCTCGTTCAACGGGTCAGTCACCAGATTCCGACAGTCCCTTCCAGCATCGGCCGTCCGACCGACGAACTTCTCTCGGAAGCGTTCAGCCTCGGAATCATCAGACGAGGAGCGAGCATCGAAACGCAAGACTCTTGGCAAAACCAATGGGTTCAAATCTACACATTGGGACCTGCGGGCCCGGGGTTTTGTCCCGCTGCCAAATGGCGATTGGGTCACTCAGGCGGTTGCCGAGTCTATGAGGAATAGTCGTCGACATTCGGAAACGGAGGACTTCGGCTTGGGGTCGGACACGGAGCATCCAGTTCGAGATGACGAGTCCCTTGGGAGCCGTGGCAACGATGATGCCATCCTCAAAATGAGGGAGAGATTGGCCAGGCTTAAGCAGTCGGAGGTTCACCATCATCAGCGCCATAGCATTTCTGGGTATGAGCTTGGATCGCCGCAGAGCAGCTCCTCTGCTTCGCCTCCTTTGGGGACGGCGGTGAGAAATGGGAGCAGCTTGTCGAAGAGGAAGAGGGATGACAGCGATGATGGTGCTGAGGATGGATCTTCACCGTCGGCAAAGAAGACGAGCATTGGGAGGATTGAGACGGAGGCCAGGGTGGAGGATATGCAGAAGATGATAAAAGAGTTGCACGAGACGATGGATCAGTGGGATCAGGACCGGCCGCTTATGCGGGAGTATATGGAGTTGTCTATGTTGGGCAATCCGAGCGGTTAGGAGAGGAGGAGGTCACGGTGGGGTGCAAGGAAGAGTTGAGATGAAGAAAGAAGAGCACGTGGAGGAATGAAAGAAAGAAGTTGAAGATGGAGAAAGAACAGCACAAGAGTGGATATGAGTGCAAAGGGAGAAAGTTGAAGATGAAGAAGGAAGAGCACAAGCATGGATGCGAGTGCGAGGAAAAAGAAGTTCAAGAAAATGGAGGATGATATGGAAGCGGAACGGATACGAATAGAGAAGCGAAATTCATTGGTTCTCCATCCCAGAACAGAAGAAGGGATGGATGGATGAGCGGGAGAGGAGCCATGTCAGCTCGACAGACCTCTTTGGTGGCTTTCTCTCGCGCTTTTTCTCCCAAGGGAGAAAAGATAGGTCCATGTATAGGGCGAGCGACGGAATATAGATTGGTTTTCTTTTTCATCTTGTGTGATGGATCAAAGAGTGAGAGAGCTCTGTATATATCTGGAGAAAGGCGGGCAGGCAGGCGTTGTTTGGCTTGGGTTGCATGTGTCTCTTTTCTTTTTGTCTTTGTCTGGTCATGGTGTTTGGATGTATATTTCTAGGAGACTTCGTTGTTGTTTTTCTTTTTACAAGTGATACCAGGCTGTGCATGGCCATCGAGTCATTATATGGATATGGAATTGAGCAACTAACTTTGTTGCAAGCAAGAGCTTTGTCATACTAATTGCGTGGATATAACGCTGATGGCGAGGGTTCTGGGAACAAGACTTGGACATCTACAAGCCATCTGTTGACAAACACCAACTGAATGAACAAGTGAAGTCACAGAACGAATACAACCTGTGCCACGGAATTTCCCCTTCCCGGAACTCAGTACCAGTTTATTTACACTACCTACCTAGGTACTATGCAGAAGCATTTTATAGATCATGTATGGAGTAGAACGCCGCAGGAGAAATGCACCCGATGTGTACCTGGTAACTATCTTGAATTCCATCTCTTACTCCTAACCTTTTACCCCTATTCCGGGTACTATTTACTTCCTCTTATTCGCCCACTTACCCAAATCGGCACCACGAGGCCCCGTGAGTCCGGTTTCCCCGCATCTACGGCATCTCCAGGCACTTACGGCGTTAGCCCCGAAGAACGCCATCAGATCGGGCCGAGGCGGCTTGTTTGCTCAACAGCTTCCTTTTATGCCTATCTCGCTTTGAGCCCCGACTGTGCACCCTCTTCCCCTATTCTTCGTCTGCCTCTACCCACTACTTTCACAGTATTGACCCACGGGAGAAAACAACAGAAAAAGGAATAACAACAACTCACGGACTTGGACAACAACTCCAACCCCTCACAATGCTCCAAATCAAATGCCACGGCACCCCCTACGAAGTACGCCCTCCCCCTCTAGGTTATTCCCAAACCCTACCTCAACTAACCCCTCCCCCCCATGATCCAGATCGGCCACCAACACGGCACCCTCGCCCGCTCCCAAGTCCACGGCAGCATAACCTTTTACAAGTCCATGTTCCAAACCTCCGCCCAGCTAACATGGGGTCAAGTCCGTCTGGAGGCTGCCAAATTTGTGCCGTTTTTCACCCAGAATCCTGCCTGGACGCCCCTCAAACATGAAATGGAAGGCATAGCTGCCGGGGCTGATGTCGATTTCCTGGATATCCTGGCGTTGAATGTCCGGACGGAAATCGCCTACGGGATGTTTAGTGATGGGTGTACGGCGTTTTCGTGGAAAGGTACTGGGGGGAGCTTTCTTGCGCAGAATTGGGATGTGAGTTTCTCTTGGTTGGGCTGGGTTGGGTTGTGTGGGTATCATGGCTAATGAATAGGATGGATGGGTAATAGTGGGATGTTGAGCAAGCTCCAAACCTGATTAGTTTACATATTGCGCCGACTAACGATAACCTCCCCAACATCCACATGATAACCGAGGGGGGAATAATCGGCAAGATTGGGTTGAATTCATCAGGTGTCGGCGTCACGCTGAACGCGATCAAGGCCCGGGGTGTGGATTTCAACAAGATACCATGTCACCTTGCGCTGCGCACTGTCTTGAACAGCCATTCTCGCGATGAGGCGGTGGGGAAGTTGATAGATGTTGGCGTGGCTTCGGCGTGTCATATTACCGTTGCTGATGCCGTGATTGGGGGGATGGGGTTGGAGTGCTCGCATAGGGATATTGTGAGGATGGAGATGGATGGGGAGGGGGTTTGTGCGCATACTAATCATTATTTGGG
>Ga0247781_1000767_pt1 | contig 10216 bp, 6 predicted proteins | sample UWRJL184509B5_FD_179922 | JGI IMG/M metagenome (GOLD analysis project Ga0247781, IMG submission 179922) | Plant litter microbial communities from Arlington Agricultural Research Station in Wisconsin, United States - UWRJ-L184-509B-5 | ecosystem: Environmental > Terrestrial > Plant litter >...
CTTTGTGACACCGAAAATCCTGCCACCAACCATGCTGGCCATGCAGGTGCCGTGACCTAAACGCATGGCATGTAAAGCCGTGGATTAGTGCCGATAATGCGAGGTGGATTCAAGTTGAAATAGATGCTGACCATTTCTGTCCTCCATTGGCTCGTTGTCGCTATTGCTCACGTAAGACCTCGCAATTCTATTATAGTGAGTAAACTCCTGTGTCCCGGGGTCACAAAGCTTCGTCAGAAATTGCCGATGTAGATGCCAAGGTGCAACCGAGAACGACTCACGGGATGACCAAGGTTGGTGCCAGTGTCCAGAACGTAGACAGTGACATCCTCACCCGCTTGAGGATCGTACAGATACCTGCTGCCGTAATCTCGGTATCTTTCGGCTTGGGACCGGGGAGGCCTCGAGAGAGGAATCAGATGCCTGATGTCGTCTTGGGTTACGGGGGGATTGGCAGTCGACCATGCCTCGTCGAAGCTAAGATCTGTCGTCGTCGCTGGGCTCCGCTGTCTCAACCTTGATCGACTTGGCCCGCTGCTCTGAGTCGTGTTGGATTCCTGATCCGCGTCCTCTTGGATCGCCCGTTTCGTGTTGCCCACTGAGGTTGGGAGGGCGATCTGGGCCAAATCAGTTTCAAACAGGACACCAACAACACCCGTGACCGTGTCTCTTATCTCCAAGGCTGCTAACGGGGTAAGCCAGGTTGCATATCCCTTGACGCTGTGCCCGCCAAGGTTGATTGTGTCTGGGGCTAAGAACGAGTTCAGGCGATGAGAGAGCATGGCCTCGTAGTCCTGGTCTGAACCATCAAACATGATCAGAACTCGTTTGAGCGACGCCGATGTCCTGCCAACAACCTGCTCGATTCTGTCCCTGATACTTGCGTGACCAATGGTCTTGGGGTGAAAGGCCTTCGCCCAGGTCTCGGGCTTGTCAATACTGCCCGTGAAGTCGTTGTCGTCCGATTGCAGCCAATCAGGGAGGTCCATGCCCTCGGACAAGCCCTTCTGCACTGCGCATATCATGTGCTCTCCCCACTCGATGCCAAGAGGAGGAACACCGCCGTCGAGAATTGTCTCGCACTGCGATGGTGTAAGGCTGACTGGAGCTCCATTGTCGTCCGGTGGTAGTAAGGAACCATCAGGAGTAGCATCTCGCCCATTTAAAAGAAAAAACCACGTTCCCGGTGTCGTGTTGTCCGGCTCGTTGACGCCGGGTTCGCAGAACCGGTGGCCCTCGAACGAGTCGTTGATATCGACGAAGAAAATCTGTTGAAAGAGCGAAGCAGCATTTGTGTCGTTGACTGCAACCTCGATGACATGGTTAATCTCATTGGTTAAATCGTTGAGGTTCCTCCGATGTTGCTGGCTGAGGAGGTGTCGCTCGGTTGTGAGGGGCCAAAAATTCATGGATTTGCTATCGCAGTCGTCCGTTTCCACGCTGAAGAAGCGGGGGTATCCTTTGAGAGTGAGACCTGAGTCAGTTACTGACACCGTGATGTACCGGGTAGGCATGACCCCAGAATATGAGGCCGAGGTAGATAATGACTGAAAACGTACCAGTGACGGCAAGCTTGAAATGCGTTGGTACTCCCGCCGCGTCGGTTATCTGTTTATATGTGTTCCTGAGACTGGCAGCCAGCGCTGGGTCGTGGATCATGGCTCTGGTCGTAGCAATCTGTTCCGCACAGGTTGGCAGGAATAGGGAGGCACGGAAAAGACAGGCTTGAAGCAGATCGGCAAACCCCACGTCATTACCCCCGACAGACAGAGTTGCAAAATCCTTGAACTGGGATTCTCCGCCTTCGAAGGCTGTAACCTGATGCTGCACATCGGCGATCTTGGCACCCGAGCATGCAAGGAATTGGAAGGTGGGGCTGCTCCCCGCCCGGTCGAGGACCCCCGACGTGTGGATCTGGGCCGGGTATGCGCCGTCTCGTCGACGGCAGTTTCCGCTATCGTCGTCATGGATGGTGCCTGCCCCAATGCCGGCAGCAAATGAGTCACCAAATGCTGTCCAACCGTCGAAGATTCTCGGATCATTTCTCCACTCGTCGCCCTGAGCGGATATGCCCACGACGAGCCCCAATAGCAGGGTGTAGAGGTAGGGTTGAACCATTGGGTCCAGTTTTGGTGATAATTATAGCCCTACTGGCTTGTAGGTGCGTATGTCTGGTTCCGAGCAGTAAAACGAGTTGGAATTTAGCATGCAGATCGTCATTCTTGAATCATTGATGTCGGGCTGGGTACGCTCAAGGTATTATACTCGGGGGTGGCATCACATCACACCTGACACCCGGCTCTAGCAGCGAGCTGCAATTTGCTCAATGTCGACGATGGTAGTCTGTCCGGCTGAGGCAGTGAACCTGAGTTTGCCAAGGCCACCTGCCGCATGACCAGGAATTAATTAGTGGCTTCCACATATTGGAATTGCTTACTCACTCACTGCTGATATTGGTGTGCTCTGACCTAGGAATCCCGGTGCTTAACCTCGTTGCTTTAACTAGAAGCTGAAAACGTGGACCATCTTCTGTCCTGCCTGGCCGAATAATTGAACAAGCCAGTGACTGAACGATAGGACCGAGAGATTCTATTGGCTCAAGTGTAAAGGTGGAGGAGGTGGTACTAGAAGATTTGACCCAACAATGCATACCACCCCACAATACATTGCCGATCCCACACCGCTATTTGCCCACTACTTTAATACAATTTACAATAATTTTTCCAATTCTTTTTTAAAAAACTTCAAATTAAAAATAGAAAATATTAAAAAACATTTTATTACATTTACAATTGCTAATATATACAATAGTAAAAGCCAAATTATTGTAATTACCGATTAAGGGGTTTTCTAATTTACAATTTCTAGGCGCTTTTATAATACTACTAACTATAAAAACTCCAAAAAAAAGTTCCAATAGCTATTTAATTTACAAAAAAATTATATAATAATCTAAATATTTAATAAAAAGGTTACTAAGTATACCCCAAATTATAAAAAAACTATAAAGTTCGTACAATATATTTTTTAAAAAAAAAGTAACTTAGCTTTTTTAAAATATTAATAAATTAATTGGTTTTTTAATTATTATTTTAAAATTAAAACTAAATTGTCAAATCTACTAAAAAAAGAAAAAACTTATAAATTAACTAAAAAAATTTACAATAATTTTTTTTAAAAATTAAATTTTTAAATTAAATTTAAAAAAGTAATTTCGATAAATATTGCTAATATAAATAAATATAATATATAAAAAGCCAAAACTAAAATTAGTAAAATTATTAAAATTATATTAATTAATTAAATATATATTATTATTTCTAATAATACTATTTAAGTATTAATTATCGAATATAATATTACTAAAAATAAAAAATTAAACTTAATAGTAGTTTTTATTAAAATTAATTTCTAAAATTAATAGTTTTTAGAAAAAAACAAATTAAAAGAAAAATTCGTAAATTGAAAATATAATTATTTATTTACAAATTAGAATAATAGTCTAATTATTTTTAAGTAATTATAAAAAATCTATTTATTAAAAATCAACTTTTTTAAAATATTAAACTAATATATCCTTTTTTTCGACAAATATACTAATTATATTATAGAAAATTTTATATTTACTATATATAAAAACAAAATACAATTAGTCTTTTTATTTTTGTATATTTTTTACAAAATTTAATTATTAAATTAATTAGTATTTAATTTATTAAAAATATATTTTCATTAAATTACTAAAATTTTAAATACTTATACTATTTTAGTTATTATTAATAAAAAAAAGTTTTTATATACTTATTTAAATTTATCCAAAATTAATATAATTTCCAAAAATATAATATTTAATTTTAAGAAAACTAATATTTAGTTATTTAATTTTAATATAGTTTTAAATAACCTAAAAACTATTATAAAAAACAAAATACTTTTAATAACCTTTTTTAAAATTTCTATATTAATTTATATAATTTTAAATAAATTAGGCAATTTTATAAGCGTTTTCTAAATTTCCTAAAAATCTAAAGATTTTTACAAATAATTATAAATTATTAATTATAATATACAATTAGTTATTAGTAAAGTAAATAAAGTTTTAAACTAAAAAAATGCAATTATTATTAATTTGAAAATATAAATTAATTATTTAATTATAAAATTAGAAGTATATAAACTATATATATATAAAAAGGTTTGTAAAAGTAGTAATAATAAGTTTGCTAGTATATAGGAAATTGTAGAAATTTAATAGGTTAGTTAATAACTTTTTAAGTAAAAAAGGCGAAGGGGGGGCTTTATATAAATTACTTATATTTTAGTATACTAAAAAGTTGTTAAATAGGTTTAGGAAATGATTATTTATAGACTTAATTGTATATATAAATAAAAAGAAGGTTGAAATTTATATATTTATATATAATTTTTATAGAAATTAATAGTAGTTTGCTTATAAGGTGGTTATTTAAAGTTATATATTGTAGGGTAGTATGTATTGTTGGGTCAAATCTTCTAGTAAGGTAGAACAACATGGGTGTCAGCTGGGTATCTGGGGAGACGTCAATAATCTCAGTCATCGCCCAACAACCCTTGACCCAAATACCACAAAGACACTCACCTTCACGTACGTAAAGGAAATATTGTCTAATTAGCTGCTCACGCTGACTCCTGAGGCCCCTTAGCGCGCTTTCAACTTGGTGGGACACTTCTCTAGACGCGGCTGAAAAACAACATGCGAACAAGCACACCAGAGTAGAAGATGCATTTACAGCCTGAGGCAATCAGGTTTGGTGTGGATCAACTACTTTCGGATAGCCAAGGAAATAGTTCCAATATTGCTGACGTCCTGAATGGGCATGGGCTAGTGGAGGTTCCTTGGCAAGCCGCCACGAAACAAGAGCACAGATTCTATTGGACCAAATGGAACCAAAAGTTGCATGCAGGTATTTGAGCTTGGCAAGAACTATCAGCACGGCCTTGTCATTTCTTAGTGTAGAACCCACTCCACGTTGAGTCTTTGCGGTCACGGTTGTACCATCATTCGCCCAGTGTTCTGTCATACTCCCGGGTTAACACAATTCCCCCGATAAGCGAGGTATTAGTTGCCAGATTGCCATGGCCCTTCAGAACAAGCTCCGGGCGATACAGCTGTGTGGTGAGAGCCTGGCCCCCACAATCCGTCCAAGCCACACGCCAAAACTCACCACCAAGTGGCTCAGACTTCCAAATGGGCCTTTGGTTGTTTTCCACGTCTCCAACCTGAACTCCAGAATTCCAGGCCTGCGACAGAGTCGTGCCTTGCAGGGTGCCCATATAGCTGAAGTGTGAGATGTGAGACATTGCGCCCTGCATTCCACCAGATCTGCAATGCCTGGCTGCGCAAACCTGCCTTGTTTCAAATGGCATCGTCTCAATGGTACAGATGACCGAGCAAGGGAGAAACACCGTGACTTTCTTTATATTCTCTTCTTGATCCATCGAGCTGTTCTTCCAATTTCTTGTCGTTAAATCTCATCATACTACCATTTCCTTGCACATGGCTGCCAATATATTTGGAATGGGAATGGGGGTGCCAGTCTTCCCCATGATAAACATGACAAAGCGGCCCAGAGACATCGGCGGCGTTGAATCGACACCCACTTCACCGTCCGCTCCGTCGAAGACAGCGATTCGGCACACCCCACGAAAAGTCCAAATATTCTTCCGAGCCATCTTAAGATGTCCTGGCGTCTTCTTTCCATTCTGGTCTTTACGTATTTTTACGTTCAGTGGCCGGAGGAGGCAAAACATCTCACCTTTGGACTCGCCTCTGTACAGTCTAATTCCAACCAAAACACACGGCCTACCATGTCCGCTAATGACTCGGAACGTTTTGATAGGCTATCCTCGCCATCTTTATAGATATCTGTGAAACGTTTAGACTCTTCTCGAAGCACCCCCGAAGACGCAATGTTAATGGCTATGCGAGTATTTTCGATATCACTATCTTGGCCTTTGCTATCCTTGGAGAATCGGCCGTGTTGGGTACTGAAATTTCACAACCAAAACTCGAAAATAATTACAACGTCATATCCGAATTCGATTTATTGATGAGAGTCCTCCTCATCACGTACATGCCGGGACAATGGTAAGATGGGCTCTGTTTGAGCAACCCATTTAGCGAAAATGAACCAACTGTTTATGTAGTCTTTGACGAATGGTGCTTTTGACGGTGACTTGGGTGTGTATCTGCTTGTGTATAAGGCAACGGTCGCGAGGAGCACCAACGCAGGAACTGGCTCAGGCATTGGTCGCAGGTGGGCAGCCGAGTGCAGATGGAGATATTGTTCGCTAGAGATTGATCGGAGGGTTCGGGTTGAGAGAAGTTGTTGTCGGGTATAGGTGTTCACGCGAATGTAGCTACAGGAGATGCCTACAGAAAGAGTTAACATAATTATAAAATCTAACTATTTGGCAAATCCTTCAGATCATTCGCTATCAGCTGAGGCTGGGGCCGGGGTTGCAACGCAGCTGAGTCGAAACAGACCCTGTAAAACCTAGGTAGGTAGGCACGCAATACTTCACAGTGACTGTCAGAATCTTCCTCCTGGTGTCGGTTAGAGGCGTTGTTACGGCTAGGGCAATGTAAATCGGGTATGATGAAGTACTGAAATTCCTGCTAGCCTTATAAACCATCATGTGCTATCCAAGAGCGCAGCTGGGGTATCTTTACTGGGGGATGGGGGCAAAATCGACAAAATCGGATGAGGATCTCGCCCATACAAACTGACTTCAGGTGGTGGGTAATCCCTCGTTGAAAAACTTGACGTTGCTGTGGTAAAGGTCACGCTGTCGCGGAGTGGCAATAGCGACTCGGACCCACAACAACTTGCCCGACAGCACAAGTCAAACCCCCTCTGAAAGAGACAACCGACCACTTGGGACGTTGCTGTGCAAACAACGGGTGTCCGCCGGTCCCCACCGTTAATGTTTTTCTTTCCTGTTCCGAGAGCAATCATTCCGTTTGCCCAAAAGCCCCACCTGCTTCGGCCTATTTAAACCCCTCCTCCATTGCCGCATCGCCGCCTTTCCAATTTCTGCAACATTAGGTACCCTCCCCAGCTTTGTTGGAAACAGCCCCGTTGCGTTCTTCAACTTTCGTAGGCCCCCAGAAAACACGATGTCTCCTCTTGATAGAATATCACTAAACATCTTCAAATTCGCAGCGAGTTCCCAGCGCACCCCGCGTCGGACCGTCCCGTTTAGCCAACGCGGCCCGATCGCTCTCGACCACCGGCCATCATGAATGACCGTTTCTTCTTGGGCATCGTGCCCCAGCGATGCTCGCTCTGCCCCACGAGCTCAAACTTGCTCCTCTGCGACGACTGCAAGGTCGTTAGCTACTGCGGTCCCGCGCATCAAGCGGCCGACCGACATAATCACCACCGCACTTGCCATGCGATCAAGACGGCCCACGAAGCGCTCGCCAAGGAGGAGGCTGCGCTTCGCGTTATGCCCGGCGATTTCGGTATTCGCGAGGACCTCTTTGCCAAGAACGCAGGCCACTTCTGGAACGTCCATGATACGCGCGACTACATGACGGCGCGTTTCGGTGCTGCCAACGCACTCATCTCTGCCGACACCTTTCTCGGTGTGGAGATGGCTCTTGCGCACCTCATGGATATGCTACGTCTTGGTAGAAGCGACAACATGGTGCTGCGAGACATTGTGCCCGGGACCATGCTCCGTCTTGGCCAGGAGCAGGAGTGTTATGACTTTCTCAAGTGGTGGGCTGTCGTCAGCACCGATGACAAGTACGATTGGGATGACACCACCTTGCCATACCTCGACATTCGCAACGCCGATCCTCTCGAGCCAATCGACGTGTTCCGCCAGGCGTCTTTGAGTCTCAGCCAGCTTTCAACCCTCACCTTGTTGAAGCTTCGTCTTCTTATGGACCTCAACTCCGTCGAGGCCAGACTGCACAATAATGGGGTCAAAGCCACCGCTTGGCCTGAGCTCTACGGCGGAACTAACGACGACAACGACCACTTGAGTGACGAAGAGATCTTTGACCTCAACCGACCGCTGGGAAAATTCATCAAGGCGAGAGTTCGATCGTCTGCGAAGTCAGCTGTCCCGGATATGATTGCCCAAGTCGAGGCACAGTACCATGCCCTCATCGAGATGGTACATGAGATGAATCCTCACTTCTGGGAGACATTGATTAGCGAGGTGGACCCCTCCCCGCCCACGTCCGGCACTAAGGGGTCTCAAGAAGAGGCAAATCGGGCCCTGTACCAGTGTAAATCTGCGTGGGAAGAGAGCGGGTTTGCTCTTCAACATGTTGATGCAGACACGTCAAAGTACGTCGGTGTATACACCGGCCCGAGTACCGATGTGGTGCCGGATGACTTACCGGTAACTCGAGGCACTGGCCGGGTGTTCCCAGCTGTGTTCAAACCACCAACCACAAAGAGCAGTCCTGGGGATTTGTTCACCTTGACCCCCTCAGCACGGGGAGCGGACATTCGATTCCGCCATTGCCAAAATAACAACACAATTCTCTTGTTCACTGATGGCGCCTGTTTGAACAATGGACAGGCCGACTCGCGTGCAGGCTGGGCTGTGGTGTATGGTCCAGACAACGTCGCGTCCGGTCGCTTGGAAGACAATGGTCCGTTTGGGGACAAGTTGACGGCGACAGGCAACCGAGCCGAGCTGCGCGCTGTCATCGCTGCGCTTCGTTTGTGCAATTGGAGAGCTGATGGGGTTGAGAATATCATCATGGCGACTGACTCCGCTTATGTTGTCGACGGAGCCACAGAGTGGGCTCAGGGCTGGTCCCGCAAAGGTTGGAAGACGCGGACCGGAGAGGATGTCAAGAATAGAGATCTGTGGGAGATCTTGCTCGGTGATGTGGAGAGGTGCAAGGACGAGGGCCTCACGGTCAAACTGTGGAAGATCCCAAGAGAACTGAACACCGAGGCGGACAAGGCAGCCAAGGAAGCCGCCGACGCAGAGCCCGTCATGGACTTCAGAGACGTGGCCATTGCCCCGTCCGGTGTGTCCTCGGCGCAGGATCGTAACGACCGGGTCCTGCTGCTTTGTCTGGAGGACGAGTACCTCTTCGATTGTGTGTTTGGAGATCTCCTCGCAGGGGTCAATGAGAAGGCCGATATCGAGAAGGTCACCGAATCCGAGAAGGCCATCGAAATTCTCACCCAAGACAACCCGCCGTCCATCATCCTCGTCGCTGACGCTGCCATAACACGCCAACAGAAACTCTTCGAGTGCGTGGCTGACCGGCTGCGGGCAGGAGCCACCGTCGTGCTGTGTGGCCAATTCAGCGCCATGGTGATGGAGGGGGAATTCAGCAGACTGTTCAACAAGCTTGGTCTTCCTTGGGCCCGGGCGTTCTACTACAGGGAGACTGTCAGTCTTCGCCGTGACGCGGTTGAGCCTCACCTGTGGAACAAGCTTCCGAACTCATACAGCCAGAAGGCCACGTTTGTGACGGGCCTCGACAAGTCGGACGCATGGTACACCGAGACAAAGTCATCCACCAAGGCTGCTGTGGCATTTACCAAGGTTGGGTATGGGAGACTTGGCTACATCGGGGACGTCAATGGGGAGGAGGAGTCAACACTCGTTGTGCTGGCCATGTGTGGATTGTTGGACTGATGTGACAGTGGCATTCTGGGGCGGCGTGATACAGCGTCCGGTGTTGTAGCACTGCCATTGGGCATTGGTCATTCAGCGCGGAATCAGCTTGGCGGGAAGTTAGGGAAAGGGGTTTGAGGTGCTGCTATCAGAGATTGATTCGGTGGATGGATGATGAGGAGAAGCGTGTTGCGTGACTCCGACGTGGACAGGTTGGCAGAAGGGAACCAAGCCATCCAATCGTGGCACCGACTTTGTCCGATATCAGCTGGTTGACCGTAGCCGAAAATGATAGTCACGTAGATAGACAATGAATATGATGACCCGCACCCACGCCGACTGCCCCATGCAGTCCGTGGTTTCCCTCAGCGCTCAGCGCTCCGCAGTGCAACACATTTGTCAATTGGAGACTCGATGCTTCACCTAACGCTGGTCCACGCCACCATTCACGTTCGTCCGATGCCGACCTAGGTAATCTTATTGAATCACTGACAACCCCACTTCCCCTGTCCTGTCCAGTTCTCCAATTCCCCGCTAACTTCAGTCTTTCACAGTGAAGCATTCGAGCGTCCTA
>Ga0247781_1000769_pt1 | contig 10196 bp, 4 predicted proteins | sample UWRJL184509B5_FD_179922 | JGI IMG/M metagenome (GOLD analysis project Ga0247781, IMG submission 179922) | Plant litter microbial communities from Arlington Agricultural Research Station in Wisconsin, United States - UWRJ-L184-509B-5 | ecosystem: Environmental > Terrestrial > Plant litter >...
ATATAAAAAAGAATATAGTGTTAAAGAAGTTAAAGTGACAGTATAATCTAATATTCTTATAATATACTTTTATTTTCACTTATTTAAGCTTTTTAATACCTTTTACTAAAAGTGCTATACGTACTATATTAGTAATTATAATAAAACAAGGAGTAAAGCATTTACAGTAATGGCTGTACCTTTAAGAGGATATAAAGCACCTTTAATACGCTTAAGCAGGGCACTTAAGGCTAGAAGCTTTTAAGAAACTTATTAAATAAGTACGTAACGTTATAATTATAGGTATGAAGATTATTAACTGTAAATATTATACGCTTATGTATTTATAATAAATTATTTTAAAACACTGTTTTAAAGGTTTCTCTTATCACCTGTTCTTATAAATTAGCTAGGACCTTTTTTGCTTTAAAAGAGTATAGGATAGATTAATTTACTTACTTATGGTTAAGGATAAGTATAGTAGGAAGCTTTTCTGTTATTTATTAAAGCATAAAAAAGAGCTGGAAGTGTTTAAAATTATTAAGAATTTTATAAATTAAGTCAAACGGTAGTTTAGGTTTATTATATATATTATATATTAAGATTAAGAGACTTTAATAATTACAATTAAGGGATATACGCTGTATTGGCTTTACGTGATTAAAGAAGGGATTAAAATCGAAGCCACTCTGTTATATATATATAAACTGAATGGTAGGAGTAAGTGTGTAAGTTAGGAGCTAATTGTGAAATTTATTAAAATAAGGGAGGGAGTAAACCTTTTTAAATCGATTTAACTTAAATGCGTGTAAGTAGCTACTTACTTATATAGGATGAGCTTTAACTAACGAAATAATTAGATATTACTTAATAAGAAGCTTTATAAATAGTTTAGACAGTACTTTTAGTAATATATACTGTTAGGTGAGCTTAGTAGAAGCTTAATTAACGATTACTATTTAGATTAGAGTAGGATTTACACTTATAGGTATTAAACTTACGTTTTTAATAAGAGGTAAGAGGTAGAGTAGGATAAGTTTAGTTTTAAGACTAAACCTTAAAGGTATATTAAGTATTTAGTTAGATATGTAGCTTTTAATATCTACTGTATTTAATGCCTGTAATTAAAAACAGTACTTATAACGTGTAATGTGGTATTTAATAAAAAGCTTTTTATAAAAAGGAGAGTAAGGAAGTAAAGATATTATTAGTATAGGTTACTTAATAACTGTTTAACTTTATTAAACTTAAGCCGTAGATATAAGACGTTTTATCTGTACTTAAGCTTCTTATTAACGTTTTAAACTTAAACGTTACACTTACACTTACTAATAATGAAGCTTTAACCTTTAAATCTGATAATGAAGATACTCTTAAGGGTTAGAACTTAAAGGTAAGTGTACTTAAAGATAGAGTAGTACTCTTTTAGATTAAGGATAAGCTTATAAAGCTTAAGGAAAGCTTTATAAGTACTGAATTAAGACTTTTAACTCTGGAGTTAACGTTAAAGGTTGAAACTTAACCTTAAATTTAGGGTTTATACCTTTGCTTAATTAGTAAACGTGTTAGATCACCTTCTGTAGATTATAATAGGTTTAAAGAGATTAAGGAGCTTTTTAAGTGAAGGTTTAGATAATAAGAAACTTTAAAACAGTTAGATAAGGTTTTTATTAATAATGTAAAGTTACGTATAAATCTTAAGGAAAGTAGTTACTTATAAGAAGACAGTTATAATAAGACGTTTATAACCTTTAAGTATAAAGCTTTAAAGGAGTATAAAGATACCTTATTAGAAGATTTAACTAAAGATATTATTATAGTAGCAGAGCTGGAAATATAGAATACGTACCTATGAATTAACTACCCTCTTACTTTAAGATAAAGTAAGAGACTTTAAGAGTAGTTAGCTCCTATTAGATTACTTAAGTTAGTAATTTATACGTTTACTATTTAGATTTACAGTGGAATTAAGATTAAATACTTAATTTTTAATAAGGGCTTTATAAGCTTCTTTATAACGTTTTTACTTAATTAGTAAATAGTTATTAAAGAAGGGAGTAAAGTATATAAGACACTGCACGCTGTGTTCTTAATAGTAGTGCTTTAAGCTTACCTTACCTTTATAAAGATAACCTCTTTAAACTGCAGCTTTTAAAGCATTAAAGGGATCTTGAAAACTATATACTTAGCTTTAAGTTTAAAGAGGCGTATTAAGTTAAGATACAGCACCTTCTCTATAAAAGAACATAGCGTAAGATAAAACGTACTATAATGTTTTTACAACTACTCCCGCTTAAATAGGTGTTTACTTATAAGTTTTACAAAGATAATATATTTAAGAAATATAAAGTTAAAATCTATGTAAAAGGTAACCTTTAAGAGGTTAATATACTTTAGAATACTTATATAGCGACTTTAGCTGTTTGTTTATTTAGGATAATAATAGTGTTTACTATTTAAAGAGACCTGGAAATCTGGTAATTCGATATAATTTAGGCTTTCTTATACATTACGTGAGATAATAACTCCTTAGTAATATATAAGCTTTTAAATAGCTTTAAGGAAGAAAGTTTCTATTATAAGCTTAAATAAGCGTTATATAGCTTATAAGACTTACTATTACTATAATATAAGGAGTTTACATTAATATTAAAAGAGCTTAGCTTTACTTTATTAAATAAGGAGCTATACCTTACGTTTAATAAGAGTAAAACTATGTTTATACTTTTTTATATAAACAATTACCTTATAATATTTGTAAAAAAATATTATAAAGCTGTAAAAATAATTATGTAAGAGCTTTATATACAGTATAAAGTTTATAAAAAGGAGAGATCTTTAGCTTTATTGGTATTTAGGTAATTAGGGACTAGGGTAAATAAAAGCTTTAATTAGCTTATAACTAATATATTAAGAAGATTACTAAACGGTATAACCTTTTAAAGGGTGTATTCCTAAATATCCCCCTCCCTAGTATAGAACTCCTTAAGAATATAAGGAGTGCGTTAAAGGTAGAAGTTAAGGAGTATTAAAAACTTATAAGATCTATCCTATACACATTAATTATAATTTAATTGAATGTAACCTTTATAGCCTCTATTTTCTTACAGTTTTTAATTAACCTAAGCCTAAAGCACCTAACTGCAGTAAAGCAGACGATTAAGTACCTGTACAGCTTACAGTATGTGGGGATTAAGTATAGAGGAGTAGAGTAAGAGGTTCTTATAATTATGAACGACGTTTCTTTTACAAATAATATAAAGATATACTACTTATTATACTATTAGTCTCAGTAACGTGGTCTTACCCTCCTAATCCGGCGGCAGATGCCGCCGGATTAGGTGGCTTTAACCGCTTATATTCCCCACCCCTTTCTCTCGCTTTACAGTAATGGTGTGAACGTAACATATGCAATTCTCCACTGATCGTCGCACTTTCGCCTGTTTGAGTCACTTTAATAATTTGTGTCAAAAAGGAGGGTACGATCCACGCAGTGGATCGTGGCCGTGGCTGGCAGTTGTGGCGATCAAACTGGCGATCAGCCACGATCTGACGATCTACTTCATGCACGTAGCTATATAAAGATGGCCCTCCAGCTTCGCCAGAGAGCTAAGGAACAGAAGAATTAAAACTCTTTTTCTTCTTTAGACCGCACTGGTAGTGATCATAACGGTAGTGTAACCACTTAAACAATTTACAATGAAAACCTTGGAATATAAGTACCGTTCTGCTACTTGCAGTGCCTACCCTTATTAACCCACGTTACAGTATGTCGTTAAATGAAGCATGTTATTAAAGTGGAGCATGTTATTAAAGTAAAGCATGCTATCGAAGTAGAGCATATTAGGTTATATTGTGATTATAAACATCGTTCCCCACAAGATGGCTTTATCTAACGACTACTTATAACAGCCTTATACAAATTCTTGACGACTGTCTGTATAACAAATTATGGGATGATTTGTGGATACGCTGATAGAAAGTACAGGTATATGTCAGAAATGCTGCACTACTATTGTGATTACTTCCAGAGCGACTAAAAAAAGGGGTTGTAAATGCTTGATTATCTTTACTCTCTAGCTTTACTAGAGAGTTACCTTTTAAGTATCTAGTATCTGGGTAGATGAACTAGATAGCAGGGTTGTAGCTGATGAGCAGTGTGATTGCCACGCTAGCCAGGTTAGGGCGACGATTCGCTCTGCAGATCGTGCTCTCTTTTCTAACAGTATATCCTGGATACCTTCCGAGCACAGGCTACGAACCACTTTTCTGTAAGTATAGACAGGTAGATGCTGCTGCCTAAAGGCGGTGAGCCAGAACTAAGCAGAGTGCCCATGGTTATCAAGCCAAGTCTTTACGTCAAAGTGTAATATATACGCTATATACGCTTAATCGGGAAGGGATACAAGCACTGGTGTGATTACATTGACAGATCTTTTGCCCTGGTTGGCGCAACGGTTCCCCCGCATCGTTACACAAGCAAGCGGTTGCTAATGAAAACGACACTGCCAAAAATTGTAGCCTGTGCGGATGATGATCGTCTAGCATGCCTTCTCAGGTATTGCTAAGGTGTCCGTTAGGCTAATATCATTAGGAGATCTGTGAGTGGTGTGACGGTACTTTTAGGTACAGTCACCTCTCAAAAGTATTGTCACCCCTGCATGCCCCCGTACCCAGCCACTCCATTTCGACGCGTCGCGTAAATGTAACTCCCCTTTTTTGCAGATGTAATAACTCCTGCAAACATGGGCTAAAATGCGTGAATTCGGTACCGTTATATCAGGAAATGCCCGTTCTATTGGGCGAAACAGCCGCGAACTCACTGCGATTAAGCGCGCAGCTATGGTTCGTGCGCGAATGGCGGGAGTCCTAAATGCCACCATCGCGCGCGAGTTTGGCTACCATATCCGAACTGTGAAGCGCACCTTCAAACGCTTCTAACTCCACGAAACAGTGGAATCTTTACCTCGAACAGGCCGGCCGAAGAAGATGAACGATCCTATCAAACGCTATATTACAACACTAATTAAGCGGAACCCTTAAATAACCTGGGCGGCGGTTACTATTTTGGCAAATGTCAGCGTTAGCGTTTTTACCCTTTGTCGCCATCTGGGTAAGCATTTTCGCCGTAAATAACGCGTATAGAAAAGAATACAGCTTACAGATGCTTACATATCTTAACAGCTAACGTACGCGTGTTTTTAGGACCAGAATCCTACTGTTTTAGTAGAGGTAAGTAGTGTTAAAGATGTACCCCCTGTTACTTATAATACACGTAGTTTTAACCCCACAATATAAGGCTCCTACTCTGATAAATGTTCGATCGAAACAAACCCCAAAACCCTAGGTAGATAGATCTTTCGAGAGCCTAATACCGCTATAAGAACGTTAATCTTATAACTTACATAAAGGCAGAGATTACAATTATAGTCTGGGGGATAATCTGGAAAAGAGGTCGGTCTAACCTAGTAATAATGGAGAGAGACCCTTTAGTAAAGCGTAACAGCTATACATCACAGAGTTATATTCAGGCTTTAAAGGAAGGTTTACTTCCAAACTACAGGCTAAGGCACTTTTTTCAGTAAGATAACACACAAATCCACACAAGTAAGGCCTCTAAAGAGTGGCTGGAGTCGTACGGTATCTGGGTTATTAACCACCCTCTAAAGAGCCCCGATATAAATCTGATTAAGCACGTTTGGAAGTATATAAAGGCTATCCTTAAGCGCGAATACCCTCATTTGAGCTCCCTCAGCGATAACGTAGCGAATAGAGCAATGGTTATTGCAGCCCTGAAGGCGGTGTGGTGGGTAGTCCCTTAGGCTATGATTGACAGGCTTGTGGAGTCGATGCCGCGCCGCGTTGCCGCACTACAGTGGGCTAAAGGTTGGTATATAAAGTATTGAAGGCCTGCTTCTGCTTTACAAATTGTATATAGTTACACTGCAATTGGACTTGTTTTGGTGGAAAAACGTATAAGTAATTGTCGGGGTGTTATGTTGGGGGGTGGGGCAAAATCGGGTGGGGTGACAATACTTTTGAGAGGGTAGTTTACCTGACAGCCTATCGACTTGAAGGGGCTAAAGGAGTATCGTTAGGTACGCAGTGTCGTTTTCATTGTTAACCGCTTGATAAGGTATGTGTTAAAAAAGAGGGTACGATCCACTGCGGGGATCGTGGCCGAAGCTGACAGGTGTGGCGTTTATACTAGCGATCAGCCATAATCTGGCGATCTCGTTCCAGGTAGACATAAAAAAGATGGCTCTCTGGAGAATCCAGAGAGCCAGAGAATCAAGCAATTACAACCCTCTTATCTTTCTGATTGCTCTGGTAGTGATCAGAGCAGTGTTACAACGTTTCTAATAGTAATTACTTCCTCCACTATGTAGTGAAGCTAGAGGGCTATCTTTTGTGTTTCTACGTGCAGAAACCAGATCGCCAAATTGTAACTGACCACTAGTATGAAACTTTGCTGACATATTTATTCTGCTATACAGCTTCTTCTGGTTAGTAATAATAGCGATTTTATTACCTTTATGAGTTAGCTTTACATAATAGCCTTATATAGTTATATCATATTATAGCTTGTGATAATACAGTAGTGGCAAGGTTCAGTGTCCAGGTTTTAACACAAAAACTTTCTCTATGTAGACCTAAAAGTGGGCCGTTAATACTGATATACAGTATAGCGTAAAATATACTGGGTATTACGTTAAGGCCGCCCTAACAGCCCCACAACCGCTTACCTGTAATTCTTATCCGTAATTCCGTTAAATGCGGTTCTTAAGTCAGGTATGTAGAATATCCTTTCGTTCAACTTACCCAGCACAGCTAGATGCCATAAATAATTCCCTTTTAGGTCCAGACTGTGAATAAAGTCGACTACTTATAAAAGGCTTTGGTTGTTTATTAGCACTTGTGTTCTGGGACATTCCGTGCATAGACGCTGGTGCACTCTGCAGAGTTAACTATTAGAAAGACCGCTGCGATCGGTGTGGTAATTAGATCAATTTGCAGACGGTATTAACTGCCTATGTATTTACATTCTAATTTACTAGCGCTTTCTATCTACGTAACGTAGAAACATAAGACACTGTGTAAGGATAATCCGGGCTAAGTATTTGCTGCTCGAGCTCGACGTATCGGCGCATTAATTCTAAAGCTTCGTTAAGGCGGCCCTGGCTCTTCCAAGTATAGGTAAGAGTGGCTATGCTGAGTAGAGTGTCAGGATGCTCCTCTCCCAGCACCCTTTTTCTCGCCTTTATCACTTACACCTCAAGCTTCTCAGCTTTCTCCCATCAGCCTTAATTCTAATACATCAACGTTAAGTTAGCTATGCTAGTCAGTGTGGAGGGATGCTCCTCTTTTAACAGTTCTGTCCGTAATCCTGTTACCTATATGACAAATTTCTCCGCCTCTTTCCATTAGCCTTAATAGTTAAAAAGCCTAGCAGCATAACAGAGAAACGACGCTCTTGCTAATCTCTCGCTTCTGGATCTGGTACTCTTAAATATTAGTATAGCATATACGTGTAGCAGATATACACTGCATATTACCGGGGTTACATATACGCCGTATAGGCAATTATGTGATACTACCAGCAGCGTTACGTAAATACTTGTTAACTAATATACCTATCTCCTAGATAAAAGCAACGGCCTGGACTAATATAAGCGGTAAATGTCCTAACTGGGAAGAAAGTATTAACAGATCGTCTGTATCCTGATTAACTGAAGAGCTGCCAGTCGTCAGCGTTATTGAAAATCTTTAACCAGCGACCGCAAAGCTTACTCTCTAGCTAATTCTTCACACATCTAACGAACTATTAACACTCTCTTCTCGTTTAGATAATCTGCCACTAGCACTCATCTAAACAGCCACGTTTATCAAAGCGGATACCATACCCTTTAATGTGTGCCTTTAACTCCTAAAGAAAAGCGAACAAGACGTTAACAACCTGCTTAGTGAAGAGTTTAAGATGGTTAGGAGAGATTCGGAGACCCCCTAGGTGGTGACAGGCACGTAGATTCTTTCGTTTAAGTAGATATAACAGCAGGATGTCTTCTCAAGTAACTTACTTTTTATGATACGCGTATTTAATTAACAGGTAATCCGCTGGAATTGTTATCTAGCTCCGGCTAATAACATTAGGATTAGGAGTTAAGATGACTAGTACGGATTTTCCGGAAACCGTTGAGATAGGACTCTCTCCCAGGTTAGGTCCACACGTGATGGATATCCAAAGCTTCCTGTAACACATTTTGAAAGCACTCCCATGCCTGGGGGTCGTCCTGGCGTGGAAATCCCCTAAGCTTGAAAATTATCCAGTTATATGTGTTATGGGGGTCTCCGTTGCTGTGGTCAAAACATTCGGTAAATTTGGTTCGTAGGGCGTTTAAGAACTCGTAGTGCACGCGCTTGGGAAACAGAAGACCTTTCTGGGGGCGATACGGCTCTGTGATTTGATAGATGACGTTGTAACTATCACGATCATGGATGCCCAACGCTATCCTCAGCATTGTTCTGAAATTCGCCCAGTCCTGTTTGAAAACTAATGCCTCTGCATCGCGTAGGTAACACAGAACCTGGAAGTATAGCCGTATCGGCGTGATGGTATAGTTGGCCAGCAGTCTTTCTGAGGCGTCCCCGTTCCCATCCCGGATGAGACCGAGAAGGGCATACACTCTGTCTCTGGGATCGACATAAAGCCTATCGCAAAAATCTCGAAACAGCACATCAAGTCTCGTAAAGGTAGTAGCTCTGTCGGGATTGTTCCACGCGCTCTTTTGTCTGCATAGCGTCCATGCAGCCGACATATAAGCCCCCGGCCGCCCGCGAATGCCCGACCCAAAACTAAGGGTTATCTTGCTGAAAAACTCCAAGAGGACTTCCTATACAATACCCCCTGATCCCCAGGAAATGACTAGGTTCCGTGCCAAGATAAACTCTTAAACAATCCACATACGTTTCTAGTAGGGCTAGCAAAACAGGGTATGGACTGCGGAATACTCTGCTAGGCTTATCTGTTCGGTATTGATATTTCCTCCACATAGTCTTTTTATAATAACGTTGACCGTAAGATCGGATCCCGGCGTTTCAGGCCCGAGTTACGTGATAACGAGATTGGCGGCTGAGAAAATGTCCTGCATTATATTGACTTGGTGGCCCCGCTTGGGGAGATCGTTTTGGTTAATGTAGATGGCGTTAATCTAGTAACAGTTGTGGACAGTACCATCCCAGTCGGCTGGGTACTTGCGATTGCCGATATATCTGAAATTTGTAATGTGGATTCTCTCTTGAGACTCTGCCGACCTGCACTTGCTTGTCTTTCTCTTTAGAGCCTGAAGCGCGAACTAGAGATTCTGGTGCACTAGAAATTCCCGGTTGTTGAGGATGATCTTCTCCTGAGGTGAGTTGGGATCTCCCCATGCGTATGAGAGGCATACGTAGAGGGGACAATCTGCGATGTCGTATGTAGTGAGAGTGCAGTTGATCCCATCACCACCGATGTCGCCGAATCGAAGCAACCGTATGTTTTTCGCTAAGTGATCAAGGCCCATGTAGGTAAACGCCCCTATGAGTTTATATTAAGATGCAAAAGGGGTTAAGGCATTGGGAAACAGTGTGTGGAAAAGGTGATTAATTATTTCTATCTTTGAGAGCGGAAACCAGGTTATTATAGCCGTGAGGGTAGCCAGTGCACGAAGTGCATTGGCTACACTCGCTTCTGCGAAGCGAGGTGTTGCAGGGTTGTACTGCCAGTACAGATGTGCCTTTTAAAAGTTGTGTCACTCCGTTTATTACATACATTCCTATAAAACCCTAAGCAAGTTATGTTTATAGCAAAACCAGCGCGTGCTAAAATAAGTTTTAGCCTTTCTATAATCACAGAAAGTATTAAATCAATCATATTTAAATCCGCTTACAATTATACTAAGATTTGGTGATTTTGGAAGAGGTAGATTTTCAGGGTTTTAGGTGGATTTTTAAGTGCGGCGCTTGCTTGTCTGCGGCGCTCGCTTATTGGAGATCAGAAGCAAATCAACAAGAACCTGGATAACGAGAGCGAGGTGAATCAAGGTATACATGCATTGCTTCTGTCCCTGTTAGATACATTTGCACCTGCTAATTATTACATTCCCCCTTTAGATGAAAGCGACCAAGCCCGCTAAGCGAGACGGACAGAGAAAAGGCGCATCAAGCGCCAAGAGAAGCGG
>Ga0247781_1000770_pt1 | contig 10195 bp, 2 predicted proteins | sample UWRJL184509B5_FD_179922 | JGI IMG/M metagenome (GOLD analysis project Ga0247781, IMG submission 179922) | Plant litter microbial communities from Arlington Agricultural Research Station in Wisconsin, United States - UWRJ-L184-509B-5 | ecosystem: Environmental > Terrestrial > Plant litter >...
ATCTTTAGGCAGAATCCCTTACTAATAATAGGATAGAAGTGCTGTGTATAAATTAGGTAGTAAGCACCTGCCTCCTATTAGCCTAAGTAAGAGTCCTGTTAGTTAAGACCACCCTAACCTCTCTAACTTAAGATTACTAACCTAGACTGTTTTATATCGTTTCCAGCTGGCAGACTTTGGCCTTTATGTTATTACCAGCTGTAGTTAAGTGCTGTAAATGGGAACTAATATTTATATAGCGCCTAAAATAATCTGATTACAGAGCGTTATATTAAAGGCAGATATTATTATTTATAATAATACTTTAGGTTTTAAATATTAATAACTTTTAGGAGTGGGAACCTGGTCTCTGGAGATATAAGAACGTCTGTAACTTAATAACGGACTTTAAGGAGATTAATGATATAAGAGAAATGGTAAGGCTTAACCCTGATTAGAGAGTATCTGCTACTTAGATGTTAGCGAAACAGCTTTTAAAACAGAGCCGCTTAGGTATAAGTCTAAACCCCGCCATTCCTAAGAAAGCATTGTGGGTATAGGCGGCACTGTCTTTAGGGTATCTTTCCACTTTATAAAACCAACATAGGCTTCAGTTACAGTCACTATAAGTGATAAAGGGGGTAGGATAATAATCTCTCTTAATAAACAGACTTATTAATACACTTTATCCCTGTAATAGATAAAACTAGGGATAGTGGTGATAAGTAATATTAATATATGTAACTTAAGATGGAAGTTAATAATAAAAGTACCTTAATATTCACCTTTAAATTTTAAGCAGTAGTGTTAATAGGGTAAAACAGTTAAATTAGGTAAGTTTAGAGGACAGGTGAGAGATGGAGGATACTTTTAATTAACTCTTTAAACGTCAGTTTCACCACGCGCCTTATTTTATAAAAACCTACCAGCTAATTACATACCCACTTATAACAGTGTTACTCCCCAGCTCCTTAACAACCTAATCATAACCCACTATACCCTAACTACCAGCCTTAGAGCCAATTTGTATAATCCCAGTTACGCTATTAAGCACGTTATTACCATCCCCTCACTTATTAAGTGTATATCTATTATATAATACGTCAGAATAACTTTATTACTAGTGAGTCTATAACACCAGTATCTTTAAAGCTGGGATTAAAGGCGAGATTAAAAGGGCTTAGCACGTGCAGGTGACTGGGATGCTATATCGTGACTAAAGGTGAAAGTTAGCTGGGATATGGACGCCTTAGGTAGAATAGTTAAGCTCGGCCCTGATTTAAAGCTGTATTATCGTCAGGCTGCTGCCGGCTTTTCAGGCTACAGATTTCAGATCCCAGATTCCAGATTCTAGATTCCAGATTTTAAATTTTCCAGATTCCAGATTACAGGCACCCGTAGTTAGGTTAGGGTTTTAACCGCCCTTTAGCCGCGCGCTTATTAAGTGAGACGATATAGCATGTATGTTAGAAACGTAAAAACGGGACACCCGTTTTTAGGCTGTAGATTTACATGTATCTGAATATAAACCCACTTTATCCGCTATTCTATGTTAAATTCCAGCTTAAGGTTTAATTACCACTATAAAATAAGATAGATCAGCTTTAAGGTCTTTACACCTTAATTCTCTCTTATCAGGGCATTATCCTTAACTTGCCGAAAAATAAACATAAGCTTAAAGTTACCATTAAGAACATACAGCCTTTTACACTATACCTACACCCTTAAAGCTTAATATATTAGCTTTACCTTTACATACAGGTAATTAAAAAGAGGGTAAACTGGTTTTTAAGTTGTAACCCATGTATTAAGACGTGCTGGCAGGTTACACACGCCTTTAAAAATACAGGATTAAAGATCGTGATAGACAGAATAGATATTAATAATAATAACGCTGATAATAATCTAGTAGCAGGAATGGAAAAGGTCCATATATAATGAAGGGTACACACCTTATAGTTAAATCCGGGAAATAAAATGTATATATACCTACCTTTATACCCGTTTTTCTTAAGTTACACTTTATATCTTCCCTTTAGTTATCCCTTTATATGTTCTCCCTTTATACGCTATACCCTCCCCCTATATACTATCCTTTATATATCCACCCTTTATACGCCCTCCCTGTATATACGCTCCCTTTATAATACCCCCACCCCTATATTTTTCATCCTCTATATGTCGCCATGCTCTGTGTACCCCCCCCTCCCACCTGTGTATTATCCTTTATATATCACCACCCTCTATGTGCCATTCCCTTATATGTTATAATCTATATATCCTCCCTCCTTATATATCTGCCTGTTAGTAGGGTTATTAGGCGTGCATTTACGTGATAAGTTTAGGCTGCTGGATAGTGGTACGTACCTACTTAGTTATTTAAAAGGCTGAGTGAATTAAAGCCACTTAATAGGAGTAGTAGGAGAACGCTAATCTAGTTGTAATTACAGGTTGTTCTCACACGCTGACGCCCTTTGGTATTACACTACTGAAAATCAAAGTTATACTGGAATTATTTACTGGTTTATAGTGTTGTTAGGATATGTGGTTTTTAGTTTCCATTTTATATTTGAAACAATTTATTAATTAACCTTAATTTACTTTAATTTCTTATATGAAATCTATAATAATTATTAGCACTTTCTCTATCACCCTTAAACGGGTAAGTAGTAAACCCTAACTACCTTAAGTGAGTGTAATGTAATTTAAAAGAATTAAGTAGAGCTTCTTATACTGTTATATAAATGTGAAAAGCTTATCCTCCGTTATGTAAAGATCTACTAGTGTGTAAATGTGAAATTAAGGCCAGTAAAGGTGTTATAACGATAGAGTGTGTTTTTTAACAGTATAGTATAAATCCATCTGGAGTTTTAGAGATTTGAGGTTTAGGAAAGATAGTAAGAAGTTACGTGTAGCACTCTCACTTTATCAGATTATTAACCTAACTTTAAAGTGTGTGATTCCGTCGTATGTGCCCTTAGTTTACTCTAGGAGTAAGGTTTTATGGATATTTAACCGCTTAATATTTAGAAACTTATTTAAATGAGTTAAAATACCTAATAAAGGTTAAGTAATAAAACTACCCCAGAACGGTAGGATAAGGATATGATCTAACAGCTTTTTAAAATGGATGTTATTAAATAGTGTATGGCTCTAGGTATTAACATAGGATAGGCTTACACTTTACAGCTTAGGAAGGGAAGTGAAAAGTGTTAGAATTCTAGCCTTACAGCCTAGACCGTTCTTTTAACTGGAGACAAATCGTTTGTAATGACTGAATGTGGCATTTGGAGTATGTTAGTTTGATTAATGAAGCCTTAGGTAATGCTGCAGCTAATCCTTACGAGAGTTAATAAGTGGTTACGTTCTATAATAGATTATTAGGTGCTGAGTGTTAAGGAGGACTTAGTGGGGCGCCTTAATACGTATCACCTCCTAGAAGTGTTTTATATTCTTAGTAGTATTAAGTATAAAGATTTGCTAGAAAAGAACGTTAAAACCTGTAAAGGAAAGTGCTTAGTAGATAAGATGAAATCTTTAAATATTATCGATAGTTAGTAATTTATAGGTGATTAGTATAAGGATTTCTTATATAATCTTATTTATGTTTTATAAAATTAAGGTGGTGTAGGGAGGGTGCTCTATCTAGTTACGAGAGCTGTTAAATACCTAGGTGGTATAAGGTATGGGTGGGGGCGGATGAATGGCGCTAAGATAGTATAAGGATTACGGGAAATAGGAAATAGGAAATTATTCTCAGTTTCTAGTAATAAACCACACTAGCGTTAAAACATTAATATATTAATATAGGTGTTTAAATAACAGTATATCCTATCCCTTTAGTTACTAATTTTATTCAGTATTTTAACATTATCAAATTTTAACTTCTTTTAATGTTATAACCTTTACTGTAATGTTTAATTCAGACAGTAGTTAACATGGAACTTAAGGACCTTACTATTTCTGCCCTCTTAGAAACTGCTTTTAACTATTTTCCTAAAAATGGCGCTTAGGAGTGGTTATTAGGTATATTTAAAGACAAAATGGTTATAAAGGTAGTCTGGTAAAACTGTTAAGGTATTAAAAATATATTTAGGTATATTAAGAATGAATGGCGATATGTTTAGCAGTGGGGCAATCTCACCAGTAAGGTAAAACCAAGCACCTTACTTCTTAAACTCTATATTATAACTAAAATGTTTAACTAATTCTCTATTAAACTCACTATTACAGACGGCCATGCTACAGATAGTGGGCCAGCTCTATCATAATGGCTATCTAGTCACCCTAATCTAGAAAATAAGCCAGTACGTCCCTTAGCTTTTAAATCCTTTAATTCTCAACCTATAAAGGATAAGGATAAGCCAGCTGCCTTAGTGGTTAGAAGCTTTATAAAGCTAACTTCGTCGCTTTTTAGCTCTAGTTCTCCGGCTTTAAATGTAACCACGTTACTTTTTAGTACTTAACTTATAAAGGATAAGCCAGCTACCCCGGGGGTTAGAAGCTTTATAAAGCTAACTTCATCGCTCTTTAACTCTAGTTCTCCAGCTCTAAATATAACCACGTCACACTTTAGTACTCGACTTATAAAGGACAAGCCAGCTACCCCGGGGGTTAGAAGCTTCGTAAAACTAACTTCGTCGCTCTTTAGCTCTGGTTCTCTAGCTCTAAATACAACCACGTCACTCTTTAGTACTTGACTTATAAAAAAGCAAACCCCGCCGCTCTTTAGTTCTCCATCTATAACGCCAGCTGCCTTAGGGTTTAGAGGCTTTAGTTACCTTACTCCTGTGGAAGATAAGGTAGTTTGTTAAATATAGGGACTTTTTAATAACTGTATTATAAAAGATACCATAAAGCCAGCGGTTTTATCCAGCCTAACCCAGACATAAAGCCTAACGGCTACTTTAAGCCAATCTTTAATATAAGTTACTGTTAAGGATGTTAAAGAAGAGGAATAGGGGGGTATAAAGGAACAAAATGCATATAGAGATTTTAAGCTTATATTATTAGTTTCATTATATCTGTTATCACCTAATCTTTATTTACTTATTAATTTTTAACATTTATAATAATTTTAAGGGGTAAGATAGTTATGATACGTTAAAATACTTCTTAAGATACTTAATCTTATAACTTTAGTTCTATTATTACCTACGTAGTTTATTAATCTCTTCTCTCTTTTTACATTTAATAGGTTTCTTAACAGTCAGATATAACTTAGATACTTACACTTATGTTACAGTTTCCAGTTTCCAGTTTCCAGTTTTCAGTTTTCAGTTTCAGTTTTCAGTTTTCAGTTTTAATTTTCAGTTTTCACTTTTCACTTTTCAGTTTTCACTTTTCAGTTTTCACTTTCCAGTTCCTGGTTTCCAGTTCCCAGTTTCCAATTCCCAGGTTCCTAGTTTCCAGTTCCTGGTTTCCAGTTCCCAGGTTCCTAGTTTCCAGTTCCCAGTTTTCTTTCCACTTTCTCCTTTTAAAATATTAATTACACCTTACTACTCTGGTATTTACTTCACTTTACACTTTATCTCTTTAAAGCCAGATTATATTCTAGGTTAAGGTAATATAATAAAAGACCTATATAACTATAACAGACTTTTAAAAGCACCAGTTATAACGGCTTAGCTTCTTAGAGAGCATCTAATTAACACATTCACTTAAAACTGCGATATAATAATTATTAATTAGACGTTCCTTCTTTAGCAGACTGTGGTAACAAACTATCATATTACATCTAACAGCTGTCTCACTATTACATTTAAGGTTATAGATCTTATTATCACTGGTAAAGCAGGAATAAAGCTATTAAGGTGGTTAGCCTATATCTGGTTAATACAGTTATTTAACGATTTAAAAGTATGTATTAAAAGTGAACGTTATAATCTACAGCGCTATATACTTTAAAAACAAGTCGTAACAGTCGTTATCGATGTATATATAAACGCTTAAGATGGAGTTCCCAGTCCTAACGTTTAGTAAATACTTAAAGAAAGGAAGCGTATTAGGAAAAGATAGGTTTAGCTTATAAGGCCTTTTCCCCTCTTTACGCTGATTTACTTTAACAAGGCTGAGACTGTTATGTAAGTTAGCTAAGTTTATCCCATAATACCACTTAGCTACGTATTAATATAAATCTTTATTAAAGATCTAGTTTTAAGAGAACCGGTAATTCCACCTTTACTAAAGCTGTAATGTTAGTTTATAAAGCTACACCTTAACAGCTTGTTAATTTTTACAGGTGTATTACTTTAAGAACTATCTAAACAGTAAAAGTATCTTTTAAGATATCACTATAGTATCTTATAAGTTTATATAACTATTTTAATATCAGACCGTGTATATATAAAGAGAGTGTTAGCTAGATAACCTTTACTGTAAAGGAAAGGGTAGCGTTACTAAGCTAGTTACTGTTAATGTTAATGGTGATAGTGTCTGTTTAACCCGCTAGTGGTATAGCCTGGCTTGTTTACGTAGCTGAAATTTAGGTTATTAATTAATTTATTTTAAATTATACTATATACCTAGCTTAATCTTATTATTAACTGCCTGATTTACTCTTAAACGCGTCGCCATTTTAATGTCGCCCATTACGGTATAGTTCTCCCAGTATCTGTGTTTATTACCTTTCGTTTTATTTAAAAGGCTGCCACTGTTTCGTTCTTTAACCCTGAAAGGTTAATAGTTATTATTTTTTCAGATAGGCTGGTAAATATATTATTATCGTCTAGGAAATTGTGAGGGTTATTACTGGAGGTGGTGTTAGTGCTGGTATAGTTAGGCACATCGTCACCGGGTATATCGTTATTAGTAAGGTTAATAACCGTATGGTTAAGTATATCATCGCCAGGCATATCGTTACTAATAAGGTTAATAACTGTATAGTCGGGTATATCGTCGCCAGGTATATCGTCGCCAGGCACATTGTTACCGGGCACATTATCGCCAGGCACATTATCGCCGGGCACATCATCACCAGGCACATTATCACCAGGCATATCGTTACCGGTAAGGTTAATGATTTCTTCGTTCTGATTCTAATTAGTTGTGGATTTCGACTAAGCTGTACATGTAGTTAAAGGGTTATCACTGGAATTAATATAATTAAGATTAAGTGGGTTATTAACCTCCTCTAGCCACTTATTATTAACCTCCTCTAACCACTTGTCGTCAGTCTCCTCTAACCACTTATCACCATACTTATCATTTAAGGCAATATATGTTAATAAGTTATCTGTATTATTAACAGGGGAGTGGTAGACTAACTTATCTTAAAATCTAGGTAATAACGCTTAATAACTCTATACTAGTATAATAATAAACAGGAGTCTTAGTGATTATGATAATCTTACTGACTTTTTATCACTTAAGATGGGATCTCTATTCTCTGCTTATATAGGCGGCTTAAAAGGTGGCGAAATTTCGTTAACTGTAAGGCTTACGGCCAGAGTAAGTTTAGTAAGTTATAGGTAAATGTCACTTCTAGACTTCTATGCCGTAAAGTCTGGTGGTGGGTAATTAGTGGCTATGTCCTTAGGAAGAGAGGTTATGTAGCGAGACTTTAAGTAGCTGGTAAGAGGGTGTTTAATTTCGTGTGAAGGGGAAATAAGGTCGTTAGATGTGCTAAGTATTTCTAAATAGCTAAAAGTGACCTTATCAGAAACGTCACGTTACTTTAACTTTAGGTTAGCGATTTCTTTACTAAATATAACTAAATTATTACTGTAGTTATCTAATATAATGACTACTACATCTTCTTATCTAATAAGTATAGTGGAATAAGGGTTAATAATAAAGCTAGTACCGGTATTATTAGGTATATAACCGCTAATAATCTAGGTAAATATTAAAGTGTGAAAGCTCCCTAGGACGTTAGAAAGATCAGCATCCTTATTAAATAAGGTCAGGGTTAGAGTGTTTATAACGCCACTCTCTAGCTACCTATTAAAGTTAAAGAAATCCTTAATATCAAGCGGTAAGGGGATTGTAAAGCTGTGAAAACCCTTAAAAATGGTTAAGCTTAGGATTTCCGTAACGGCTACTATACCCTAGCTGTAAAGATTAAGTGCTGCATCTACTTAGCGTTCTGTGGGAGTTGCGGTAACGGTAATATCTTTATTAGGAGCTTTAATGCTAAGATAATTATCTTTAAGATTAAATGGTAGATTTATCCCCATAGAGTTAAGGTCTGCCTAAAAAGTATAATAGTTAAAAATACCGCTAGTTATCTCCTCCTTACAGGGAGAACCTAAAGGGTAAATAGGTTAGGTGGATATGTTATGGAAAAATTTTTAAGTAAAGGGTTAGGATATGGCCACCTTTTTATAGGAAGGTTTTAAAGAGTGGATAGGTTAGATAAATATGTTATAGGAAAATTCTTAAGTAAGGGGCTGGGATATAGTTAATATGGCACTCTAATAGCCAAGGTATATAGATAAGTTAATGTAAGGTTAGGTTATTTAATAAACAATCCATTATAAAAGGGCATAATACCCTAGGTCCCTTATATGGAGGAGGTGATTAGTGGTGGTATCCGCTAAGGAAGGTGGAAGGTAAACTCTAAGTCTTTTCCACCAGTATAGGTCTTAAAAACAGTCTGGTTTTAAGCCACTAATATAGCATTAGTAAGGCCAACTACTTAAAACCTGATATTTAATACGGATGTGCCAGCCACTTAGCTAATATTAGTGGTAACTAGGTTCTTAGCCCCAGAGGATAACCTAATAACCTGGCTTATAAAGGCCAGTTAATATTCTAATTATATAAAACGCCACATTAACAGGTGTCTTTTCTGTTACCTAAGTTTAGTTATTATCTAACTGGTAATATCACAACCAAACCTGTAAAGAGCAGCCTCCTGTCTGGAGCCTAATATTATCCAATTAGTATTTATCCCACCTTAACTTACAGATATTAACACTTAAGAATTATAAAAAGATTAGTAATAGCCTTATCAGCACAGCCACGTATAGTAGCTTCCCTGTCCTGTCTTAATGGATAAGCCTGTTCGTAATAACCGGCAGTTAATGTATAAATGTAACTCCCCTCTTTAATAAGTAATAGAGCTTTAAAGCTGTAATGTAAGGTTAGTAACCCCTAAACACTAGCCTTATTAGTAATGGCCAGTAATTAGTATATAACTAAAACTCCCCTCCACCAGTAAAATAACATCTTAAGGGCTCAGGGAGCCTGTAATCCCTTTATATTAGCCACTATTAGGCTAACGCTATTAACGACTAACTCTTAAACTATAAACGGTAACCTCCTAATATAGCTTACATAAGACCGATTAATATTCTTACCATTTCTTATACTGGCGTGTTTCCTGTCAGGGTTAAGTCACAGGCCAGCTAGTGATTTAGTCGTATAGGTATAGCTTACTCCTAATAACCTAGGCGCTTATAAATAGGGCCGGCTATTATTTTAAGAGTTATAAACGGCTAACTGATAGTCATATCCTTAGTTATGTATACTCACTTACAGCCACAGCCTCGGATAAGGCCGGTTATATTTATATTAGTGATATATATAATGCTTTTTCAGGCCTGTGGGAGGGTTAGTAATCTCCTTATAACCTACACAGCCGGGTGTAACTAACCCCTTTTCAGTTTAGGGAGGCTAATTAGTAATGGTATCTTACATTAATGTAAAATATAAACCCCCTCTCGGCTTTAAGTAATCCTAAGAGGCCATCACCCCCTTTTCTATATGGTTCTAATCACATTATACCACATATAGCTATAACACAGCCTCTTACTCGGCTAAGTAACGCCAGGTAACCTCCCTTAAGATTTAACTTAGGAGGTGCATCTGTAATAGGTGGATGGCCACTTATACGCCCACCCTGTAACCCCTAAGGTGATAAAGTCTTTCTAATGTAACGGTTACAGAAACAGGGTTAAATGGCCCTGTTAATAGCGACTTTCTTGATTTCTATAAGACTTCCAGGTTACCTTCTTAATATGGCGGTTCGCGCCTATAGTATAGCCACTCCCTTTAAGGGTTCCAGCTTAGATTATTACTCTGTTTCTTTTCTTCTACACGGATACTACGTAGTTTGGCTAGAGGGACCATAGGTAGACTTTCAGCATATCTATTATGTTATTCGGTAGATGGACCTGACATTCAGGGGTAAAAAAATAAGTCTTACCCTAACCCTGTAAGACGAATGGATCACGTAATCAGTCTTCGTTCCCGCTGATCATCTCGGTGACGT
>Ga0247781_1000771_pt1 | contig 10192 bp, 7 predicted proteins | sample UWRJL184509B5_FD_179922 | JGI IMG/M metagenome (GOLD analysis project Ga0247781, IMG submission 179922) | Plant litter microbial communities from Arlington Agricultural Research Station in Wisconsin, United States - UWRJ-L184-509B-5 | ecosystem: Environmental > Terrestrial > Plant litter >...
TCGGCAGGACCCTCGGCTGATCGAGTCTCGATGAAATGCTTGACTCCCTGTACAGCGGGATGTTCGGCACCAGTGCCCAACTTGGCCAACAGTTTGGACAGTGGTGGGACCTTGGAAAAGATGACGGGTTTGGCATTCGGGTTGGAGAATGTCGGGAGGCTGAGGGATTGGTGAGGATGCAACGGCCAGGCCATCTGCAGCAGAAGTCGCACATTTCCCTGGAGGGCGGCTGGGTCTGCACCGCTCCAGCGGTTTTCTTGTTCGCCCTTGAGGAAAGTGATAAATGTTGGAGTTGCTGATATGGAATAACGAGAAGCTACGTCGAAGGCTTCCGAGGTATCGGCCTTGATGAGGACTCCCTTGTCTCCTGCTTCTGCTGCCAGTTCGTCATAGAGAGGGTAGACAAGCTTGCAGGGTGGGCATGTGGGCGATGTGAAGAAGACGACAGCACAAGAATGCCTCGCCGTGGATAGTAGATGATCAAACTGCTGTAGGTTCTTGACATGGTGCACCTTTCCTTCGTGTTGATGGAGCTGCGACGGAGGTTTGGATGAGCTTCCCGGAGTGGTCTGCTGGATGCCGAGGATCCCGCCGTTCTGCTTTTGTACGCCAATTTGCTGGTTGAGCATGGGCAACAACATCTGGCCAAAGGGCGAGTCGAGTACGGCTTGTGGCATGTTGCTGATATGGCTGGGGATTCCCTTGCCTAACAGAAAGGTGGCAAAGTCGTTGCTGAAGTTGTTGCAGTTGTGTTTCCAGAGATCGTAGGCTGCGACTGTGTAGATCTCTCGCAACGAGTCCAAGTACTCCTCGATTACATCTTCGGGCACTTTTATACGTTCAATATTAGTGATAAGTTTCCGATGAGGTTATATTATGTCGAGACCAAAATCCTACAGTGTGTGGTGCCAAGATGGATCTCTTGCATTGGCTGGCCCAGGTGAGAACTGCCTGGCCGAATCGCGACGATATTTCCGTCATAGACGTACTCCAAGCCCCCGAACTTGATTGAGGTGTGATAAACGGCGTCTAGATGGAAGCCGAGAAGATTCATCGACATTTGCCGCGCCAATCCTCGAGAGAGGTCATAGACTAGGAGGTGGACGTCCATGATGAAATGATTTCACGGTATTACGAATTGGTGGTCGGTTTGATGGATTTGAGGAATGGAAAATGAAAATTTAAATTCGAGTCTTGCTGGCGAGTGAAAGGAGTATGTAGATGAGATTCAGAATGAGAAGGCGTCATGGAGAGGCAGCAAGGCTGGTTACGCACGCCAGTGGAAGACTGAAGAAGGCAATGGCACAGCCAGAACAGCCCGCGGAACCCGTTTGGGGGGGGGTTTCGAAGATAAGCTACCTCCGGTGACAGACGTGAGAAAAGTCACCGGACATTATTTGCTAGATCTCTGAATATTCTGACGAGATCATGAGCAATCCATCATCTTCAATGTCAATCAAGAAGTCGATTTCCCCTTTCATCTCAGTCCATTTGGTTGTGCAGCAATGCCCTGCACCGAGTTTCTCGCGCCAAGCCGCTGGGGAACTGGACAGGGGGTCTTTTTCAGCGTTGTCAGCACTCCCTCCACCGTTCCAGCCAGTCAGTTGCCGGCGCCCAGGGACAACCTGGCATCTTATAGCATAATTACGTATTATGCAACGCGCGGGGGTACAAAAATGGAAGCGAACCTTGTCACGAACACGCTACCAACCAAAAGTTAGAGAGCCAAGAGAGCCCATTTGCCAATCTTACAGCCCCTATTCTGATTTTCTGATTTTCTGAATCCAAGAAAACCCACCTCGAAACCAAACCCAAGACGTTGATTTCTTTTCTCCTTTTGTGGCGAACATTGAGGGGAATTAGAGACACATCTTGGTCGTTCCGCTCCTTTTTTCCTTTTTTGAGATTTTAATTGTTCCTGATTCCTGTCACTCGTTTTCTCAACCAGTTGAACCTGGCTCTCAGCTATCGAGCTGTAGTCAGAACACAAGAATAAAGGAACCCGAACTCTCTCATCTTGGTCGTGGAACCGGTCTCCTTATGCGACGAACATCGGTATCACTGCCGACCAAGCACATCGCCCGCGACCCTCACGAGAAGCCAGATCGCTACGACGGCGAACAGAGGGAACCAGGCATCTTCGGCAGAATGCAGTCCTCCTGGGTGTCGCAATCCCAGCGCGCCCGCTATATCAAGTCGGGCGCCATCATCTTCTTCATCTTTTTCGTCTTTTACTACTTCTCTCCGTCTGGTGTAGATATCTACAGCGGAGGTATGAATCCAACTGCACTCTGTCCAATTCATTTCGGCAGAATAGCTAACGTATTTCACACCCAGGCGCCTCAGGCCAGACCCCCTCCGACTCGTCATACGGCACCGAGAAATGCACCCGGTCAATCTCGAGAGACAAGCCCATCGTGCAATATGTCCTCATGGTCGACGCCGGCAGCACCGGCTCGCGCATCCATGTCTACAAGTTCAACAACTGCGGTACGACCCCTGAGCTCGAGGCAGAAGTCCTCTTCAAAATGACGGAGAAGGTCGAGGGCAAGAGCAGCGGATTGAGCGCCTACAAGGACGACCCCGAGGCCGCCGCCAAGAGCCTGGATCCCCTTCTCGAAGAAGCCCTCACCAAGGTCCCCGATAAGCTCAAGGGATGCAGCCCTATCGCCGTAAAGGCGACGGCCGGCCTGCGCATGATCGGCAAGGAGAAGAGCGAGAAGATCCTTGACGCCGTCAGGCACCGCCTGGAAACCCAATACCCCTTCCCCGTCGTCGCCGACGATAAGGGGGGTGTGGCGATCATGGACGGCTCCGACGAGGGCGTCTATGCCTGGATCACCACCAACTATCTCCTCGGCAAGATCGGCGGCCCCGACCACAGCCCAACAGCCGCTGTTTTCGATCTCGGCGGTGGTTCCACCCAAATCATCTTCGAGCCCACCTTCGACGGCCTCGCCTCCAACGGCATGCCGAACAAGCTCGCCGAAGGCGACCACAAGTACGACCTCAACTTCGGCGGCCGCCACTTCTCCCTCTACCAGCACTCCCATCTCGGCTACGGCCTGATGGCCGCGCGCGATGCCGTCTCGACCACTCTGATCGAGGACCTCCGCAAGATGAACGACAACGACCGCGACTGGATGGAGAAGCCCATCACGAACCCCTGCTTCGCCACCGGCATGCAAAAGGTCGTCAAGCTCTCCCTCCCCGACAACCACCCCCTCGGCTCCGAGCTCCAGCTCAACATGACCGGCCCGACCGTGCCCGCCCCCGCCCAGTGCCGTGCCCTCGCCGAGCGTATCCTCAAGAAGGACGCCGCGTGCACCCTCGCCCCTTGCTCGTTCAACGGCGTCCACCAGCCTTCGATCGCAAAGACCTTTGCCAAGGAGGATATCTACTTCCTTTCGTACTTTTACGACAGGACATCGGAGCTGGGCATGCCCGAGTCGTTCACTCTGAGGGAGATGCACGATCTTGCGGCCACGGTCTGTGGCGGCGAGGCCTCGTGGGATGTGTTTACCAGTGTGCCTGGCGCGCTCAAGGAGCTCCGCGATAGGCCCGACACCTGCCTGGACTTGAACTTTATGTTGGCGCTGACACATACCGGATATGAGATGCCGATTGATCGGGAGGTGAGAGTCGGAAAGCAGATTAAGGGATACGAACTGGGCTGGTGCCTGGGTGCTAGGTAAGATATTCCCCTCCCTCTATTGTTACTATCAAGCCAGATACTAACCCATCATAACAGCTTGCCCCTCCTCGAAGCAGGCTCCGGCTGGCAATGCAAGGTCACGGAACTTCATTAGAGAAAAATAATGATACCCATGACATGAACAACAAGAACAACAACTAAAATTAAGACACGAGCATGAAACCGAATCTGGAAAGGAAAAGAAAAAGGAAATCCAACAAAGAAATATACACCATTTAATACTACACTTTTTACCACTTTATTTACCTCGTTGTATTACCCTCTTCCCTACATTCACGTTTCACTTCACCAATCATGTCTTGTCATGGCGATGGGTTCACATGCGGATATCTACTCATACACAACAAAATCTCTGGCGTTTTGATAAACGGGGAAGGCCCGTTGTACTCTCATGTATTCTGTGGGGCTGGTGTTATAGCTACCTAGGTCCCTAGGTGTTTTTTCTGGAGTGAATGGGTTGATTAGGTACCTACCGGTACATGTTTTTTTCGTCAGGAAACTTTCTCTTGATGAAATAGAAAGAAGATATTTAATGGCTTTCTACCTTTTATGCTGCATCTTGACGCATCTTTATGTGCCTTGTGGGTGTGAGATCCCCCTTGATTCACCGTGTTGGCCTCTGAATATCTCGATTGTTTTTGCATTGTTTTGTCTCATTTATCTTTTGTCTTCCCTTCTCTCCATGCTAGCTAGGTATTTGCAAAATCCATAGACGGGTATCGTATGACTTCCAAGAACGATACCTCTCACGCTACCAGGTATGCTTCTGCCAATTGGTATCTGTAATCTCCTCTCGCATAAAAATAATCACTCCACGACACTTTTCGTACTTGTTTGTTTGTTGTAGGCTCGCGGATAACACCAAACCCCTTATTACTCCTCTCTCCTCAATAGGGAACAGCCACCATCCCAAGCACATCCTCAATCACCTCCTCTGGCCCTAATCCCTCAATAATTGACTCCACAGCAGCCAACTCGCTGCCCCATTGCATGCTGCGCTCCTTCTCGGGAGCGACAATCGCTATCCGATGCATATAGATCTTCTTAGCTGCCAAGGCTACCAACGAAGGCGTAACATAGTCAACCCCGTGCAACGGCGCCAGGCTCTTCATCAGCTGGTCCAAGTGCTTGGTAGCTGCGGGGGAGACGCCGCCTCCTACGGCGCGGTGGATGCGCAGGAAGGCGACGATGTTCATCTGGTAGCGGACTACCGAGACATCGGCGCGGACTTGTTGTGTTTGTTGGGCGAGGTGGGAGATGTCGGTTTCTGTGAAGAGGGGTTGTTCGTTTTCGGAGAAACTGTCAATATCTGGTGATAGGTGAGGCGGCGGTTGGGGCTGTTTCTGTTTCTGTCGTGAGGAGGACGATAGGCTTGGGGAGAAGCCGGAGAATGAACCTGAGCCGACCGCGGGGGTCTTTTTCACCACGCTGCTGCCTGAGTCTATCGAGGAGCCGTCGTCGTTGTCGTAGATCTCGGGATCGGAAGACTGGTCGTCTCCCCAGTCGTATTCACCGTCGAGATGGGGGAACCCATCCTCTTCGGGGTCGTGCCAGTGAGAAATGTAGAAGAAGTCGTTGAGGTGGGTTGTAACGCGTGCTTGTCCTCCGCTGGCTGCGCCGACGAGCGCAATGAAGAGAAATTGCTTTGGGGCGGGCTGGACGCTGGTTCGGGTGAAGATGCGCCGGGTGCGGAGGAGCTCGAGAGCTTGGATCTGGACGGCTTTGGGTGCCCGGTCGAGGTGTTTGGCTATTATGATGTTTGCCATTTGAGGCTGGTTCTGCTGCTGTGATGAATATGTTTGGTTGGACGGGCTTAGTGGTATGTTTCCGCTTCCGCTGGCTCGTATGGTCCCTGCTGTTCGTGTAGGTTGGAAGAAATATGACCCCCCTGACTGCTGGTCATTTTGGCGTGGACGAAGGGGGGATGGCGATCGCGTGTCCCAGTTGTGGGTATTATGGCCATTGCTGTTGGTACTGCTGCCTAATAGGGGTGAGGGCGGATTAGGAGGGGGTATCAAGAGCGCTGTCGCAAAGTCGTCGAGTGTCGTGTGGGAGTGAAAGTTGATTTTGACTGGGGACAGGTTGAAGGTCTGCTGGGCGATCAAGCGTAACTCGTCGGCAAGTTCATCGACAGAGTCGGGGAGGGTGCTGATCAGGCAATGCTCGCGGGATATGAGGCAGAGCAAGGCGGCAAGCTCGAGGTCGCCGAGGCTGTGGATCTTTTCGAGGAGTTGTCGCTGGTATTCATCGTGGACATCGGCCATGGTTATTGCATCGACGTCGACTTGGACTCCTTGTCTCTCGGAGCTTGGTGTCCATGCGCTGAAGCAGCGCCCATCTGTCGCCTAGCCTGAGAAACAATCAGACCTATCTTTTCAGATGGGCGCGTGTTGTATTTGAAGCTGTGCCATTCCTTGTTGTGCTGCGATTGTCGTCACATGGACACGACAAGGTATCTCCTTGGAAGGGCTGCCACTGACGAGGTTCAAAGGTGTTCAGTGGCGCGCCCCAGCCTGGGCTGAGTGGTGGGTGCCATCCAGCGGGGATAACCAGACCAGCCCCGGACCTAAAACTCGCCTAAAGTTTCAGCGCTGGCCAACCTTGATCGACCTCCAGCCCGCCATTTGATTGGGTATCCTCGCTATCTGTGCCTGCCTGCCGCTAAATTGCGAGCACCACCTCCGTCACACACCGAGTCCGGGCCCCCAACAACGGTCACGTTCACTCAGTTCCAGCTATCAACATCCCGCCAGCCACCTCTTCTTTGCTTTAGCACAACAACCTATTTGCGATTCCACCCACGGTTTCGTCTTTAAAGTTCTTACTCCGCTTTGACTTTACGATCCCGCGGTAACCGTTAATTGCTTCAAAGTCAAGACCCCTCGATTGTTCAAATAAGCACCACCGACGAGGACTTGGTGCTGCTCCCCTGTTGCCTCCTCCCCGCTCTACAAATCTAGTCCGACATCCACAACAACAACACTACGATGGCGTCAAGAAAGAAGGTCCTGTTGAAGGTTTGTCCCGCCGCTGCTTACCTGCTGCGCCGCGTGTGCGTTCGCTAACAGACTGGCTATCAAGGTTATCATTCTGGGCGATAGCGGAGTCGGAAAGACCAGTCTTATGAACCAATATGTAGGATTCTCCGAGCTTACCTGTCCGTCAAAGGAGAGGCGGTTGTGCTGATCTCGTCATCCCAAACATCTAGGTCAACAAGAAGTTCAGCGCCAGCTACAAAGCGACTATCGGAGCCGATTTCCTGACGAGGGAGGTGCTGGTGGACGACCGCCAGGTGACCATGCAGGTGCGCGATATCCCCTCCGCCACATTATCCGAGAAACGCATGACGAGAACAAATTGCTGACAGGTGTGTTGGGAATAGCTATGGGACACAGCGGGTCAGGAAAGGTTCCAGTCGCTGGGCGTTGCCTTCTACCGGGGAGCCGACTGTTGCGTTCTAGTGTTTGACGTCAACAACTCCAAGTCGTTCGATGCGCTAGACAGCTGGAGGGACGAGTTTCTGATCCAGGCGTCGCCCCGGGATCCGGATAACTTCCCGTTCGTGGTGCTGGGGAATAAGATCGATGTCGAGGAGAGCAAGAGAGTGGTATGTTTATCTGTCATTCGACGCCTTTTTTGCTGGTTTTGCTGACACCGATTTTACAGATCTTTACCAAGAGGGCCATGACCTTTTGCCAGTCCAAGGGAGGAATTCCTTACTTTGAGACGAGCGCAAAGGATGCCACCAATGTCGAACAAGCGTTTGAAGGTACGTCGGTGATGACATGACATACATCAGTTAAATGCTAAAAGCGCCCCTAGTTATTGCCAAGAATGCCCTACTCCAGGAGGAATCAGAAGAGTTCAGCGGCGACTTCCAAGACCCGATCCACATCCACCTCGAGGACGCCCGTGATGGGTGCGCTTGCTAGTTGGGAGTGAGTTCTGGTACTTTGGTTTCCTATTTTGTTTGTCCCTTGTATTCTCCAACCTTCAAGGGGCTCTTCCTGGATGATATCACGCAAGGTTGTCTCGGGAGAAGCGGTGGTGCTTAGACAAGGCAGAGTGTCGAGAGATGCAGCGTTTAAGTGCAGGATGAAGAATGATTGATTCATAGATTCGCATCGGTGTTATGGTCTTGGGGCATATGCCAGGATGTTTCTTGCTTGAGAAGAGAACAAACTCTATAATTCTTATTCATACGGGCTGAATGCGTTCATTGACTTGTGAACACTTCTATGATTTGGTGTCTGATTTCTCGTCTCGCTGGGGTGCTCTAGTCAGCCAGGGAGTTGCAACAACTTCAATGTCATGATATCAAACAACAAACCCTCGTTCGATTATAGCAATCAATATTTGTTGTCTGGCTGACAATTCAATGGCCAATCCAAACAAAGTACGTAACCGGAGCGGCGATTCGGGTCCAGCCCAGTTCATTTTCGGCCTCGGCTTGTAACGGCCAAGCTTGGCGTCGATGAATCCCCGTAGCACCGTGCTAAGCAGCTCTAAACTTCTCCATATTCCGCATCCCGCCGATCCGTGGACATCCCTCCGACCTTGAAATAATATTTACTCAACAACCTGGGACTGAATCTGGAGAAACAAATCACTCGCCCACTCAAAAGACATTTGAAAATCAAAAGAAACAATGGCATCCCATCTCTCCGCCGTCCTGCGACCCCTCGCCCGCAGATCCACGGCCCTCCTTCAAATTTCCCGCCCATTACGACAGAGCAGATACACCGGTCTATCAGTGCGGTCTCAGAGCAGCGACAGCAATGGCAACTCCAACGGGCTAAACCGAGACCTCGAGGTCGGAGAGCTGGAGGGCGCAACATTCCGAGTTGAGCCGCTCCGACGAACAGGCGAGGATCCCGCCACCATGCGCGCGCGTCTCCTCTGTACGTTACCTTTCTCCATTCAACCCCTTTTTCGTCTATAGACACCATATACTAACTAACCCTAAAAGACCAATCCCGCAAACGCGGAACCCTCGAATCCGACCTCCTCCTCTCCACCTTTGCCGCGCAAAACCTAAACTCCATGACGCCCGCGCAACTCAAACAATACGACCTGTTTCTTGACGAGAACGACTGGGATATTTACTACTGGGCTACGCAGGAGCCTCCGTCGCCCGAGGCCGAAACAGAGAAGAAGAACGTGGACGTTGCGACGCAGCCGCATCCGAGGGCGGGGGAGTGGGCGCAGACGGTGGGGACGTTCAAACCCCTTTATCGGCCTGTTCCGAAGAGGTGGGCGGATAGTGAGATTTTGAGGTTGTTAAGGGCGCATGTTAAGGAGAGGGGGGCTATTGGGTCTGGGGGGATGGCGTTTATGCCTTCTTTGGGGGAGAGTAAGTGAGTGATGGGTGGATGGGTGTGAATGGAGGAGAGGTTGGTATGTACTACTAGTAGATGGAATGGAACAATAGGGGGATGGTTGTATGGGGAGGTCACAGGTGTACTATTAGGTGTATACACGGAATATATTGGGTAATAGACTTAAAGGTGTGGTCAAGGGGAGGGATATGCAATGGTGGAAAAGGGGTGTTTTGGTGATATCTGCCTTGGTATCCATCCCCCTACCATGTCGGTGATGCGTGGGACAGAATACTCTTCCCAGTATTGCTCAATGGTCTGATCAAGGGGCCTGCAGTGACTTTGGACAGGCAATCACCGAGGTTGATGGGCATTTCCTGTCCGATTTTTACCAGGCCAAATCCTACTCGACTTTGTAGTCACTCAACTCAAGGGCCTCGTCAAAGTTATGGTAGGCATTCGAGAAGGCAGCCCAGTCCTCTATCATCACCTTTGGCGGCGGTGGTTTTCCGCAAGCAACTGTCTCCAATCCTTGAGCTTCGAGACGGGGGAGGTATACCCATATTTTCATGGGCGAGAGGAGCAACATCTCGAACTGAACGGTCTTGTTAAGGTGTTGACACAAGCCAATGATGGTGGTACCGAGTTAGGTGGTGATTTGTGCCTGAGTTATCTATCCCAGATGGACATTTGAAATAGTTGAGGGTGGAATACCACGACGGTAAGGTGCAGAGTTCGTCACACACAGTGCAGCAGGCTGGGTCGGCCTGGTTCACCCAATGTGCTGCAGATCCTCTCGGTCGTATTCGTTGAGAAGCAGATCGTTAAGTTGTTGCATTATGACTGCGCCAGATACGTCTTCGATAGTAAGTTATAGTGTGGCAGTGATCTTTTCATCAGTCATGAACGTGCTCCCTTCTCTTATGATAATAACCCAATTTTGATGCTCACTGCTAATGCACAATGCCGGACTTGGTGGTATGTAGTTTTATAAGTTTTTAGGAGAAAAAAAACTCCTACCTATATACCCGTTTTGCAGATAGCTAGTCGGAGTATGGCAGGATGAAAAACAACTTCTATTTTCTTCTAAAACCCAATAATGATAAACCCTGAAAACTTAAACGCCCAAACTCCTATTATACTCCCTTCCTAAACTCAA